>Ga0209930_1001208_pt1 | contig 44049 bp, 42 predicted proteins | sample ThiBiot_500_biof_2_FD_183948 | JGI IMG/M metagenome (GOLD analysis project Ga0209930, IMG submission 183948) | Wastewater bioreactor microbial communities from Cape Town, South Africa - Thiocy_cont_500_biof (SPAdes) | ecosystem: Engineered > Bioreactor > Thiocyanate-remediating >...
AATGAATAATTTGAAAAAAAATTCATCTAGAAAAATGATTCAGCGGTAGATATTTACATTGCTTGAGAGGATGTGTACGGGTATCTTTTTTTGGTGCAAGAGGAACTATTTTTTGTTCAATATTGATTAAGAATCTGGACTGCGATTTAGATAACAAGTAAATGATATGAATATCTGCTACGTTTATTTAATCAAACTTTTTGTTCTTGAAAATGCGTTTAAGAGATATTTTGTTATGAAAAATTAGAAAAATATTATATAAGTTGGTTAAATAAACCAGTCGTTTTTAGTTTTCAAAAAAAGCGAAAGGGCAACAGTAGATTCGTTTGTTTGTCATTTGGATGCTTACTCCATCTAGGGATAATAGACGAAAAAGAAAATAAAAGTGAGTGATAAAATTGCTTTAAATAAATCAAATCGAACTATCCATACGTTTAATTAATCACAATTATTTATCATCAGTATTTACCCTTGGCATGTCCTCGCGATTAGTGTCCCATGCGAATAAACAAGTGTTCGTTTTACATGTGGTATAATCTCTGTTTCTCTTTTTATACATACAGATCTTTCTTATCAATGATTACTCAATCCCAATTGAGGACACATTGCGCATTATATACTCTCTTTTAAAGATAAGACAAACGAAGATTTCTTTTCTTTTTCACATTATTATTAAAGTCACTCTATATATTAATTTTTTTCTTAAAATAAGAATGACACCGATTGACGAACAGTTAAAAAGCAAAAAATAGCTATTGATTAAACTGGAAATAGGTGTAGGTATTCGATATACATGAATGTACAATAAGAATAATTTACATGAAAAGGAATTTCTAGATGCATAAGAATATAAAGAAAAATAAAAACGGAAGAAACTTAACAGAAGCTATGCAAAAGAATAATAATCATGTTAATACTAAACACAAATCAGCAAGTTATATATATATATGTAACGATGACTGGACACAAAAAAAACGAAGAGAAACAACAGAAACCAGAACATTTTCAATTGTAACATCACTGTTTATTATTTTTGTGTTTGCACGCGGGTTAATCAATAGGATATTCTGTTTATTTGTTCGTTATTTGCTTAGATTTTCATCATCCCAACCATTGTCTTTAATCATATGTACAAGTTCGATGATATATTTGCCTTCTTTATACTTCTGACTGGTTTCGAATGCATGTTCCTTAAATAAACAAAAGAAAACTATCTATCAAATTGATATTCGAATTAATTATGTTTACATATTTCCAGCCGAGTAAGGTTTTGCAACATTCACAATAAATATCAGCAACTTCATGTAAACCAGTTAGTAAAACTCGTTCTTCAGCAGCACTCGTATTTACATTAACACTACAATCGAAAACAAAAAGACAAATATAATTTAAGAAATCTTAATTCGCAATTCAACATACACAGAATTGAATAGATACGCTCGACCTTGACTACCTTGAAATGACTATTCAAAAAAAACAAGAAAAATGATAAGTAAGAATTTCATTTTCGTTTGAATTTACTTTTGAGATGAGTTCATCGTGATTAGCCAATTGAGCTCGACAATGAAGACACGAATATATTCGATGTGTTTTAGCTGGCAAATAGAATTGAAATAATTTGCCGAGCGTTTTTGAACCACTATGGCGACTATTTTTCACCATTTTTTGGCGAACCTAAAGATGAACAAAAGAACAACAATGAGTAAAAATCAAAGAGAAATAAGTAACAGACGCCACGTGTGTTTTGCTAGCGTTGATTTACATTTCTCATCTTAATTGCTTTTTTTCTCTTGAGAAACTAATTGCAGAGTCAAACAAAAAAGGTACACATCTATTTATACAGAAGGCCATGTGCTCATGAATGTGTTAACATCAAAAAGAAAGATTTTCAAGACGAGACATATGCACTTATCAGTTCCTCTTTTTTGTTGTCGTCTCTCTACACATCACTTCGCATACTCATAATAAACATCTTGAATTTTGATGACTATACACATGTGTACACGTGTGTGTCACCAATCTATTGAAATGTAAGTAGTATTCGTTGAACATATATCGATCTATGCTAGTTCTTTTCTTTTTTTTCTCTTCTCTTCCACTGCTACTATCGAACACCATTTCTGATCTCTATATATTTGTATTTCTTGCGCAATCAAACAAATACAGATGTGTGTGTTCATCAATATAATGCACGCAAAAGTTATTAGATGGATATTATATTTGTTGTGTCTCTTTATGTTTCTTCGAAGTACTCTTCTACTAATCCGATAACGATGAAAATACTTGCATAACTTCAACAGAGCAAAAGAAAATCGAGAGCAAACTGATAATTCAACTAAAAAGAATTAAATAAAACAAGACAGATGTTAATTTTTCTTTGTAATCATGGTAATTATTGACTTGTCGGTACTGAAGGACATATATCATGTTTAGATAGTCTAAACATCTGATGGTAAGAAGGAAGAGAGAGAGGAAAAAAAACGTGTAGTCGACATTTACTCAAAGTTTTGATAAAAAGAAGACTTCATCAGTTGTTCAAGCAGGAGGCTAAATATACAAATATATCACTGACGCGACGGAGATATACATTTATTTTGAATAGAGATCACTCATGTGAACTTACAGTAGAAAGAAATGTCCAACAGGTTGCCACTACGAATGTTTAATGATAAATATAAGTCAAAGTGTAATTACATAGAGAAATCTGAAAAAAATAGTCGAGAACAAGATTTATCTTATGATTTAATAATAAAAATCAAGGATTTATTTCTTGTAAAGCAGCTAATATATTTAAAACAAAGTTAAATATTTGCTTCGAAATGCGTTTTTTTTCCTATTACATAATCGATGATAAGTATACTTCGACAAGATAGAAGGGGATGGTCGAAATGACATTTATGTGATGCTTCGAGTGATTCTGTATTTATTGTCCCTGACGTATGTTTCTTCTGATGAGAAGGAAAAGAAGAAGGCAAATCAACCATAAACAAAACGCAGACAGACAAATTGATGAAAAACTAAGCTGCAACTATTGCGAAGGATAAAGACTAACCTTGATTTTTGTCACGATACGATGTTAGTTCTTGCACTATTTTTGATGTTTACAGTGACAGAGTTTTTTTTTTAAATAATATTCGACGAACGGACTCATTCATTCTGTTGGGACAATGCTCGACCTTTTTTCTTTTCTATTCTATAGAATCTATCCCATTTTTCATTTCCGCTACTCGTCGCAGGACATCTCGGATGATGATTATGTGTAATACTATTGTTTCTCGTTGGTTGACTAATTTAACTGATGATTTTTTTGTTGTCTCTTGTCATCGTTAGTCAAGAAGAAGATGATTCTAATGTGTACAAAGAGTAACGCAAGTGATTGCTGACAAATGACAGTCACTAATATTTTCTTGGATGATTGAGAAATTCTATTGACTTATTTTCCTTCAGGCAACTCTTTATTATTATTATTATTATTCGTATAAGAAACAAAGATGTTGAGAATTTTCTGGTGACTATATATATGTGTGCACACGCAAACGATTATGATTAGAAAAAGAAAGAAGACGATGACGACGACATCGGCAATATCGTAGTAGCAACGACGCACAAGCAAACTAACGACAGAATAGGATTGACACTGTCCCCGTGTGTATGTGTGTGTGTACGCATGCTTACTTGGCTCTCTTTCTCTTTTCTCGTTCTGTCTTAGTTTTTTTTCACACTGCCTTTCTCAATTTTTTCACCTTCTCAAGCAGGTTTTTTTCATGACAACCCAAATACGCAAAGAAATTAATATAACCAACTCTATTAGTACTATTCCCATAGCTCTTTTTAGCTCGTTGAATTCTGTTTGTACTAAACTAATAATAGAAAAAAGGAGAAGAAGAATGTGATTCTGTTAGGTTTAGTTGATTTGAATTAACAAGGTCGATTTTAATCTCAAACTTCATGTTTATTCAGTAGAACTGGCTGGAATATTATTGACAAAATTCAACGACCTTCCATACGATGCCTACTGACACTTCGATCATTTTTTTTTCAAGTGCTGTAACATTGTTGGATTTATAGTTAACTACATACACCTTTCGAACGAAAAAAAAAGCGATTTGACCTTGCTAGAATTCATTTACGGACAGTCACTAGATCAGTTCGAGGTGAAACAAAGAATGTATGATATTCTAATTAGTTTTTTCTCTCACTCTCTCTCTCTCTTCGTTCTCATAGAAAGCTTACTTACAAACAAAATGTCGAACAAATTTTAACTATCGAATATCGGGTACATTCGTAGTCGAGTCTCGATGAATGATTCAATAATAGTAGAGTACTTGGCGCCGAATCAAGAAAAAAAACTACAACTAAATGGAATGATTAGAAAGCATTCTGTGTCAGAACTCAGAATTCCGTCGTTGTCGTCAATATTGCTTTTGTTGACGATGGCCAAAGCTAGTCGAAGTGAATGGAAAGAGCTTGTGTGAGCATCTGAAACGCAAAAAACAACATTCTCGTCTGACGTTTGTCGCGCAGAAAACTGCGCCAACGCATTGCTCACATCTCGAAAAAAAAAAACGAGAGAAGATGCATTGCGCGCACCCACGCTTTCTCAATCAGCTGCTACTATTTTCCTCTGCTGTTTTTCTTCTTCTCTTTCTTTCTGTCATTTCTTTCTTTTTTTTCCCTTGTTCTCGACTTCAGTCTGTAATTTTACTCATGTGATGATGCTCACGCCTGTTTTCAGACGAAGATAGTAGTATTATACTTACACAATTGTATTAATTCAACAAAAAAAAATTGTTCCCGAGTTTGATCTGTCGCATTTTTTTTGTGAATACTCATAGAATAAATAAGAAAAATCGTTCAATGTGTCACAAATCACTATAATTAAACAAGCAAGAAAGCCTAAAGAACAATGATGATCGATAATGGACAACTTATGCCCACTTGAGACACTTCGATGTGCAGTATAGGAAATTACTCGACCAATTTTCAATAATTCTCGATCTAATTTCTTGTTCTTTGTTTAAATCTAACATAAACACTGATGATCATTTGCACATATATCGATTGAAATAGACGACACAGATCTATTGATCACTCACTATGCTATTTATTCACAATGAAATTGAACTTTAAAGAAGTATTATGATGGGACGATGCTCATATATGTATGTTAGATCACGCTTCGATTCATTTTACATCAATCTATGCATTACTTTTTCTCTTCTATTGTTATTGATTGATATGTATATATATACATATCGATATACAATAAGTAATTATGTGACGCGACAAAATGATGCAATTGACAGCATGTTCTGTTCTTTTTTTTCTCGAAAACATTCATATGTATTGATCTGTCACAGTATGGTAATTTTTTTATAATTTAAGGTATAGAAAAGATCAAAGGAAATGTAAATTTCACTCTTCTCTATTGTACTTTCACTTTCAAATAGTTTGACATATCTGCTAACGAATGCTTACGGCCATACCACGTTGAATACACCAGTTCTCGTCCGATCACTGAAGTTAAGCAACGTCGGGCTCGGTTAGTACTTGGATGGGTGACCGCCTGGGAATACCGAGTGTCGTAAGCTTTTTATTTTCTCTTTTTTTTAAATTTATTTATTTTGAATTCTAAATATTTTCATTTTGTCGTTTCGATGAATGTATCGGTGGCAATGTCGAATTAAGATTTCGTTGTGAAACATGGGGTTTAGTTTTATAATTGATAGCAGTTTGATAGAGATCGATCATGTATTTTGTACGAGGCGTTAGCATTGATGAAGAACTACTTTGATTGAATATCTTCGATTGAGTGATCTAAATGAATTTCCAAATGAAATGAAAATCAATGTTTTGAGTAGAAATTTACACGAAGATTTGGTTTAATTTTTGGTGGAGATTTCGTTCGTCGTTGAATGACCTTTTGATAATTTGGATCGTAGAAATAAACTGAACGAGATACTGGCGGTGTTTTATACCAATAAGCCGGCGTATTTGATTGATGTAAGATTCGTGAATAATTTCGTTGTTGTGTTCGTTGCATTCGATTTTGTACTAATTGTGTTTGCAGTTGACCGATTAAGTGTTGCTGTTTGGAATCTACTTTTTCACTTAGTACGTCACTTTCAATACTTCTCATTGTTAATTCGGGTGTATTCACATGTAAAGTTTTAGTCATATCAGCAATAAGTTCACTTAATTCATCTCGTCGAAGAAGTTCTCTCGAAAGATCACTAGGAAATATAAAAAATCAATTCTTCTGCTAAGCTTTATTTATGTTTTTTTCTTATAATAAAGACCACCTGAGGAGGAGAAGAAAGAAAGGAACGTATATTTCAATCAATTTTTTCCTTTGTTAGACAACGATACAGTTGCTAAGACAAAAATTCTTCTATTCGATCGCAATTTGATGAGGGTGTTGAGTACAACTTACATCGGTGTATAACAAAACGATTCAACAGATAATTGTTGTTCAATATCGTCTAATACCATTTTTGTTTCTGAATAAAAATCGATCGAGACTACTGTCAAATGAAACTCCAAAAAAATAAAACTATTATTATTTTTTTTTTGACACTTTTAAGTGCATTAACAAAAATGTTTGTTTTTCTCCTTCTTTTGTTTATTTTTTAATATGTGTATGCGTTCGAATAATAAGACGAACGAGAAAAAAAAGATTTATTCGCAAAAATTAAATCGTATGAAAAGCAATCATTATCAATGTCAGAATCATTGAAGGAAATGCCATTTCACCTTGATTACATTCAGATGTTTGACAGCATGCATTACTCAATGCTGAATTGCCTTGAAATGCGATTGTACAACGTTTATTTCCGCATGAACGACGAACAGTTCCAGCGAAAACACCTTTCTGTTTAAAAAAAAATTGAGTTTTTATTAAATCAAAAACAAACATATTAATCTACCCAACAATTGTATTCGCATTGAATCAATTGAGCACCACGATCTTTATCAAATGGATCACGGCACATATCACCTTCACATTTGTAACATGTTATATTTCGAATAGGATCTTCTTTTTTCCCGTCATCTTTTCGATCTTTCCTTTCTCGTTCTCGTTCATGTTTGTCAAGTAAAGATTCTTGTTCACGTCGATGTCCACCACGATCTCGATGAATTTTCAAAGCCCAATCTAGTTTTGTGTTTTGTTTGTTGTCAATCAAACATAAATGTCATTTCTTTTTTTAATCTATTGACATTCACTCACCATATTCAATGATTGTTAAAAGAAGAATACCTCCAAGTAAAACAGCAATTCGATGCATCTCGTCGTCTAGCAAATGTTCGAATATTTATCTTTCTTTTACAGTCGAACGAAGAATCATATTTCGATTTGCTAAATATAATACTTGACATAAACAAACAAACAATTATCTAACAGCTGTGAGAAAATTTTCAATTGACACTTCTATTTTAAGGATGATGATAATTGTTGTTGTGTTTTTTAAATGAAATTTATACAGAATATATTTTGAAAACCCAAATATAAGTCCAAAAAACAAAACAATAGAAACTGAATCGATTTGTTAAAAAGATATTCATGTACAATCGTGAAAAGAGAGGAGAAGAAGAAGAAAACGAGCGAAATTTCTATCTTGTTGTTGATGTATGATATAAAATCGATTGACTAATAATCGGTTTTAAGAGGAGAAACGCATCCGAAGCATATGTTTGAGAACTAGACGATTGAATAAACATTTGATTAAGAAGTTTTTGTTTGAATTTGTCATCGCATTTCAATGGCATATTAACGCCAGTGGCTGGTGGAGTTGACATTTGTTTCATATATTTCGAAAATAGATGCGGAATGCCAATTAACATATTCACGAAATCTTTTTGTTGTTTTTCATAAATTGATAATAATTCGATATCAATTGAAAATGACGTGAGACTTTTACAACCGACAAGAAATAATTCAGCTGTTTTACGATAATATTCAATGATTCGTGCGCAAAGAATGGCTAAGGAATCGATTGCTTCATCGGCGAGAGTCTAAATAAGAAATATTTGTTTTCTCTCTATTCATTGATTAAGTTTTACTTTTTGGTCAAGTTCTGTATCCATCCAGTCCCATTCTTTAAGAAATTGATTTGCTGATTCATAAACTTCGAGTAATTTATCGACTGAAACCGTCGAACGTAATTGTGTTTGATAGGCTGTAAATTTTTGTGTAAGATCATCTAAACTCGGTACTAAATTATCTTCGTTATGATTCGATTGATCGAGTTCGTCATTATCGTTTTCATCGGGCAATTCGAAATATTTATCGATTTGTTCGAGAAGTTTTTCATTGCCGAAGCTCATCGTTTGAAGAACAGTCGACGATTGATTCGATAGTAATTCTAATGCTTCGAAATGTGCAAGACCTTGATGTTTTTCGAATAGTTGTAGAAATGTTGCCATTTCGTTTTTGTTTCCTGTTGAATTGGCGGTGGTGGCAGCAGTAGTTGGCTGATTTTCCTTTTCTTTTTTTGCTTCACGAATAATCTGCATAGAAAATAAGTTTTTTTTCTTCTGTGTCTCTTTACAAAAGAAAAACGAACTTCAGATAGTGTTGGTTGATCCTTTTTATTTAGTAAACGCCGTGTACTTTTCAATTCAGGATCAGCTTCGTTAATCACCTAGATATCAAAAAAGAAAATCACGAAAAAAATGAAGTACTTTTAATTGAATATCGTACGTCGAATGTTTTCTTGCCAACTGTTTCAAGAACATCGAGACTACCGGCTACGACTTTCATGCCCTTAGATATATCAAATGAGTTATGAATATGCTTTTTTTTAAAAGATCAATTATCATACGGTTGTTGTTAGTTTTTCAAGACTTAATGCATTGAGCCAACCATCTTGGTTAATAGCAAATTCATCTTTTTCGACTTGTGAAGACGATGATTCGGGTTCTGCAAGATTGAAATCGATTCATTTTATTAAAAAATATTGAAATGTATTGGTATCGAACAAACCATCTTCACTGTCTGATGTTTCTCCTTTGATTTTAAATGCCATTTGATTCATTTCAGCTAGTTTCTGAGGATCAGGAGCACCGAGACCAGCTTCAACAGACTCGATTACTGCACTAAAACCTTCACCTAAATACCAACAACAAAACGCGTATTGAAAAAGAAAACAAAGAAATGATTTCTATTTGATACGTACTGACAGTATTAGTCAATGTTGAAACACTCTGTTTAGCTGTCGATAGAAATGAACCAAAGTTACTCCATGGATTATGCCAAGTTGGCTATAAGAAAAAAGGAATGAAATGATTTTTCAAAATAGAAATTGAATTTACTGTTTGTTTCGGAGCTTGAGCAGCGAGTTGATCGAGAAGAAAATGTGCATCTTTTGGTTCGTGTTTAGTAGTAGTAGCTGCTGTTGCTGTTGTTGTCGGTGATGGTGTTTCTTCCTGATGTAAATTAGTTTCCAGAGGTTTTTTTCGATATTTTTTTCTTTGTAAACGTTGTTGATCAGATGATTCGGATAGTTCGTCTTCATCAGAACCGATATGTGATAGACTACCACTAGTTTTCGACGGTGTTGAAGATCGAGAAGATGTTGAATCTTGTTGTAATGGTTGTACAGATATCATATTTGCGTTGATTACTTCAGCTACTTTATTTTCACCATCATCATCACCACCCTCATCATCGTCATCATCATCGTCGTCTAAATTCCAATCACCCCATCCATCAGATACAGGTTTCACAGGACGTGGTGGAGATGGTGGAAGAGAAGATTGCACCGGTTTCGCATCAGTGATTATTGGAGGCGAAGGAAGAGGAGAAGTTGGGGGCTTAGTTATCGAAGGAGATGCTGATTCACCTTCATCAGCACTTTCGAATTCATCGTCGCTTTCGTTTGCTTTGAAAGAAGACATTGATGATAAAGAGCGAAAAATTTATAAATAATTTTCGAAATTTGTTAGTTTTTCTAGATCAGATGACACGTAGACAAAAAACGAAAAAAAATAAATCGCCGGGTATTTATAAACCTATGATTCACCACAGCTGTATTTTCAATCACGAGATTTTTCTGTTTTTGCATAACCTATAGAAAAACATTCTATTGGTCTTACAGAAGATTTTCACAATATTATCGATTGTTTGTGACATCTTTTGAGTCATTAAGTGAAATAAAAGAAAACTTTTCTTTGATTCTGATGTTCGCACCTTGTTGAAGTCAATGACATCTATGGAAAACTATTTCCATTCGTTTGAGAAATACACAAATATCATTCATTCATTGATCTCTCTCTCTCTTGTTACTCTGCAGAATTCGAATCAGCACCAAAGATCATTTTGTCTCATGTCCTATTGAATGACATGAATCTCGTTAATGTAAAATCTGCTAAAAATGGCCTTCTATTCGTTGGTTTCAATCAAGATGGCAGTAAATGATTTGCTGTTTTGTTTTCGCTATTCAAAATACGCTATTTCTTATCTTTCGCCAATTCAGATTGTTTTGCCAGCGGTTTAGAAAATGGCTTTCGAATATATAACACCGATCCACTTCAACAAACACAACGCCAAGGTAGATAAGCATAATTTTCTGAATCAATTGTTTCCTATTCGAAAAGAAAACGTTAATTTCTACAGATTTTCTTGATGGTGGTATCGGTCAAATAGAAATGCTCTTTCGTTGTAATTATGTTGCACTTGTGGGCGGTGGTAAATCACCGAAATATTTACCATCGAAAGGTAGTTATTCGATATCATCGCACAACGATGATGAGTAAATTTCGAATTGTTTGAAATCTGATGATTTTTTTAATAAAATCTACACATTGATCTCTGAGTTGTGCGAAAGTAAAAACAACAATAGGTTTGTTTTGTTTCGAATCTATTTAGTTATGATTTGGGATGATGCAAAAAAACGTGTGGTTATCGAACTAGAATTTTCTACTGAAGTTAAAGGCGTTCGATTACGTCGAGATCGGTAGCGAACAATAATGGAAGAAAATTTTTCTTTTAATTTTCAAGTTTTTCTTCTAATAGAATAATTGTTATTCTTGAAACAATGATCAAAGTCTTTACATTTACACAAAATCCTCAACAATTACATGTTTTCGAAACATGTACAAACACTCGTGGTAGGAAAATAACGAACTTTTTTTATTAATAATTTTCATTGAAAACAAAATAAGGTCTATGTGTTGTCTGTCCATCGGGTTCGAAATCATTTATTGCTTATCCAAGTCGAACAATCGGACAAATTTGTCTTGTTGATCTTGCAGCAACAGAAAAACCTCTTGTAGAAGTTCATGCACATGAAGCACCGATTATATGTAAGTTGAAAATCATTGAACGTTACTTGAGAACGTCATTTTGCATTAGGTATGGCCATGAATATGACGGGTACACGTTTAGCAACTGCATCCGAAAAAGTATGCGGAAAAGATTTTGAGATTATGCTGAAATATAGAATGATACTCAAATAGGGGACATTGATAAGAATATTTGATACGGAAACAAGTCAATTAGTAAATGAACTACGACGAGGTGCTAACAATGCAACAATATATTGGTAAATATTTCAATTATGGTTTTTTGAGAATAAAAGTTTATTTTAGTATAAATTTCAATCAAGATTCTACTCTTCTTTGTGTGTCAAGTGATCATTCCACAGTTCATATATTTTATATCGAAGAAACACAAAAGAATAAATCTCGTTCATCTAGGTTTGTGTCAATAGCATAGATATAGAATTACAATTTTTCATTTTTTTTAGTGCCGTTTCCTTTCTCCCAAAATATTTCAATTCTCAATGGAGTTCTTGTAAATTTCATTTACCAGAAAATACCATAAGTGTTTGTGCATTTGGTCCTAATTCTGATGCGAACAAAACAGTGATTGCTATCTGCTCAGATGGGTCATATTCACGTTTTCTAATTACACCGAAAGGCGAATGTATTCAAGATCAAACTCGACAATTTCTCGAAGTTGACGAAGAAGGTTCAAATCTAGTTGGTGCTTCTGCTAATTGATCAAACGTTTTAGTCAAGCGCAATACGAACTATTTATTTCTAAATTTGTTTTTTTTATGTATGCGTGCGTGTGTTCTTATTTTTCATTTTTTGTTTCGAATGTATAAAAAACAAAAACAAAACAAAACCCAGTTGAAAAACAGATCGATTGATTTGAGGATAATTGTGATTCTGTTTGTCATTTTTTTTTATTCTATTTATTTGCCAGATGTTAATGAATTTTATTCGTTCGGTTTTATTTTTCATTTAAGATGAATAATATTCGAAGATGTTTAACTCAAATAGTACGATCGAGACCGATTTTTCAACAATCTCAAATGTTCATTCGAACGATTCCGTAGGCGATTCTTTTTTGTTTATTGAATAGTAAATAAATTGATTTCTACATAATCATAGAAAAGTTGTTTCGGAACATGCTCATGATAAAGAAATCGAACAATTGTTCACTAAAGTCAATCAATTAACTCAAAATTCGGATAAAAATCGTTTATTTGCCGTTATTCAACTCGGCAATGAACAACGTAAAGTAACAACTGAAGATATTATTTGTAAAGTCGATGAATTTCATCCGACAATTGGCGATCGTATTCGTTTCGAAAAAGTTCTTCTCGTTGGCAGTAGTGATTTTACAGTTGTTGGCCGACCACTTCTTAGTCCACATTTTGTTCGAGTCGAAGGTATTGTTATCGAAAAAACTCTATCTCAAACACAAATGGACTATTGGTATGCACCAAAACGAAAGAAAGTCGGAGCTCGACAGCATCGTAAGACAGACAGAAAGAAAAAAAACGATCAATCTGATTTTATATTCATATATTCTAGTGTGGCGTGATCCAATGACAATGATTCGTATTACGAATATTGAAATACTTGGCCCTATTCCAGGAACTTCTAGATCGAACAGTTGATTTGTTTTTTTTTGTTAGGACAGCTGGTTTTTTTTCGATTGACAAATATAGAAACAAAAACAAAAACGATACATTGAAAGTTTGCATAAACTACTCGAAACAGTGAACGAAAACGAACTGTTGGAAGAAAAATAGACATAAACATGATCTCATCCGGAAATGAAGTCTTCGTCAGAGGAAACACAAAATAAACTCAATAAAAATCTCTTTATGAAATTCGATTAGTTGGTTGCTTTCTTTGTTTCTTTTGCTAAATCAAAATAAAGTAAACAGATTATATAATCACTGTTTGTTAAAAACCTATCTGAGGGTAAATAGTATACGTATACAGAAAAAAATAATAAGCAAACAAACGAGTCTTTGTCTCATTTTCTTCATTGAAAATCTATTCATCACAATTTCGTCGTGTCATTTGAATCGTTTGTTACTGATTGACTTCGTGAACGAAGTTCAATATTATTATTGGATGTCGATGATTCTGGTTGTTCGATGACAATCGATGGTAATTGTTGACTTGTTGAGTCAGGTGAATTTAAAAACGGACGATCTTCGTCAGGAGCACGTAAACTCAAACTTAGTTTACGTAATCTAAATTAATTTCGGAATAGAATCGATCGAACAAAGAGATGCAAAAGAAACCTTTTCTTTATGGCTGAACCACGTGATGATTTTTCACTATCAGATCTCGAGGTTGTTGTTATTGGTTTCTGTTTAGCAATGACTTTCCATAGAGTTGTTTTGCCGACTTCTTCGGAGATATTGATTTCATCTGTGGGTGAACTTGACTGTTGAAAATAAAATTTAGATTTGAAAAGAAAAAGAACAATCGAGCAAAGTTTTACTTTATTCTCCTCGTTTGGTGATTTGATGATTTGATTAGCACCAAAACTAACTCGACTTTGATTTGTTGCATTTCCATTCTAACCGAAAAAATCAATTCAAAACATCGTCAAACATTGAAATCAATCGAACCTCAACACTCTCATCGATTTCACTATTTTTTCGTTGTTCAATTTCTTTCTTAACAACTTCAGGCATAACATCATCGAGATATTCCAACTCTTTTCGTGTAAATATATAATCCATAGCTTTTCGTGCACCAACCAACGCTAAAACCATAATTGGAAATAAAATCGATATCTTTTTTATCGATTTTATTATCCATAACAATGCTAAACAACTCAATTGTATCAATGTAAACAAATGAACGCGATTTGTTGAAACATGTTGCAGATAAACATAATCTGGCTGATATTTTTCAGGCATAAATATCAATAGAATTCGAGAGATTAATTGAATTTCTTTCATTGATGATATGCCCATATAAAGAAAAACTCCATATAAAACAGGCATTGGTATTAAACCGAGATATTTTGTTAGAAATACAGATAAGCCAATGAATAAGAAGACAATGAAGCCTGTTACACGTTGTTCACGTACACCGAGAAATTTCGGTTTTTCACCTGGTGCAGCTGTTTCCGATTCAAGTTTCAATGCAATAACATGATTAATCGATAGGACAGTCGCTGCAACAAACCATGGAAGACCAAGTATTGAATTGATTCCAATACAAAGTGCAACAATTAATAAATCAAGATGATAACCGCATCCTTTCTATGAATTTGAAAAGTTTGATTTTTAGATAAAAGAAAAGAAAATTTGGTTACCTTGAGTTTATTTTCCTTTCGATTGATAATAACAGCTGTTATTTGTTGATCCATGAAAATTAAAATTGTTGCTAATAGAGCAGGTAAAAGCGCTGCAATCCACATATATGGAGGATTTTTACTGAACGGATTTATAATCCAGCCGCGATCTGGTTTTGTAGTTTCGAATTTTCTTGGAACTTGTAATTTCGGTGTATCGAGACCGACCATATAATCAATAAGAACATTTATAAATATAGCTAAAACAACACCAAAATCGCTGATTTTCGAACGAACCTAGAATACCAACGAATTCATTAAAAAAGACACGCAAATATTCGAATACGTACACCCATTGGTAGAAATCGACTAAATTTGAAACTCTTCAATGTATAAGATAACACAAATGTTGAAGCAAATAAAATCATTGAGAAGAAGAATACATCAGGTATGTAAACTGTATTCGGGCTACGACAACCACTGCCAACTAATTCGTACGATTGATTTTTAATACAATCCTAAAAAGATGATTGTCGAAAAGATGTTTTTTTCTTGAAAAATCTTTGTTTTTACATTAATTGATGTCATTGATTTTCGATAAATTCCTCCTTTTGTTGATCGACATGAACAACTCTCCGGCAGAATTTCTAGTGTATTCAATCGAACAGGTCGTTGATGATTGATTTCAATCATTTTATCGAATGCTTCGTAGATAAATATAATGCCAATTAAAGCCGCAAAACTTTCCTCTACAAATCAACGTTTTTTTCTTTCGATACATGTATTTTCATTTCGATTTACCAGTAAATCGTGTGATATATTTGACAAGATAACTAGCATCTGTGACAACCATTATGAGTAGGATCGATGCTGTCCACAGGCCAATCCAACAGCGAAAATTCATGTAATCAAAATTGTGACTTCTAGATAACAATGATAATTCGATGAATAGAAGATGAATTTTTGATTGTATTCGAACTTACTGGCAGAAATGATTAACAATTGTTTCAAAAACTAATACTGGTCCTGTACTACCTAAGATTGTTAATGGTTGGCCAGCGAATAAATGATATAAAATACCACAAATTGCACCCGATAGAAGGCTCTCAATAGCAGCCTTTTGAAAATCGAAATGGAATGTTATTCGAAATAAAAAAAAACAAATTCTTACCATGTTATAATCTGTTGCTTTACTTAAAAGTCCACCAAAGGTAATTATTGGTGATAAACAGGCAAAATAAAGAAATATAACAGCAGCAATTGATTGAAATGACACAGCATCGGTAATATCTGACCAATAGAATGGAGCTTTACGTTTGATATCATCGATTAGACCACCACAGAATCTAATGAATTTGAAAATAAACTATGATAATTTCTTGTTTTTTTTTATAAACGTCTAACCTTCCTGTTCGAACTAAAGCTGGATCGATTTCATGTTCATGATGTTCCTCTTCAACCATTTGTGCTGTACCATTGATCTTTTTACGATCTAATCGATCTTCCTATATTTAATAAACAGATATTTTCTTGAACAAACGCTGAACATGATATTTACTTTATTAGGAACACTTTTCGGAGGTTCGATACGTGTTTTTGGATCCCATTCACCAGGTGGTAAAACGGTAACACTGTCAAGAAAATCATCAATACCTTATAACACAAAACAAACAAACAAACTCAAATGAATCCCAATATTTTCGTTTAATTTACCTGCGAGTAAATCATCTCGATTTCTTGCTCGATAAGCTACATCATGAAAAATCTATTCGAAAGAAACAATTCAATCGATTGAAACATCTTGTTTCTTTGCAATATAAAGCGGCTATACTTCATCTGCCATTAGAGTAGCTATGGATCTTCCAACTTCATGATATCGTGAATGTTCAGTACATGGTCCGAGAAGAACGAATAAGAATCTTGTTGGTAATGGCACCTCAATCAGATCGGGTAGATTAACACCTTTGGCTAAACGTACAAACGCATACACGGGCGATTGAAGAAAATCAACAGCACCAATTAAAACATTGGTAGCTTCCGCATTTGGCGGTACTTTTTTAAGAAAAGATAAATTAATCTATTCGAACAAATAATAATAATAGTAATTTGAATAACAAAAACAATCGTTTCGTTATTGGTTACTTTTGCACGAGATTCGGCTGTTAATAATGCAGGATTAGTTTCGTCACCATCGGCAATTTTTCCTTTCGATTGTTCACCCGTACTTCCTATTAAAAATATAATTTAGAATATCAGTAAATTAGTTTTCATCGTTCGAAAAGATTTTCTGTCGAATATTTTTGCTTTCGTTAGTTAGTGTGCTCATGCATTAGTGCGGACAGTTATGTTGTTGTTGGTGGCTTCGTTTTGGTTCTATTCATCGATGTAATTTATACCTACCACGTAAAAGAAGCTCACAAGTAGAAGAAATTTTACGAAAAGTGTCTCGTTTTCGGTTAGAAAATCGCGATCGAACAGCTGAAAATTATATAATCATATATACAAACAAAAAACGTAGCTTTACAAAAAGAAAAGTTCGACAAAATATTTCACTTCTCTCATTTGAGTTATTCTGCGTTTTTCTTTCACGTTCAAATACCTTTTGTAAACTGTGTAGATATTGGACTCGATACTGATGTTGTTACGATGGCAGATGCACTTGCTGTCGATGGGACAGTTGCTCCTTGTTCAGTACCAGCAGCTGTTACATCTTTCTGTGAACGATTACGAGAAAATTCGGCTAACGAACGAGTGAAAGGCAATGGCTTTTTGATTTCTTGCGAATGCAAATGTCGATGAAATTCTTTTTCGTGCTATGAAAATTCATTTGTTTTACTTTCCAAAATTTCACAATCAAACAAACTTGATGAAGATGCTTTAACAGAAGAGCATTTCGAACAACGAATCGTTTGGCTGCCGGTAATAAATCATTCGCAATTAAATCATCAAGAATCATATCTAAATTTCAATAAAATAAACATTTCGAAATTTTATTTCTTTAAAAACAAAGAGAAATACGAACCAATAATGACTGGTAATTGTTCACCATTAATATCAAGTATAACACTTCCTCGGGATATGAAATTTCGTAATTCAAGTAATGAATGTAACGATAGTGTAGCAACATGTGGTTTACTCCATCGACCGCCGCTTTCAACATCTTCTTCGAATTTCACCCATCTGAAAACATGCAAAATATTTTTCTTTTCATAAAGAGAAACATTCGATCATTTACCTAGCAGTTTCTTTCCAACCGTGTTCGCCTAATTCACCTGATTCTGTTGTTTTATCACCATCGGTAACTAATTCAGCTAATTCAATAAATAAATCATGTGGTTTATGTTCTTCATCATCATCATCTTGATCTTCATCACCAAGTAAAAATTGAACACGAGCACTCGGATGTTCTTAAATAGAATGTGAAATATAATGTTTTCTTTTGTTTTTGTAAATCAAATCTATCAGTTGTTTTACCGATATGTGCTGATGTGCTGCTGTCTATAGATGGTATCGATCGAAACGACATTTCAGTCGAATCTGTTGGTGGACGTGTTCGACGATGTCGTTTTCGACGTCGTTCACTCGGATTATAGGTTGATAAACTTGGCTGATGATAGATCGATTTATGTCGTTCTATAGAAAATCACATGTTTGTTCGAAAATAAATAAGAAAAAAAAACGAACGTACCATTATCAGTTATTATTGGCCGAGCTTCGTTTCGTCGGAAATCCGATATGGGTATATTCGATGTTGATGACGTATCGGACATTAAATGCGATGGATCGGATGGAACGGGTGAATAGGATGGAAGTCTTTCGAATGGGTTCGACATGTATTATATATTGCTTTGACTTTAATTTCTTTCTCTCTCTCTCTCTAGGAAATAAATAATGACCCGGATTTCATCGAAGATAATATATGCACGTGTTAGTTCGATCAATCTTAATCAATCGAGTCAAGACTCTTTAATAGAAATAAAATCCATCTTATATTTAGCGTCCAAAGTAAAGATTTCTCAATATAAGAAAAAGTAGAGGAAAGAAAAATGATGTTGCTTGTCAGGAGTTCTAAGAAATGACAGAAAGAAGAAAAAGAGAAATAACGTGTAACCTTGAAGAGGTCACCAAGTAACCTTGCTCAGATAAGCCTTAAAGAATTTACATAAACGCGTATAGATATATATATACGTATATTACTTAGAGTAATCGTTTATTTTCAATGGATAGATGTATGTCTATCCGATTAAAGATTCAAAAACGAAGAAAGGTCAGTACATGTATGTACCGTATTATGAATAATTTTATGGTTATACGGAAGACATAGATTTGTAGGTGGTCGAATACAAACTCAATGTCGAGTAATGAAAACAGACTTCGAAAGAAGAAGAAAAGTACGATACGCCTCTTTTTTTCGCTCGTTCGTTTAAATTGAGTCTAAACGAATCGATCTCGATTCGAAGACTTCTTAGTGTGCCAGTTTATGTCTGATTTACCAATGTATATCCTTGAAAGTTTTCTTTCGAAACGATACTTTAACGAAAAGAAAACAAACTTCAATCAATACAAAATCTTATTTCGTTTCGTTGGTTCTTTTTCTTTTTTTTTAATAGGCGAATGCACTTGAAATACAATCAATTCTCTAAACTGATGATTAACTAAATTCTTTTTCTTTTGTTAGAGAAATAAAAAATAAGAAATTAACATGACAATAGAAACTCGCTGGAAATCGAATATGACACGAACTATAGTGCGACACATTATTATGTTTCGCTATGTCTGACCTTGTGATTAGTGTCTAACGTCAACCATCATCATCATCATCGTTTCTTTTAGGGTCCCTTTCTTCTTCTCCAAATACAGGAAAATAAGACATTATTCATCATCTATTTTCTTTTCAGAGCTCGTCTTATGTTTGGAAAAAAAGAGTAACATTAGCTGGTTGAATATTTTATTCTACAGAGAAAAGAGCCTTACGAATAAAATAAAAGAAGAAGTTTTATATCCACGGTATATCCAAAGGAAAAACAGAAGGAATCGGAAACGACATCTTATGTCTTGTGTTTTCTTTATCTTTGATCAACAATTCAATTACCAAGAAATACTTATTTTTCTAATAAAAAACAAACAAAACAAAATCACAGCTAGTGCAAATAATTTTGAAATGAGAAAAAAAATCTGTATTCGTTAATCAACAGGAAGAAAAACTATTACGTACGCTAATTAAGTCTAATTTCTAATAATATAAATTACAGCTGATCTAGATTTGAAACGAGCGAGAAAAAAGACGTCTTAACTGTGTCATTTCAATGTAGTGAAATTACATGTTCGAATGTAAACTACTTATGATCAAAATAATAGAATCGTTTTTTTTTGCGAGTACAAAAACTAAGTGAACTGAAAGTTGAGTGCTGAGCAAATATAAAATCACGTTTTTAGTTTTCCTAGCTAGATATTGATTTTTTCTTCAAATAGATAATTACAGCAAAAATGAACGATCTATATAAACGAGAGTCGATTTGTATTGATTTCTGGATAGTATTTGATACTGTTTAACCTCGTTTCTAATATGCGAATAATAGTATATAATGCACTTACACTTGATTATTTTTTTATTTTGAATGACTGTCGATAGAGAGAAAACAAAGAATTTTTTGATTGTTAATAATATTAGCTGAATATCATTAGTACAATTATCATATGTTTATCGTCGTGGTTTTAACAAGTTTCTTTTTTAGTCTTTGATCATCTAATGAAAACAATTGGAAACAAAAGTACGAAAATTGATGCTTTAGTTTCTGGAATAAAAAAGAAATAAAACCATGTATCATACGTTTATATTAATTTGATGGTAACAGAACATGAGAATGAATACGAGTCTACTGTTGTTTGTCAAAATAAGGTTTTTTTCTTGCCCTTCTCTCTCGTTTTTTTCTCCTTCCATTTTTTTCTCGCTTTCACTCTTTCTCCCTCTCTCTCTCTCTCTCTCTCTTGGTCTCCGATTATATTTGTTACTTGGAGTTTAGACGAGAATAAGAGAACAGAACTACGAATGGCTGTTGCGAGTATCAGCATTGTAAAAAAATAGAAGAAGAAGAAGAAAAAAAAGAACGCATTGCTTGCTCGTTCCTATTAACGCTTGACTATACGTCTAACGGGTTTTGTTTCAGCTGAGAATATTTCCATATTCCGTCTAATAGAGTCTGTCTTTATATTAAATGAACGACGAACTAGATCGATGAGAATTTTCTTTTCGTTCTCATTATATGTATATAACTCATAGAATTTATCATGAGAAAGAAAACCTCGATTAGAAAATGACGTTGACATAGAATAACGAAGAAAAACAAAGGTTTCTATTGTATGTATTGAGTTTTGAAATAAAGATCGAATTGAAATCTGATGAAAAAAATTGATTTTAATCAATCATCGACAGGTTTTTGTTCTCTTTTCAATTTTTGTCAATGAACATGAGATTTAACGATCAATGTCAAATGTTCTATTTGAAATTTACAATGCAATTTGATATTAGTTTACTGTATTTATTTGACATTATCAAAAACGTTTGACAAACAAGAATAAAAGGATATGAAAAAAGAAGGAGTTTAATTTCCTCTTTTTTTTGACTTATTTTGCCTTTTTTCGTCGAAAGAGATTGATTATACACGGATAACTTTTAACAGTAGTAATCGAACTTCATGATTAATTACTTGCATCTGTATATGCTGAAATATCAGACAAATTCTTCATTTTTTGTTCGTTTATGTGATCCACGAAACTATCAATAGGAAGAATAAAAACAATGACTATTCGAATAATTAAAATGAAAACAGACGTATTTAATATTACTGTTCGACGCTAAACTGAAGGGATGCTAGTCAATTTAATTAAATGATACGAACAGACACTAAATTTGGACGATATTTCTAGAAGAATTATTTCAAGAAAATCTTTGTTTGTAATCATGTTTTTAGGATTAATATAATTCTGTTTAATGTCAACAGTAGCTGCGAGGTAATTTTGTGTTACAAGATATAATATTCTCATTATTAGAAATAACTCATATGATTCGTTCTTGAGATTACGTTCTATTATTTTTCTTTTGATGAAAGGCATTCGTAAAATATGCTCGCAAGCTATGTAACTAAAATATTTCACAAAAGAAAAGAAAGTCATCAACAATTTCTTTTATTTTCAATTGAAAATTATGTAAAAAAAAATAGAGAGTGATTAACTTTTAACTATATATAGAATTTTTCTCATTATTTGACAAATTATACTCTGTTTCTCTTTGTCGAGCATCTCTTTGAGTATTTGACAATCATTTAGTATAGCAAAACAAAACAACAAGTCGACACGTAGCACGTCAATTATCAAAAGTTACAAGTGTATTGATGCCCTTTTTTGTATGTCATAAAAATCGAATTTATTTTTATTTTAATAAAAAAAGAATTGATTACAGAAAATAGAAAAAAACGAAATCTGCTTGAATAAATATAGTATCATTAATTATCATCAAGATTCATTCTTTGTCGTCGTACGAGTTCTCGATAAATACCATTTTCAATAGACATTAACTGTTCGTGTGTACCTTGTTCAGCTAAACGACCTTTATGTATAACAAATATCTGATCACATCGTTCGACTGTACTCAATCGATGGGCGGATATTAAAACTGTACGTTTATTATCTGAAGTTTTGTTGTAAAATAAAGCATCTTGAATCTTAACGAAAGGAAAATAAACGTAACATGTTTTTGTTTTCTTTAATTTAAGAACAAAAAATTACTAATCGTTCATTGACAGGATCCAAGGCTGATGTTGCTTCGTCTAAAAGAAGTATCGTCGGATTTCGAATAATTGCTCGAGCAATCGATACACGTTGTTTTTGTCCACCTAAAATTCGAAAATCTTTCAAACATAAAATCGAAAGCAAACGTTTGTCTAACCAGACAAATGTCCACCACGTTGTCCACATGACGTCTGATAACCTTGCATAAGTTCAGTGATAAAACGATGTGCATTGGCATCTTGAGCAGCTTGAATAATTTTCGATTGATCATTAGTTTCAAATGCATAGCTAATATTTTCTCGAATCGATCGATTGAATAGAACAGGTTCCTGTCCGACAAGAGCCAGCTTCTTATGAAGATATTTATGATCATATTCATCGATATTTCGATTGTCGATTAATATTTCGCCTTCAGTTGGATCGTAGAAACGTTCGAGTAAATTAATACAAGTTGATTTGCCTTGAAAAAGGAAATTATTTCAACAAAAATATAGAGATTCGACCTACCAGAACCGGATGGACCTACGAAAGCACATGTTTGACCAGCTGGAATTTTGAATGAAATATTCTGAAATATTGTATCAACGATTGTTAGAAAAGAATTCATTTCGAAAGATCAATTTACTTGAATCGCTTGTTCATCAGGTCGAGCAGGATAAACAAGTGAAACATTTTTAAATTCAATATCACCTCGAAATTCATGTGGTTGTAGGATACCACTCGGTTTTTGTACTGGTTTACGATCGAGATATTCGAAAACCGATTGACTTGCACCAACTGCTGTCATTAATGATGAGTAAATTTGTGAGACTTCCTAATTGTTTTTTTTATCAAAAGAAAAATTCATTCATTAGGGAATAATAGTTATATTTATTATTTACGCTTAGAACTCCACCAAGTGTCAACTGATAAATAATAAATGCTAAGAGATCAGGTCCGGTCACATGATTATCACGTACAAGTTTAGCACCGTATGATAACATAACGATGCTCATACAAAGTTGTGCTAACTAAAAAGAAACGAAAATATTCTTTTAAAATGAACTTCAGTGTGATGTGATATTTTTGTCTTACATCGACAAACCAACGTTGTACAGCTGATAAAGCTGCTTGAATTAGAGAAACTTTGTAGGATTGTTGAAGTGTTGACTCAAATCGTTTTAATTCTTCTTCTTCATTTCCAAAACTTCGCACAGTTCGAATAATTTGAATAGTTTCTTCAGCTATTTCAGATGCTTCAGCCGATAAATTATTTGTTTTATTTGCTATTCGACCATGTGCAGTACCACATAATTTAGCCACAAATAAAATAATCGGTGCACCGATCAGACAAGTAATTGTCAAATGTAAACTGATTTTAATCATCATAATAAATGTTCCAACTGAAACATGAAATTTCTAGTTTCGATTTCAAACAAAAAAAAATTTCTTACTAAATCGAAGTGAAGCTCCGATAAATTGCGGAACATTATTGATAAGTATTGAACTCATCGTGTGTGTATCATGATTAAGTCGTGATAATAGTTTGCCACTTTCATTCGTATCAAAAAAGCCTATTTCTTGTTTGAGATAAGCTTTGAATACTTTCGTTCGTAGACGAATACTAATTCGTGAAATACAAACAGAAAATACACCCGAACGACAACCACCAAAAAAGCCTCTACAAAAAAACAAATAAACAAATCAATTCATCATCACAGGTTTATCCATTGATGATCGAACCCAGCAAAATTAATCACAACAAACATAATCAAATTGTATTTAAACTGTAGCCAATCATCTCGAAATGCCACACTGGACAAAAGTCTACCGGTGTATAACGGAACGAAAACTTCGGCTAGAAAAAAAAACAAAAACAATAACGGATAAATTCGATTTTCTTAAGATGTACTACTCTTACATAATGAACCGAGTAACAAAATAACAATGCCAAATGTAATTATTCGCCAATCGGGAAGACTGTATCGAAATAAACGTTCAAGAACTAGACGTTCACTGATCAATCCCGATTGAGAATCTAAATTTTGATAAAATATTTCTTCGTTTTTAACAGAAAATAAACATCTCTACGAACTGGATTTAACTTTTACGTCAATAATTTCCAACCAAACTTGTCGTAAAACTGTAAAATTCGCTCGTTCATTACGTCGTATCCATAAATAAACAAACAATGGCATAGAAACTTGCTGAATTAAATATAAAACTGTCCAAGTATTCGTATCAAATTTAAAATAATATATCACAAGCGCTTGCTCAATGGCTGCAATGCAAACGAATAGATTCTTAAATTTTCTCCAGAACGATCCATTGACTTCGAGAAGTATGGGCGAAAAAAACGCCACAAATAAAGCGATCACTCTCAAAAGACATAGCACAAACAATGAATAACTTGTTATTAAACTTAAATATAGATCAACTAAAATCGTTAAAATACATCCGAAGAAAATAAAATAAATTTCTCTCGAAATTTCCATCTGAAAAAAGAAAAATAACGTCAATTGTTTGTTCGTTTTTATGAGCTGGAATAATCTAAAACTCGTAGACGTAGACGCATCGCATTTTGTATTGATTGCAAAGCATTTCTTTCGACCGGTTTACCGAAACCGAGAAACCAAATAGACAAAGCTAAACCAATTAGACAGACGAAGTTTTTGCAAAGAATAAAAATAAAATGAAGAGAATTAAATGAAAATAGAATAAAGAAAAGCGAGAATATGATGAGAAAACAATAGTATCGATGTCGTTGAATACGTTGAATCGATTCTTCGATGAGAATACAAGCTGAACGGAGAGCATCACAAGTTTCATTGTCAAGAGATTCTTGATGAGAAATTTCTTTTGTTGAAATCTTTTCATCGATTTCAAATAGTGCACAGACAGCTAAATGATCGGAATAGTGAAGATTATTGGCATTATTCGGAACTTTATGCAATGTTGGATAACATTCAAGACATTGAACATTTTCTAGAAATAATTTTTTTAAATAATTTTTGTTTTTTTTTTCGTATTGGAAAAATACCGTTTCGGGCTCGATAGAGTATGTAATCAATTCGATCGCCTTGGCCTTGATGTGGATGCGGATGAACGTAGGGATTATCGAGTAAATCACATGTTCGACCACTGTTACCTACACTTGGATCGTAGATATCCTTTGAGAAAATCATGTGAATTTCGCTAACTATTTTCAAGATTTCAATATTTTACTTTATGAATTCGTTGTAGAAATGAATCATTTAGTTTTAGAATGCCTTGAATTAATTTCATACCTAAGTCTTCTTTTCGTAAATTTAAATCACCCAATAGAATAACTAAATCTGTTCGATCCGACGAAGTATTTTCAATGAATTGAATTAATTCGTATGATTGACAAATTCGATGTCCAAGATAAATATCTTTCGGTATAACATGATGATAATTCGCATGTAAATGTGTATTGTAAACATTAATGACATGTCCATGTATGAGAATTTTACATAGACCAATTAATTTACCACAAAACCAATCGCCATGTTGAATTTTATGTGGAAAACCTAAAGTTTTTGTTTTTTTTATAAATCAAAAATTAGAAATGAATATTTTTCATCTACCATTGAGCGTATAACGATGTTCATGAACAGCAATGATTGGATGCTGACTGAATACACAACAACCTGAGCCAACAAGACCACTGAGAAAATAATAACTATACGGATATTTGCTGTTTAATTGACCATGAATGTAAGCAAAATCGTTCTTACTCCAAACTTCTTGTAATCCGATAATATCATATTGAATATCGGGCTGAAGTAAATATTCAGTAAATGCTTGAATACGTTGGTCAATAAATTTCGAAATATAACGTACACCCCAGATATTCAATGTTAGTACTCGTACTTGCATGTTGACTATTTTCGAAATGGCTTATGCTCTAAAATGAAGAAGAATATCGATTGTTTGTTCGTTTTTATGCATGAATAGTCTTTGTGATTGACAAATAGATGTGTATATTCGTGTTTGTGTGTTGTTTTTTTACTCTTTCGAGTCTGAATTTATTAAAAGAAGAAAAAGAAAGAAAGAAAGAAAATGATCAAACATAAAAAGAAAAGAAAACTAGAGGATGGTCTATTTGTTTGTTTGCTTGGATTTTAGTTGCCATTCGATGGTGATTTATCTCCACTGCCTTTTTCAGCTTTCTTCTCATTATTAGCTGTCGTTGTTGTCGTTGCTGTTGTTACATTATCGGCTTTTTCTGCATCAGAATTCTGAATTTTATTCATAATTAAATTATGTAAGGCAATTATTGAACGTATTAATGATGAAAGATAAACAAGTAACATTTCATCGTTCGTTTTCACGTAAATCGATTTAATTAAATCTTGTTGTGTTACATCGGGCAATAGATTAAACATATCTTGAATATGAGATAAAATTTGATGATTTAATGGTAATTTATTTGCTAGTAGTTTATCAAGATATGTACGAATATCGTAGAGACTTTTTGTTAAACCTTTAAGACCCATTAATTGATTGGTTATACGTTGAGAGAGTGTACCAACTGTTGCATTACGAATATCACTAGAGAATAAACATAATAGAATTCGAACGAACAAAGATTTCTTTTTACCGAAGGAGATGTTCGACACCGACTTCTTCGGCTTCTTCAGCGCCGATCTCTGATGGCAAATGTTCGAATGTTTTTGAAGCTGGACTTCCATCCTTTTCAATAAAAAAAAACAAAACAAAAACAGATATTATCTATGGACAAATTCGAATCAAAGATTTACATCATGAATTTCTTCAACAGCAATATAAGCTTCTGTTGGTAAACCTAGATCTTTCGGTTTAGCATCGATTATAACTAAAACTGAATCCGGATGATATCCTCGAATTAATTCATTGATGGAAATATCATTTCGATGGAGTTTAGGACCTGTATGATACCAACCAACAATTCGTTCACGGGCTAAATACATTAGTTTTTCAAAATTGAATTGAAATTGTGAAATCATTTTTCGTTTTCTTTACCATTCACTTTACGAAACATAGTATACATATTTTCTAGATATTCATGATCAAGAAACCAAACATCTTTTTCTTTGTCTTCTTCATCGAATGGTACTGAAAACAGAAAGATTTTTGAATATCATCAAAATGAGCCGTTGTTTACATGCAAAACTATTGGAAATATCGAGAACTTTGTTTTTAAGTGAGCCAAGTAAAAGTCCAACGACACGTTGAGAATTACCGATTTTACCCATACGGTTAAAATGATCAACGACACTTAGTAGAACAAGTGGATGAACAACAACTTTTTCAATTTTATTCAACGGTGATACGACAGTAGAAAGGTTCTTTTCTGTTGTTGAACCATTTTCAGTTGGACCTTGTCCATCACCGGTTTGTTTATTTGATGTTGTTGTTGTAGCTGGTGGTGTCATTTAGAAATCTTAAATAGAAGAAAAAGACTCTAATCTTTCTTCATTTTTCTCGAAATCAAAATGATGCATCGATGTCGAATAGGATGCATTATCCAATCGAAGAACTGCAGTTTTTTTCAAAAGATGTCACAAGTTTTAGTCAAACAATTTTTTTCAATACAATATAGTTTGGTGCAGTTTTTTGTCTTTTATTTGAAAAAATATAATATAAATGATATGACAAGGATGGTAAACCTCAATCTTTTTTGATCATGTCCTCTAGTTTGTTTTATAAAGTGGGTATTATATAAAGTTTTTTTTTAAAGTTCGTATCCACAGTTCGATGAGTAATTTGCGATGTAGGGAAAATCCAATGAAAAAAATAACTTAATTCATTAATGCTGTTAAAGGGCGATCACAACAGCAGTGTTGCACAACAGGTGAATTTCCATAAATTCAAAGTTGCCCATACATTCCAGGAAGATGTTTTCTTCAGTAATTATTATCAGACATGTCGCATATACTTGTCAATATCCGGATATAATCGATTGAGCATAGATTAATTAGTTTATACGATTGTCAGTATTTGTTCATAATTTTCTCTTATAAAACATAGAGACCACGATTTAAAAGTAGATGTCAGTCTCAGAAATTTTTGCACAAGATTAGCTTACACTATTGGCGAATAAGTCATGCCAATAGAAAATTACATCTTTGTGTTGTACTGTAATTCACTAAATAGTTTCTCTGGCTTTTTTTTCATTTGAATAAAAGTCGAATTTTGCTGATCATGTCTACATCATCGAAAGCAGCAGACATTCTTCTTGAAACTGGTAGTTCATTTAAACGTATCGCTGAATTGACTATGGAATTAGTCGATCCAAATTCATCAAATCGTTTATCAACTTCATCGGCATCGACTTCACAAAAACTTCCTATCGATTCAACAGAATTAAAACGTCTTCGTGATGCTCTAACACGATTTTCATCGGATCTTGATGCTGTTTCACAACGTATTCAAACAAATCGTGAAGCAGCTGCAGCTCCACAAGAAGTCGAAAGATTATTAAATTTAAATACTGCCGAAACAACTAATAGTATTGATGATGAACAACAAGTTAAAACAGAAGATCCTCCTGCTCCTCCTCCTTCTACTACTACCACTACTATTGAAGAAAATCAAACAGATGTACCTATGACTGATTAAATCTTCTGCTATGTTTATTTTTGTCACTATGTTTTTTTTTCTGTTGTTATTAAAGAAAATAATTGATAACTCTGTAATATATTCGAATATTTGTCTTTCGTTTTGATAATCTGGATAAAAATCAAAATCAAGTCCGAGAAATGCAATTTCAAACAGTCATTGAATTGAATTGATATTCATGACAAAAGATCGATACGAAATTTACTTTTAGAATGGATAGTTCACGTACATCTTTACCAAATGTTGATCGAGCTAATTCAACATTATTTAAACGTTATCTCGATGAACAACATAAATCAGTTGTAAAATCATCTAATTATCCTTCTATTTCACGTCCTATTAATTCGACAATTGAAGTAACACATCAACAACAAGATACTTATACATCATTGAAATCGAATCAAACAGTTCTTGTCAAACGAAAATATTCGAACAGTCGAAAACCATCAGCAGATGCGTCGAAACAACGACCATCGCATACAAGTCGTTTTATGAAACGTTTTCAACGACAACATAAAACTGGTGAAACACTAACCAATGTACAAAAACGTGGTTAGTTTCCAAAAAGAGAAAGAAAATCGATTTTGATTAATCAATCTTTAGATGGACGACCGCGTTTTGAATTTCATGAGCCAAATGTAACAACATCGATTCGAACCGATCAAGAGCCTCAATGTACATGCACTGCATTGGTAAACGAAGTTCATGGAAATAATTATCAACATCATCATCATTGTCCAGCAAAACCATCTCAAGTGCCGCGTCTTTCTCTCAACAATATGTTTCAATCAACATCTCATTCTCAACGACAATCAAAACCAGTCATATATCCACCATTACCTATGCTACCACCAACAATAACCGATTCTTTTCGACAAAATTCTCTTCCATCACCATCAATCGAACAACCACCACCACCACCAACAACAACAACAACCACATCTCATATTGAATCTGAAACATTAGTTCTCGATCCTCCGATTACGAATCTTTCCAATGAATATTACCCATTAATTAATGATTTTCTTCAAGAATTATCTATTGAAATGACTGTTAAACCTAGTGTCGACATACTTCTTGAGATTGAAGAATCACTTGCACAACGTATTTACGATTGTATTGTTGAACAAGACGATGAAACTGAAACTGAAACTGATGGACAATCACATTCAACAGTCACGAATGACTCGTCAGTTGCACCAGCAGTGCCAATATCTGCAAATAATATAACATCAAATGAACTACCTCCATCGCCGATTAGTACAACTATTGACGAACCAATGGATAATCAAGAAAAATGTAATCAGAAATCAATGAATATTTGTTTCAAATTGAGAATTATTTCAGATTTTCAACCTATTCGCGAACAACCTGTAGACACGTTTTCGAATCTACTCGCTCGACATTCAACACCATTTCAACAACTAACGAAACCATTACAACAAGCAGGTATTCACTTCGTATTTGTCGTTTTTCTTTTGATTATCTCAAAGAAACAATTCGTTTTAGACACACGATCACCATTTACACAGTCGTTATTCGAACCAGTTAATCTTCTTCGAACAGTTCATGATGATAATGAAAATCTCAATTTTTTCTCTTCATCATTTTCATTCCATCCTCAACAATCAACAAAAAGTGAACTATCAACCTCATCCTTTCAACGTCCATCGGCATCATTTTTCAATAATCATCTTCTTCCGCCACAACAACCGACTCCTAACGAAAGCAATCTCTCAGCATTCAAACCTATTGAACCATTAACCATACGTCCAACAGGAACATATCTTCTCTCACGTCCTCAACTAATTCATCATTCAACAGGAGTCAACTGGTTTGGGCAAAGTTAAAGATCGATATTTCTGTGTTTTGTTCTTTCTTCTCTTTTGATTATTAGTAATTCTGAATAAAAATCTCCAGCATAGAATAGTACGAAATAGCATTTCAATTCTTTTCGTTTTAATATTTATTTATCTTCACTGAAGAAGATAAAAGACAAAAACAATAATACGGTATCAATGAACACTCGCACAAGAAAAGAAAGAAAGAACAAAAAAAAACTACATGCGTATCGATGTTTTCAACAAAATGAAAACAACGAAAACAGATAACATCATGTAGACAATAACAATAACAAGAAGAGAAAGAGAGAGAGAAAAAAAGAAAAACAACATTCGATTAATGGGAAAACGCTTGTTTATTCTTCGATTTATTCAGCAGCTGAATTGGCTGTTGGTCGTTTGGTTTGATAAGCAACTTTCAATTGTGTATCTTTGAGAGTTAATGTTGGACCAAGTTTAATAGCAGCTGCAGCCGAATTATCATCCGGAAATGTCACAAAAGCGAAACCGGGTCGAACACCTTTATTCTTAGCTTTAGCTGCGAATAATTCGATTTTGTTGGCTTTTGGAAAAAGTTTTTTAACATCGTCTTCAACTGTATGTTCGGGCAATTGACCGACATAGATTGCATTGGTTACGAGCGGTTTTTCTGATTTCTTTTTCTCTTTTTTATCACCTGTTTGTTTATCTTGACTTTTTCCTGACTTTTGTTCTTGAACTTTGGGTGTATTAGCTGGTTTTTGTTCTTGTTTTTTATTATTTTGTTGATTTTTTGCATTTCCCTGTTGTTGTGGCTTTTTACCTGCTTGTAGAAAAGCATAGGAAATGTTGACTTTTTCGCCACTAATTGTTGAATGAGCTTTGAATGCTTCGGTACAATCAGCTTCGTTTTCGAATGAAACAAAAGCAAATCTAGATAAATCACAAAAATTCAAAAGTTAGAAAACAAAATCGAATTCAAGAAGAAAAACCTACTGAATTGTTTTTTTGTTTGGACCAACTTGACGTTTTTGCAATTTAACTATTTTAGCTTTTGGATAAAGTGATTTTAATTCGCCAACAGAAACACTTTCTTTAATTGAATTGATGTATAATTGAGTTTTGTCAAGTGGTTTATCAGCGGCTGGTGTTGCTGGTTTATTGTTGTTTTGTGCTGGTTTTGCATCAGATTTAGCTGGAGTTGATGATGGTTTTTGTTTTAAAGCTGATTTGACGGGTGCAGCAGATTTAGCTGGTTTTTCTTCTTCTTCTTCATCGTCATCGTCATCATCGTCATCATCATCATCATCGTCGTCATCTTCGACAGCCGATGGTTTAGCAGCTGGTTTACCTTGTTTTGGCGCAGGTGTTTGTTTAGCAGCACCTTTTGTAGGCTTTGGTGGTGGTACATCTTCTTCATCATCATCATCGTCATCATCTTCATCATCATCATCATCATCGTCGTCGTCATCATCATCTTCAACTGTTGGTTTAGCTGCTGGTTTACCCTAAAATCAAAAAGAATTAAAATCAAAACAAATATAAAATAATGAAACTTACTTGTTTTCCTGCGACTTGCGATTTACCGGCGGGTTTTTTTGGTGTATCTTCTTCTTCATCATCATCGTCATCATCATCGTCATCGTCGTCGTCATCATCATCATCATCATCGTCGTCGTCGTCATCATCTTCGCCAAAATTAAGCTGAAAACAAAACAATCATAGATAAAACTATTGACTTCTGAGTAGAATTCTCACTCCATCTAAGTCATCGTCATCGTCGTCATCGTCATCTTCGTCGTCGTCATCTTCATCTTCATCATCAACTGGTTTACCTTTGACGCCGTTTTTCTTGCCGACGGGGACTTCGTTTTTGAGTTTTTTAGCTTGTGGACCTGATTTATCATTAGCTGCGACGGCACGTTTTTGAAGTGAATTATCGACAACAACTGGTTTTTTCAAGTCAACTTTAGCTTTAGCATTTTGAACAGCTGGTGTTGCTTGTTTGCCTGATGATGGTGGTGTCTTTTGATTTTTGACTGGTTTTTCATCTTCTTCTTCTTCTTCATCATCATCATCGTCGTCATCATCATCGTCATCGTCGTCATCTTCATCATCATCGTCTTCATCATCGTCGTCGTCTTCATCTTCATCTGCTGCGACTTTTTTCTTTCCAGCACCCATTTTTGCAAGATTTTTCTTAAGATTGGATTCTTCTTCTTCTTCTTCGTCATCATCATCTTCATCAAAATCCATCTAGACAAAAAAAATATCAATCCGATTAATCTCAGTCACAATGCTTACGGATTCATCATCGTCTTCTTCTTCTTCGTCATCATCATCATCATCGGAAGCGGCTGGTTTTTTTGCTTTGCCAGCAGGTCCATCACCTTTAAGTTTTTTCGATTGAGGTCCTACACATTAAATAAACATTTCATTTAATTCCAAGAAACAACGCCGAATATAATTCGACAAACCTGATTTATCACCGAAATCTGATGAACGTTTTTGTGGTTCAGGACGTTTATTTTGAAAGGCGACTTTCAATTGAGTGTTCTTAAATGTAGCACCTTGTTTAACAGCTGCTGAGGCTGCAGAGTCACTGGCAAATGAAATAAAAGCGTGACTAAATAGAGAAATAACTTATTGTTGTCAATATTGAACAGAAAAAAACGAACTTACCCAGGTCGAGTTCCTACAGCTGGTGTAAGTTGTAAGGTTTTCGAGTTTGGAAAAAGTTTTTTAAGATCACTTTCTTGAATATCAGCTGGTAGTTGGCCAACATAAATGCTATCGCTAGCAAATTCACGTTCTACATAAATTAGTTTTTTTCTTGTTAAAAAATAAATTTCAACAATCTATCAATCATTTACTTTCAAATGGTTTTCCACCACCACCACCTCCTCGTCCGCCGAAACCGCCTCGACCTCGACTACCACCTCGACTACCACCACGGCTACCACCACGGCTACCACCACGGTCGCCACCTCGGTTTCCAAATCCTACGCTACCACCACGGCCTGAAATCGAAGCAAACTCATCGATATTGTTATTTCGTAAGAATTGTTCATACCTCGTCCACCGCCGCTACCTCCTCTTCCGCCTCGAAAACCTCCGCCACCACCGCCGTTGCCTCCTCTACCACCTCGGAAACCTCCACGACCTCGGCCTCCGCCGCCACCACCTCGTGAATTTTGTCCAAAACCCATGTTTTTTAATTGATTACTTTAAAAAAACTGATGATGATTTATCTAGAGAAAAAAAAAACGTACAAACGAAATTGGGTAATTTCGAATCAAAACGAGACGAGAGTATCTCGCTTGAGAAAGAAGACGATACATATCGAGCACAGCTTGCTTCGATAGATTGAAAAGAGGAGAGAAAAAAAAGCGTACAAACGAACGTAGTAGAACTATCGTAAAGTTAAGTGCGGTATGCAGAATAGTAAATCATGGTAAAATCTAAACGACGAATCAAAATCGATGAAACCTTCATCTTATGTTCGATTGTTCTTCTTGAACATCGATCGTTTGAATAAAATATTTTTTATTTTTATTTCGATTATTTAAATTAAATTTTAGTATTCTTTTAATATTCTAATTTTATTCTGGTTAAACACGTCATCCTCGAGATGTCACTATCAATTGTTCTATGAAACAGTATCTGTCTGTGCAGTAATCACGCATTGATTTCCGAGTTTCGTTTGAAGTAGATCTTTAACTGCGTCAGTTAGTACTGTTTTCTTCGAATCATCAGAAATAAAACCAATAATAAATTGAATTCGATTATTATCCGTTGACCTCTCTGATGTATTCGTCATAATGACTAAATCTTCTTCATTATCATCTTTGGGTATACCAGTAAAAGCTAAATTTCTCTCGGAATGATCTTTGGTTCTGCTTTGATCTTCCATTGATGTTTGACTTCGAAGTGATGGATTATTGATTTCATCATCTTCGAATACAAGATTATCCGAATATTCTTCACTAAGAAATAATCTACGAGTAAAAACTCGTTGATATCGTTCAGCAAGAACCGAAACAAGCATCGATACAACTGATATACCAAATATAGCACATAGCGATGCTAAACCTCGTCCCAATGGCGTTATCGGAGATACATCTCCATATCTAATTCAAACAGAGAAATATAGTTTACTTCTTCTTTTATTTTTCTAAACTCTACCCAACGGCAGTAATCGTCATAATTCCATAGTAAGTCGCTTTGGGTATCGAATCGAACATATCTTGATTTAATCCATTTTCGGCAAAATAAAATGCAGCACCAAATAAAAAGCCACTCAATGAAAGAAACGTGAGAATAATGATAAAATCCGGTATTGATTCTTTCAATGTACTCGCAAGTATTCGTAATGTTTGAACACTTTTAAATATACGATAGAGTTTAAATATACGTATGAAACGAATAATTCGAAGTAAACGTAAAACAAGATAAACATTCGAACCAGTTTCATAATGAACACGTATGAGAATAATTATCAATCGAATATAGAACGGAACTAGAAAGGGAAAATTGAGAACGAACGAAAACTATGACAAAACGATTTACTTATAGCAAGTAAATCAACCCAAGTTAATATTGATTTCATAAATTTCAAATACGATGGACAAGTAATCAATCGTAATAGAAATTCAATGGTAAAAAATGCAATACAAACAGCTTGAAGAATATAAAACGGTGAAGTAACAATGTTTGGACATTGATGATTTCGCCATGTTACATTCGTATTAATTAATAAACCGTCAGCTTCATGTTGACATTGATCATTTGTTGTTGCTATTGGATGATAGATTGGTAATGTTTCAACAGCAAGACCAATGGCTGAAGCGAGTATAAAAGTTAATGAAATGATATTGATAATTTTCGCAGCTACTGAATATTGAGGATATTCGAGTGTTGTCCATATTCGACGGCAAATACGATTTTTAGGTAGTTGAACTTTGCGAGCTTCTTCTAAATTTTCAGCGTCTTTAACTTGTTCGAGTGCAACGGGACCTAAATCGAAATAGGTGATCTCTTCAAGAAATGTATCGATTGGAACATTTTGTGGCCGACGAAGACGTCCTTGAGATTGATAATAATAAAGTATAGCTTCGAAACAAAGACGATGTCGATCGAAAAAATATTCATCACGTTTTTTATCGTAGAACAACGCTCGACGACGTGGATTACCAAGTAAAGTATTTGGATAACGTTCGAGTGTTGAGTGAAGTGTTTCGAAACGTAAACCACTGATATTAATTATCAAACGACAATCAGTTTTGCTATCATCACCACTGTATAATGACGATAGACGATCACCAAAAGCGTGACTTCGACTACGACGAAGATCAATTATACTTTGAACATGACCAAGTCTTGAAAACAAAATCAAATCAAATGCATTTTTACTCCTATTTTCTACGAAATACCCGACTGTTTTTCGACCTGTCCATTTCGTTGTCTTACAAATCGTCGAATCTATATGCGCCATTTAGGTTTCTGTTTTTTTCAAATAATCTTTTCTTTTCAATAAAAGATGCATGATCGATGAAAATGTTATTGTTTATATTTTTACCACCGACATTTCGATGAAATCTAATGAGAATATTACATGCTATTCTATTTTCGCAAAATGTTTTTGACTCCAAAGACTTCTTAATCACAAGTACAATTTGTCATTTCGACTTTTTGTACAAAAAGAAAAGTCCGAGGTCAATATAACGCTGAGTACACGCTCATGTTACTAATTTATTTTGAATTTAAACTCTGGATTTCCTGAACAATTTTATTTGAAGAAGTTTTCTGATGATTTTCTTCATTATCTGACACCGAACCAGCGATAAATCGAACTTTTCCTGACAATTGATCGGTCTGTTGGCATTGTTCATGTTCTTTATATGATTCACGAATTGATTCAAAATTTGGTGTCGTTTGACGAGATTTTTCACTGATTGATGAACGTGCCATCGAGTTCGTCAACGTGATTTCTTCGACATTTTCATCATTAAAAAATCGTTTACGTGAATAGACACGTTGGTATCGATCGACAAGCACCGAAGCAAGCATCGATAATATTGTGATACCAAAAACGGACATTACACACGCTAAAGCACGACCTGTTGCAGTTACAGGAGCTAAATCACCGTATCTAAAAACCATATTTTCAGTATAAATTGTATTTAATTTGATCTCTACCCAACAGATGTTATCGTAATAATTCCATAATACGTTGCCGTTGGTATTGAATCGAACGTTCTTCCATTGGTTTTATTTTCCGCAAAAAATATCGCCGCACCAAATATAAAACCACATGATGTTAAGATTGATAATAGAATAAGAAAATCTGGTATGGATTCTTTCATTGTACATGCAAGAACATGTAATGATTTGACATGTTGAAAATTTCGATAAAGTTTAAATATACGTATAAAGCGAAATAAACGTAAAATATTGAGAAAATAGTAGATCTTCATCGAAGTTTCAGCAAAGAATTGAAATGAAAGTAATCCTAAGATAATATAATATGGAACTAGAATAAATTTTAAAAGAATAAAATTTATTCTAAATTAGAAAATCGATTTTTACGTATTGCTAACAGATCGATCCAATTGAGAATTGATTGAATAAATTTTATATAAGATGGACAACAGATAATTCGTACGACAAATTCAACTGTAAAAAAACTAACACAAATCGTTTGAATGACAAAAAACGATGAGTGAACATTCTCCGAGCAAAATCGATGTGTTATTGTAGAATTAACCTTAGCCATGCAATCTAGATTTGCATAGATATCTTCTTAGAATTGTTTTTCTTTTGTATTCTTCTACCTGCTGTTTCACGATATTTCGGCAATGTTTCAACAGCTAATTCAATCGCTGATAAAAGTACAAAAAATGTTGATATGATATTAAAAACTATTCCTGTTATTGAATATTGAGGATATTCGAGATTTGCCCAAACATGACGACAGAATCCGTTGGTTGGTAGAAGAATTTTATGAGCTTCTTCAACGTCTTCATCTTGTCGAACTTGTTTAATCACATCATTGCCTAGATCGAAAAATGTTATTTCTTCGAAGAATGTATCGAGAGGGACATTGTCCGGTCGACGAAGACGACCATAAGATTGATAATAATAAAGTATAGCTTCAAAACTGAGACAATGTCGATCGAAAAAGTACTCGTCAGTTTCGGTATCGTAGAAAAACGTTCGACGACATTGATTACCGAGTAAAGTATTTGGATAACGTTCGAGCGTTGATTGATAGGTTTGAAAACGTCGACCACTGACATTTATAGTCAAACGTGTGTCACATGATTTTTTCCGTTGATCATATTGGAAACGATCACGAACTTCGATAACACTTCCAAGCTGTGCAAGTCTTTGCGAAAACAAAAAGAAACATTAAACACTATGACTTTCGAATTTCTATACTGCGCTTCGGTTTTTCCTGCCCATTGAGGATTTTTGTACAACGTTTTCATACTAATTAAACAAAAATTACGAAAATTACAATTAATTTATTATTTTACCTAAATTTCGTCATGATTTTTATTCTCTTTTATCTGAACATTCGTTGAACATTGTCTTTGTGAAGGAAAGGCTAAAAGACATGATAAGTGGCGTTAGATAATGATTGATGAAATGGCATTAACCAATAGTTAAATAACTATTCAAATGACAGTCATTTTGACTATTCATTGAAATTTTTTCGACGATAATCATGTATACAAATGATGATATTGAGAAATTTCTTAAAAAGACAATCGAACAACAAAATTCCAATTCATCAAATGGTAAAATTGAAAAAAAATAAACTATTCATTTCAAAATTTTCATAGATTTAGATTCAACAACGATAAATATCGATAAGAAAATTTTGAAAGATTTAATCATTTCAAAAGTTGATTTTCGATCGAAAGTCATTCGACTTATAGCTGAAATTTGTAAACAAGGTTCGAAAAAATCAATACACACTTATATTTTGATTTCATCAATCATCAACTATTCTACTTTAGAATTTGAACGAAAAGAATGCGTTCAAATTGATCTTGTCTCACCATTAAAAGAACCTTTGCAATCCGGTTCAATTCAAGACAAACTCGAATCATGCCGTGCAATTGGCAATATGTGTTACGAAAATGGTTCGATTCGATTCGAGAATAAATTTCGTTTAAACTCGATTCATTTTTTGCGATTTTCTTAGCTGATGGCTGTGAATTAGTTTTCAATGAAATCGGTATAAATACTCTCTTTGATATTTGTCGATATGCTTGTCAAACAAAAGAAATCGAAGGCATTCAATTACGAATGATAATCTTAGGTGCATTGCACAATATAATCAATTCGAATGGTAGAATAAATAATCTTTTGCATAATCCCATCGAATTTATTTCTTGTAGAAAAAATAGCCGAAGCAATTTTGAAGGAAAATATTTTTGATATCTTTCGTCTCTATTTATCGCATTTATCTGAATCGAAAATACTTTTATTTCTTTTTTCAATTTGTTCGAATTTAATCGAATACGATACAAGTATAATACAAACAAAAACAGAAATAACTTTGATCTAATTCGGATAAATAAACTATTTGATTTAGAATGTGAACAACTCGTTGGAAGTCATTTGTTATCTGAAATAGGAAATACAATAGCCGAATCGGATATCTACGAAAATCGAACAGTTATTCTACCGTATCTACTCGAAGCATGTGAAGAAGGTTTGATTTTGTTAATTAAATATTAATCTCGAGAAAGAGAATTTTCTTTCATCTAGATTCAATCAAAGAAGAAATATGTTCATCATTATTTTACTATAAATTAATTCATCTTGCTGAAACTTATGCGAATAGAGATGATGAATTTCTTCGTGAAGTTTGTTATCTTCTTGTTGTTTTAATAACAACAGATAAATCGATTGAATATTTATTAAATTCAAAAGAAAACGATTTACTTGACTATGGTATATCTTGGTTAGAAAAATCGAATTTACAATTAAAAATGACTGGAGCATTGATCATAACAAATCTAACACGAAATGATCAATCAGCTCGAAGTATTCTAACTGATCAACGGCAACCTGATAGAAAGTTAATTGAACAATTAAAACTTCTAACGAATCAGTTAGATCAATTAACTGATGAACAAGCAAAAGTAGCACATGGAATTCTAGGAGCATTGAGAAATCTTGCTGTACCAAGTAGATATTGATTTTATCGAATATTTTCAATGATCTAAATTTAATATTTGATATTAGCAATCAATCGAGCGTTATTAATTGAACATGATATTCTTGATTCGGTGATTTCGTATATATTTGCTAAGAATTTCGATGGAGAAATAGCTTATAAAGGTAAAAGAAAACGTTCGAAATATATTTGCCAATAATAATTTGATTTAAGCAACCGGTGTTATTCGTTTTCTCCTCCGTGAAGCGAAAGAGAGTTCGAAACTTCTTCTAACCAATGATGAAAATCTCCAACAAATCGTTCAAAACAGTCAATCAATTCATGTTGGTCTACAATGTAATTGTCTTCTCATTTTTATTTTTACAAAACAAAAAATTCTTTTAGTTGAATCTCGTCGGGTGATTTTTCTTATTCCTGTTGCAACAAAAGGTGTTCAACATATCGAAAGTCTCGCACGAAACAATGCTTTTCCATTAATCACATCAACATTGGCCTCATGTGACATTCCAACAAACCGAGGAATCATTCAAAATGAAGCACTCATTGCATTGAATATCATCATGATGTTAGCCAATAGTTCGTTGAATTCTCAATCCTCAAATATTGTTCGTCAAAATTCTTTCGTTTTGTTTTTCGTAGACATGATTTGTGAGAAATTGAAAGAAGCGAATTGTCATGAGAATTTAAAAGCTTTCTTCCAACAAGATATTCAACATGCAGAAATTATCAATAATCTTTTACAATTAATTCATTTAATGCGAAAACAAAGTTCGATTTTTGTACTTGTACAAGAACAAATACGTATCAATTTTTCTTTCTTCGTAGAAAATCTTCTAACAAATGATCAATTGAAAGACTATAAGCCATTATTAATCAATATTCGTAGTAAACAAAATTCTAATGGACAAGCATTAATTGATCGAACATTGGAAGTTCTTCAAAACGAAATTGAATGAAACTCAGAATGTTCTTTTTGAATTTTTTGGCGACATTTAAAACAGATGAGAGTGCTTCAAACAAACTAAACATTTCTATTCTTGAATAAAAAATAACAAAAGCTGGATTTTTTTCTCTCCAGTTCCAATCAGTTTTTCTTTTAAAAAAAAAAAATTTATAATTATTTTGTATAATTAATTAGGAGAATCTGTATATGTGACACAATGATTAAAAAACTGAATGAAATTAGATTACGCGGATAAGAAACAAAGAAAAGGTTATGAAGAACGAGTTGATTGCGAATGTTGTAAACATTCGAGAATTTCTATCCGTTGACATAGAACGAAACAGAAAAGGCATTGAAATTAAACGCATACTCAACGGGCTTATTTTTCTTTTCCTTTGTAAACATAAACACCTACAGTTAGTTATTAGTAAACTTTGAGTCCAGTAAGTAAGTTGAAATGTTTGACTTGTTTTCTTTTTTCTTAAATTAAATCTAATTCTATGTTTTCCAATGATTAATTTTGACATGTAAAAGTTAGTTGATAATATCCAACAGAGTTCGTCGGAAAGAATTTCATCATGAATAATTGTCATAAAACTGAATTAGCTATCATATAAAACAAAACGATTTTATTTAATAATCTAATTGTGTCGATAAAATCGAATTCTTCGAAATGTCTGTCATCATATTTTATTCACGTTAAAAACTTATTTCATTAATCGTATAATGTCAAAATATAAATAAATCACAGCGTGAATATAACCTCTACGAAAGTCTTTGAAGAACATCATGATTTCGCCGGTACTCTGAGAAATAATGAATAATAAAATGTTTTCAAGTTGTTTCGTTTCATAGTTATACAGATCAATAAAAAAAAAGTAAGCGTTGACTTTCTTTTCTATTGCATTTATAACACCTTGAAGTATTCATATCTATCAATCGAATACAGATCTTTCTTTTGCTTTTATTTTTGCATAGTTTTTTCTCTTTACTGTAATTTTGACATTGATTTTTACATGTGACTAATTACTAATCATAATTTATCTTTCTCAATAGGCGAATAAGTTGACATAAATATACATATTCATCATGGAAATTGGTAATGCTGCTAAACAAACTGCACGAATTCTACGGACTTCAGCTGTTACTGACGGGTTGCCTGTACCAGAAGCACAACGCTTGGAACGATTATTTGAGTAGGAGTTATTTTCTAAACAAAACAAAATCTATGACTGTATTTCATCTAAGGAGCGGGCCTTCATTTAGAAAGTTCAATTTAAATCCTAAGCATGCTGAGATGTACGTATTTCCGCTAATTACTAATGCTTAAATTTTAATAAACTAAATATTTCTACATGTATAATTAGCAACGTTATCAATGGGCAAAGTTTACACAATATTCGTTCAATGCAAACGAATAAAGTCCGTGAAAAAGCAGCAACTATCGATGATCGAATAATTATGAATATTTGTGGCGATCGTTATGAAACAAATCGAACAACATTAGAACTTTTTCCTGATACTTTACTTGGTAATGCAAAACGACGGAAATATTATTATGATGCTGAACGAAATGAATATTTTTTTGATCGTCATCGTGGATGTTTCGCTGCAATACTTTATTATTATCAATCGAACGGTCGATTAAGACGACCCGATTACGTTCCATTGGATATATTTCTTGAAGAAATCACATTTTTTCAATTGGGACAAGAAGCCTTAAATCAATTACGAAAAAATGAAAATATTAAAGAAGTCAAAAAAATTCGTCTACCTAAAACTCGTTGGCGACGACGTATTTGGGCAACATCAGAATATCCTGATTATTCACTTACTGCCAAAATTTTTAATATTATTTCATTATTAATGATCGTAATCGCAACAATAGTGATGGCCGTCGAATCATTGCCTAATTTTGCATCATTAAATGATATGAGTTGTACTAGAGATTCAGACGTGACGGATAATACTACGAATGTAACATCAACTTCGACTAAACCAGATGTTGACGATTGTCATGCATATTATTCATCGCCACTCTTTATAATTCAAGCTGTATGCGTTGGATTTTTTACGATTGAAATTATTCTACGAGTGATTTCAACGCCATCACTATGTGATTATATTAAAAATATCATGAATTGGATTGATGTTGCTGCTGTTATACCATTTTTTATATCGTTAATTATTAATCTAACGGATCAAGAAAATGCAGTTAATTCGAATATGTATGTTGGATTACGTTTATTACGTATACTTCGATTAGTTCGTGTTTTTAAATTTGCTCGAGTCTTTAAAAGTGTTAAATCATTACGAGTCTTAGCAACAACTGTTCGACAATCATTATTAGATTTTCTTATTATGATTGTCATTTTGACTCTTCTCGGATTTCTATTCGGTGCTGCAGCGTACTATGCTGAAAACGATAGTAATCCACAAGTATATGATTCGATTTTTAAGGCAACCTATTGGGGAATTATAACAATTACAAGTGTTGGGTAACTTTCTTTACTTTTGAATAGACATTTTTTTTTAAATTTCTTTTTGAAAATTAGATTCGGTGATATTGCACCGATAACACCAATCGGCCGAATTATCGGTTCTCTATGTGCGTTGTTCGGTGCAGCAACAATTGGTATGCTTGTTTCAGTTCTTGTCGATCGTTATCAACGTGTTTTTGCTCGAAAATTATATGTTGAAGAAGAACCGATTGATTTCGATGATTATTCCGATGATGAATCAATTGCTGATGGCATTGCAAAAGATTCCAGTCGAAATTCACGAACACAAAGTAATACAAGAATCGAAGATCCTGACGCACGAGCACGAGGAAACAATATGCTAATCGTTCCTCAAATATCGACTACATCTGATGATGAAATCGTTAGTCCTATTCGACGAAATAGTAGTCGAATACGTTTTATAATCGGTTATGTTGATAATCCAGCTGAACAAACATCATCGAATGCAATCAATGAAATAGGTACAGTTGTACAAGATCGACAAACAGCCGATGAAAATATAACATTGAATATTATTTCGAATGACGATCAAACGGATTTATCACCAGATGTGGATGATGATAGTAATGATAGTAAAGGTGAAATTCTAACGGGAATCAATGAGGTATCAACGAAGTATTAAC
>Ga0209930_1001209_pt1 | contig 44032 bp, 62 predicted proteins | sample ThiBiot_500_biof_2_FD_183948 | JGI IMG/M metagenome (GOLD analysis project Ga0209930, IMG submission 183948) | Wastewater bioreactor microbial communities from Cape Town, South Africa - Thiocy_cont_500_biof (SPAdes) | ecosystem: Engineered > Bioreactor > Thiocyanate-remediating >...
GCAATCCGCGTCTGCTTATCGCCGATGAGGCGACCACCGCGCTCGACGTGACGATTCAGGCGCAGATCGTCGATCTCGTCAAAAGGCTCACGCGCGATCTGGGCACGGCGGTGATCTGGATCAGTCACGATCTCGGCCTTGTCGCCGGGCTCTGCAACCGCGTGAACGTCATGTATGCCGGCCGCATCGCCGAGACCGGCTCGGTGCGCGACGTCTTTTACAGGCCGTCGCACGGTTACACCGTCGGCCTTATCGGCTGCACGCCGCGCGTCGATCGCGTCGGGGCGCCGTTGACCCTGATCGAAGGGCGGCCTCCCGATCTGATCAGACCCATTTCCCTCTGCCCCTTCCTGCCGCGCTGCGCCGTCGCCATCGACGCCTGCAACAAGACAATGCCGGCGATGAACACAATCGAGGCAGGCCACGCGGCCCGCTGCCACGCCGACCTCTCCGTCTTTCATCAGAAAGGCGCAGCATGACCGCCGGGCCTTTTATCGAGGTGAAGGATCTCAAGGTTCATTTTCCCGCGCCGAAGAACCTGTTCGGCTCCGGCGGGGCGATCAAGGCGGTGGACGGCGTGAGCTTCACGCTGGAGCGCGGGCGGACGCTCGGCCTCGTGGGCGAATCCGGTTGCGGAAAATCCACCACCGGCTACTCGATCCTGCGCCTCATCGAGCCGACCAGCGGCCAGATTCTCATCGAGGGCCAGGATATTCTGCAGCTGCCCCAATCGCAGCTCCGGCCGCTGCGACGGCGCATGCAGATCATCTTTCAGGACGCCGGCGCTTCGCTCGATCCGCGCATGCCGGTTGGCGACCTCATCAGCGAGGCCCTTGAAATTCACGGTCTGTGGCCCGGCGCCGATCGCAGAAGACGCGTGCGGAAGCTGCTCGACCTTGTCGGCCTGTCGACGCAGCATGCGGAACGCTATCCGCACGAATTGTCGGGCGGACAGGCGCAGCGCGTCGCGATCTGTCGCGCGCTGGCGGTGGAGCCTCAGCTGATCGTCTGCGACGAGCCGGTTTCGGCGCTGGACGTGTCCGTGCAGGCGCAAATCGTGAATCTGCTGCAGGATCTGCAGAAAGAGCTTAATCTCGCCTATATTTTCATCTCGCACGACCTGTCGGTCGTGCGTCACGTGTCTGACGAAATCGCCGTCATGTATCTCGGCCGCATCGTCGAGAAAGCCGATCGCAAACGCATTTTCGAAGGCGCCGCCCATCCCTACAGCCGGTCTCTGCTGTCGGCGGTCTCGATTCCCGATCCGGACGTCGAGCAGCGGCGACGGCGCATCATCCTTTCGGGCGATCTGCCAAGCCCCGCCAATCCGCCCTCGGGCTGCCGGTTTCGCACGCGCTGCCCCATCGTGGAGGAGGATTGCGCGCTGCATGATCCGCCGACGCGTCTTCTTGAGCCCACGCACGGCGCCGCCTGCCTGCATATTCAAAAGTCTCAGGAGTTGCTGAAATGGACATGATCGCTGCGGACAATATCGACCGCATCATGAATATCGAGATGCGCCGCCGCGGCCTGCCGCGCGGCAACAAGTGGCCGATGTTCCAGATGGCGCGCGACGCGGCCGGAGGCTCTCTCGTCGCCGGCGCGGCGAAACTGCTCAACCGCGACAAGCCGACGCGATTCCTCATTCTGACCGGCGCCGCCGTGCCGGACTTCATGCCCGTCGGCGAAAACGACGGACCCATCGGAACGGTTGTTCTCGCGCGCGCGTTGACGATGCTCGGCCACACCGTCGACGTGCTGACGGATCCTGTCTGCGCGCCTCCGGTCGACGGTCTCGCGCGCTATCTCAACGTGCCGCTGAAAACGATTCCCGTCGGGCTCGACGACAAGGCGCTGCAGGACCGGATGGTGGACGAGCACGACATGTTCATCTCGATCGAGCGGCTCGGCGGCAACATCAACGGCTTTCTCCATGGCGTGAACGGGGTTCGGCGGGATCATCACCGGGCGAACCTCGACCATGTCTTCAATCGCGCCAGGGCCGAGGGAAAGTCCACCTTCTCCATTGGAGACGGCGGCAACGAAATGGGGTTTGGCAACCTCTATGAGCGCGTGAACGCCGAGTTGCCCGACCACGCCTTCAAGCATGTCACGCCGTGCGGCGGCGGCGTTTTCTCTGTGGTGAAATCCGATCTGCTTCTGGTGGCCAACTCGTCCAATATCGGCGCCTACGCCGCCGCGGCGGGGCTCGGGCTCGCGACCGGCCGCGTCGATCTTTGCCACACCGCGGAATCCGACATCGAACTCGCGCATGTCGGCGTCGGCCTCGGTCTTGTCGACGGCGCCAATGGCGCTGGCCGCGCCTGGTGCGACGGGATTCCGCCCGCGGCCAATGCGGCGGTCGTCGAAATCATGCGCAACATCGTCGAGCGCTCTCTCGAAGCGGAGTATGTCCGCAAATTCTGACCAGCTTCCAGCGCGGCGGCGGGGGCGCGACGGACTCCGTCGCGCCTCTCCTTCAGAATCCCCGGTTCGCCGTGGTCAGGCCGTTGGACACGATCTGATGCAAGATCGTCAGGATGCTTGTCTGAACCGCAGCCGTGGTTCCATCCACATAGGGAATCAGGCGCGCATAGCCGCCGTCCATCGCGCCTGCGGCGATGCAGCGCTCCAGCATGCGCGTCTCAGCGTCGACGTCATGAAGAACGGACGGCCGCTCCAGCAGCCCCGCCAGCGCCGCGGCGATCCCGTAAGCTCCCCAGTTGGACACGCTCGCGAAAACGAGATGATCGCATCTGACGACCGTCGCATTGCCTCCGTCGCCGGGCATCCTGCACATTTTTCCCATCGGCTGAACCGCCTGCACGACGTCATGGATGTTGCCGCAACCGATCTCGTTGCCGCCATCTCCGACGCCGACCGTCAACACGCCCTGCTCCATCGCCATTTCCGCAAACAGATGCGCGCTCGCCATGATCTCGGGCGGTCGCGGCGTGCCGGTGATGGTGTAGCAGACGCCCTTCTCATTGGGTCCCAGCTTCTCAACGAAAATCACCGCCTTGGGATCAAACCGTTCGAAAAGCGCGTCGGCCGCAGCGGCGCCTGGCTCGGCGCCGAGCGGAAGAGCGATCGCCATCGCGCAGCCGCCGCGCGCGCGGAAGACCGCCTCATCCACCACTGCGAGTCCGACGCCCTCGCAGGAAGCGACGACCGGCGACAGATGACGTTCTTCGCTCAGCATGATCGGCTTCACGTTCAAGCCGATATCGAGCGCGCGCGCGATCGCGGCCGCGCCCGGCGGTCCGTCCGTCTCGCCTTTCGGCAAGGTCGGCGGCGCGCCGGCCCCCGTGATGATGAACACATGATCGCCCGCCTTGAGACGCGCCTTCAGCGCGCTCGCCGCCGCAAAACAGAGGGGCTGTCCGGCGCGCTCGCGCGCGGCCCGATAAAGCGGGGCCATGACTCCGCGTGGAAGTCCGCTCGCGAAGCGCATCTCGATCGAAACCGCCTGATCAATCGCATCGCCAACAATCTCGTCGATCGGCATTGCACCCTTCTCCTCACCGATGAAACACGCGGTGTCGACTTTGCAATGCGGCCCGGAGCAATTCCAGAAAAATCGTCGCGATATTCGCGCAGCGAGCGTCGCAATGAAATGCGTCCGGCTCCTGCGCGCGCTCTTGAGCGAGACCGCGCGGATCTGACCGAAATGGTCGCCGCAATATTCAGGGAGATGACAAGATGACAGTGCGCAGACAAGCCGGCCGACATGTTCTTCAAATTCCGGGACCCAGCCCTATCCCCGAGCGCGTCCTGCGCGCGATCGACATGCCCGTCATCGACCATCGCGGTCCTGAATTCGGCGAGCTAGGGCGCGCGACGCTCGACGGAATAAAACAGATATTCAAGACCGAGAATCCGGTGCTGATCTATCCGTCGTCAGGCACGGGCGCCTGGGAAGCCGCGATCGTCAATGTTCTTTCGCCCGGCGACAAGGTTCTGATGGTCGAAACCGGGCATTTCGCCGCCATGTGGCGCGCAATGGCGCTGCGCTGGAAAATCGACGTTGATTTCATTCCCGGCGACTGGCGACGCGGCGCTTCGCCCGCGGCCATCGAAGAGAAGCTCCGTGAGGATTCGCGCCATGCGATCAAGGCGGTCATGGTGGTTCACAACGAAACATCGACCGGCTCGATCAGCGACATCAAAGCGGTTCGCGCCGCGATGGATGACGCAAGGCATCCCGCGCTTCTTCTCGTGGATACGATTTCTTCGCTCGGCTCAGCCGACTATCGCCATGACGAATGGGGCGTCGACGTCACCGTCAGCGGCTCGCAGAAGGGACTGATGCTGCCCTCCGGCCTCGGCTTCAACGCGGTTTCGCAAAAGGCGCTCGCGGCGGCGCGGAAGAATGATGCGCCACGATCCTATTGGGACTGGCAGGACATGCTGAAGTCCAACGCGACCGGCTACTTTCCCTATACGCCCGCGACCAATCTTCTGTACGGCCTGCGCGCCGCGATCGACATGCTGCTTGAGGAAGGCCTCGACAATGTCTTCGCGCGCCATCAGCGGCTTGCCGCCGCCACGCGCGCGGCGGTCGGCGCGTGGGGGCTTGAGCTTCTGTGCGAGGCCCCGTCGGATTATTCGCCCGTGCTCACTGCGGTGCTCATGCCGCCTGGCCATGACGCCGATCGATTCCGGAAAATCCTGCTCGAGAATTATGACATGTCGCTTGGCGCCGGCCTGTCGAAGCTCGCGGGAAAGGCGTTCCGCATCGGCCATCTCGGCGAATGCAACGAACTGTCGCTGATCAGCGCCCTTGGCGGGGTGGAGATGGCGCTTTCCGACGCCGGCGCGCCGCATCAGCCAGGAGGCGTGGCGGCGGCCCTGCGAACGCTTCGGCGGAGCGAGGAGCCATGAGGCGGCCCAACCGGGCCAGCAGGCGCCATTTCTGACATATGAGCCTTCCCCGCCCCCGAGAAGGGGCGTCTTTGGCGATGGAGCCGGCCGCCGGCGTTCATCCGGCGCCCTTTCCGCGCGCGGACGCCTTTGCCCCGCTCCCCGATTGCCCGGCGGCGACGCTTGCCGTCGGCGGCGGATCCGGCCGCTCGCGAACGAAGACGAGACGGCGGCATTGTGAGGCCGGCGCGGCCACAAGCGCGGCCCACGGACAGGCGGCCGAGTGGCTGAAGGCGCACGCCGTGGCGGAAAGTCCCGAAAAGGCCCGCCAACAGGATGCGCGCCTAGTTGGGCGCGCCGGAGCATGGCGCGGATCGCGACGCCTTCAACGCCATCGCGGCGCGCTTCTGTTTCCGCGACAGGCTGACCGCCGAACGGCTGGACGCGATGCTGCGCCGGGCGGGGTTCGCCCGGACCCGGCCGGTGGACTACCGTCCGATCCTGCGCGCTCAGCAGGCGCACGCCGCTCTGCACGACGCGCTTCGCCTCGGCTCCTCGACCCGCTTCGGGCTGGTCGCGGAAAAAGACTGATCTTTGCCCGGCGTGACCGCGCGGCCGGATCGCGTCCCGCACAGCGACAGACCGACGCCCAAAAGAGCGTTGCGTCAGGCTTCAGACTATCCTAACATTACCGAACCGTTAGAAAGATTGCGGCGTTTTTTCTGAACGGTTTTTGATTCATTTTTTCGGAGATTTCGATGCGTAAATTTTTGCTCGCGGCCAGCGCGCTGGCCGCGGTGGCGTTGGCCCCTGTGTCCGCTTCTGCCGCCCTGTTCACCATTGATTACTATTCCAGCTACGCCGAGGTTCCCGGCGTGGGCGTCAGCGTTTCCGGTTCGGCGTTTTTTACCGAGACGGTCGACAGCGTCTCCTTCATCGACTTCAATGCGGCCGGCGCGCCGGCCGGACGCCCGAACGCTTCGGGTCCCTTCGCCGCAGTGATCACGGGAACCTTCTCCGTCACGGGCGCCACCCAGAATTTCCATATCGGTTCGGATGATGGCGCCTACCTGTTCCTGAACGGCGCTCTCGTCGGGTCGAATCCGGGAATCCACGCTTACTCGACCCTGAACTACACATCCTCGTTCGCGCCCGGCAACTATGCTTTCCGCGTCGAGTATTTCAACGGGCCGTGCTGCGGCGCGGCGGTTGGCGTGACGTTCGAGGGCGTCGAGTTCGTGCCCGTGACGCCCGGCGTCCCGGAGCCCTCGACCTGGGCGATGATGCTCATCGGCTTCGCCGGTCTGGGATATGCGGGATACCGCAGGCGGCGCGAGGTCGGCGCCACCGCCTGAACCGCAGGCTTCGCGTCTGAAACAAGAAGGCCGCTCAAGGGCGGCCTTTTATTTTAGCTCCTGATGCTTGCGCGCGGAACGACCGTTTGCGCAAAAGCATATCCGCTGGCTCATTCAAGATCCGCTTTCGAGCCGCTGTCCATTCATTGCCGTAGGAAGGTTCGCGCCCGTCGACGTCTCTGGGAGCGAGCGAATTCTTTAGCCGAGAAGCTTCTGCGGTGTGCTGGCTAATGCCGGCGGAAACGGCGGCGATCGGCTGAAAGCCGGCTCGGGCGCAAATTCTCTCCGCCGCTTGAAGCCCGCCTAGTTCATGCGATTGGCGCTCCCTAGGGAACGCCGGAAACCAAGACTCATCAGTAGCTTCCTCAGAAATTTGGGGTCGCACACCCCTATTGAAGCCAAAAGGGATTTTTCCCGGCCCCCCAAACGAGAGGGCCCTGAAAACGAAATCGCCGCCCGGAGGGGTAAGCCGGGCGGCGACAACCAAAATAGCAGGGGTAATCAGGGTTCCTTTCATTGCCATAACGCACGTTCGGACGCAAGCGTGCTTGCGCGTGTGCAAGCATGAGCTCCGCGCTCGCTTGCTTCCCTCTCGGCCCGGCAGCGTCTCGCCGGGCCGCGGGCGCCGTACTGCCGTTCCGACGCGCCAGCCGTGGTCGGAACGCCGCCCAGGCTCGCTTCAAGCGGATCGTCCGGCTCTTGATGGAGCGCCGAGGGGCCGGCGAAGTCATCAGCGCGGGCATGGCGGAAGCCTTCGTGTTCGCTCTCGCTCAAACGAAGGGTTCAGCGTCAACCGGCGCCGGCAGCTTTCAGTTGAGAGACCTCAGTTCGCCGGAACGGCGACCCCTCAGGGGCGAGAAGTTTTCGCGGCCTTGGCGCTACATAGGCCTCGAACTCGACGTGCTGTCGCTCGACCTCGCTGATCTTGGCCTTCCGTCTGATGCAGCCACGCTGGAGCGAATCTGTCGCGACGTCGACGACTTCAACCATCGCCGCCGCTCATCAGGCATGATGAGCGGAGACGACCTCGCTGACCTTCTCCAAGTTCACCGTGTCGAGCGCGAGGCGTTCGGGCTGACCTGCTTCGGCGCGGTCGACTTCCGGAAGGCGGAGCGCCTCGCTGCTGCCAAGGAACTGAAGCGGGCGCGGGACAGAGACCGCATTGCGGACAAGCGCGCCGCGGATCGTGTGGCGCGGGGACAGGCGCCGGCGAAGCCTCGAGCGCTTTATGAGAGGGAAAGCCTCGAGAAGGCGAAGCCATGGTTGGCGCTGAACATCAGCCGCGCCACCTATTTCAGGCGGCGTGCGAAGCCGCCGCAAACGACACTGGAAAACGATGAGACACGTGCGTCGCGACGGATATGCGTAGCATATAACACTCCGGCGACGCCGTCGCAGTCTCACGGTGCCGAGGCGCCGAAGGCCCCCCAGCCCATCGCCTGCCCCAAGAATGGAAAGACGAGCCGAGAGCTGATTCGGTTTGCGCCATGTCGAGGCGAAGCCGAGACGCCCGCTGAAATATGCAGAGCCCCGTCCCGGCCGGCCATAGGCGCAGCCCGGCATGGGCCACCAGTCGCCAGCGCTTCCGTTGCTATTCTTGGCCTGAGCCCGCTCGCCGCCCGCATTCGAGCGATAGCTGCGGCCTTCAAAGCGGAGCTTCACTAATGACGGCTTCGCCGCTTCACCACATCGCCGATGTGATCGCCAACAGGCTCATTCGCGACGCCGCACTTGCTGATCAGCACCGCGTCGAACTCATCCTTGTCAGCGAACTGGATCGTTTCCACGTCGTCAGCGAGCCTGATCGACAGCGCGTCGTCGAACTCGTCGTCGAGGCCATCGGCGCCAGCGCTTCGGCTCCGTGCGAGTTCGTCGATATGACCCAGGTCTCGTATTGAAGTCCCCTTCGGCTTCTCGCCGCGGCCGCTCCGCCCAAGTGGAGGAGATCAAGCGGCTGGTCCGTGTCGAGCGCGGTCGGATCGAGCCGCTGACGCATGCGCCGGACCTGGCGGCGCTGCCGGGCTGGTACATGGTCGACGGCGCGATCGCGCGACTCTGCCGCGCGGGAGCTTTGTCGTCCAACCGGGAGGCGATCGAACGCTCGACCTGGCGGCGGCTCGCCGGCGACATCGCGCGGAGCGCTGTCCGCGCCGCGCACCGCGATCTTGTGGAGATTCCCGCTCTGCAGGCCGAGGCGAAGCGCCGGCGCGCTCAACTCGGGCGCATTCTTTATGAGGTTGACCGTCTGGGGCGCATCAGGCTCGCGACGCTCGCTGGCGAGGCGATGGTCGAACTTCAGGTTTCGCAGAACCGCTACGGCGACGCGCTCGCTCGTGCTCGCTGGCTCTGGCTCTCCGGCGCCCTCAACGACGTCGCGCTGAAGATCGACGACGCGCTCCGAGCCACGTCTGTCACGCCGCCGCTGCCATCGGCCCGGAAGCCGCTGCTGGCGCGTTTCGTCGCAGCGGTCTGTCGCGCCTGGGAGGTCGAGACCGGCCGTCGGCCGCCTGTCGCCGACGCCGGTCCCTTCGTCGATCTCGCCGCCGCTATGTGGGTTGATGCCGGTTTGCCCGACCGAACAGAGGGCGGCCGCACCACGCTTCAGGCCGTGATCGGGCGTGCGATCCGACGACATCTCGAAGCCGAAGCTTCGGGGCCAATCGAGACGGTGCAGATTTACGCGCGATCGGCGTAGCGGAAAGCGTCATGCCGCGCGCATCGTCGCGTCGCCATGAATCTCGACTCGTTACTCGATCCGGTCCGCAAGCTGTTCGTCGCGAAGAAGCAACCATCGGCTGATGCGATCGCGGCGCAGCGGAAGCCAATCCAGGATGCCATCGCGCAGGCGGCCGCGGCCCGCGATAAACATCTCGCCAATCCACCCGATCCGCTGCTGGCGTCTGCAGACGAGCGGGCGAAGTTCCGGGGACGGACGGCTGCTTTCGACGACGATATCGCCGAACTCCAACAGTTTCTCGACGCGCTCGATCAGCGCGAGCAGGAGGCCCGCGCCAGAGAAACCGCCGCGGCCCAGAAGAAGGCGCGCGCTGATCTCGCGCAGCGCGTCGCCGATGTCGATCAAAGCTTGAAAGCATATTTGGAGGCCATCTGCCGCACCGGCCTGCCGCTTCTCAGGGAATTCGCCGAGCTGCAGGTCGAGGTCGAGCGCTTCAATGCCGAAAATCCAGACGACGCGGTCGCTCCTCCTGGGAGGTTCCGCGACGGCGTTCGCCTGCCCGAAGAGACGATCTCCGACGATGAGGTCAATCTCTGGACGAACGCGCACGGCGATCCCATCGAGGTCAAGAACGTCGGGACTTTTCTTCCGAATGGAGGCCAGGCCGGCTCCATGATCGTTGAGCTCAAGCCTTTCCGGCGCCGCCGATATCTGGAAGCCGTGCGCCCTGCCTGGGGGCCCGCGATCGGGTCGATCCCGATGCTGCATCCGCACCGGCCGACTCTGGTTTTCGACCCTGGCGATCATCCGACGTCTCGGCGGATCGCGGAACAAGCGGCGCGCGCCATCGCCGAGCTTGAGAATCCGCCACCGCCGGAGGAACGCGAGATCGTCGTGAAGCTGACGCCGATCACAGCTTTGTCGGAGGTGATCCGTCAGCGTGATGAGGAGGCCGTATGAACGCCGCCGCGACCCTGAAAGATAATGAGATGCGCGGCGCGCCGGCTCTGTCGCCGGCCGAGATGGCGCAGCTCCGCCTCGATCTCGCCGCCGATCCGTTCTTTGCGACCGCCGACGCCGATATCGCGTTCCATGCCGTATGCCGCACCTATCCTGGCATGGCGCGCGCTGCAGGCTCGAGCGGTGATCCCCATGCGAACGATTTCGTTATCGGCGCGGCCCAGGGATGGCTCGAAGGACGTGCGAAAGCTCAGGCTCGCCTGGCTGAATTCGCCGACGCCGTTCAGGGCGCTCGCATCATCAACTCGACCGCCTTCTTCAAGGCCGCGCTCGCGCTGATGGGATCGACGACGATGAGCGGCCGCGAAGTCGCGAACACACTCCTCGCGCTGCAAAGCGTCGGCGGCGCCATCGATCCCGCGCGCGTCGGCAACATCTTTGGAGCCCCCGATGGCCGCCACTGACCGCCGGCTCGATCATGATCATCAATTCGCGATCGAGCGTGCCGCTCACGAACTGACCGCTGCGCTCGGCACAATGTCGAAAAGCGATCCCGACACCGCGACCGCCGCCCAAGCGTTGACCATCTTGGGTTCCCTGAGTTGGGCCAGCTCCAAGATCAAGAGCGACGCCTACAAGGCGGCCCGCTGGTTAGAGGGCGCAGGCGCCGGTGCTGTCCTTCCTTCGCCCCACGTCGCATCGTCCCAGCCGACGGCCACGCCTGCCCCGATGGTGCGAACCGCCGATGAGTGGGCAGCGTTCTATGCGGGTCTTGATCAGGAGCGTCTGGGAGCGTGCTCTAAGCCAGCACCCTTCACGGCCGCAGGGGACAACGGCTGGCCCCGAGCCCATACGAAGGTGGGCCTCACCCCGAAAAGCGAGCAGGCGGCTGGAGGCGGATGGGAACGCGCCATCGCGCGAGTGAATGAGGCAGCGGCCGGATGAAGACGATGGTCGCCTCGACGCTGCGCGGACGGCAGTCTCGATTCGAAAACCGTTTAGGGACCGTGTTCCTAATCTCAGGAGGCGCGGCGCTTAGTCGCCCGGAATTTTCGAGTTTTTCAGCTTTTCGAATCCCGGCTTCCCTTCCCTTGGGAGGGCGCTGAATGACGTGTCCAGACGCCAAAACCGACGTTTCGGCCGCGCTGCTCGCCGGGGCTCTCGGCTTGAGCCGAAAGCGGGTGGAGCAGCTCGCGGCCCAAGGGGTGATTCCTCGCCGCGCCAAGGGGAAGTTCCCGCTGTTCGCGGGCGTGAAAGCCTATGTCGCCTGGATCAAGGACGAGCAACGCCGAGCATCGAAGACGGCTGCTGATGCTGGTTTGAAATCTGCGCGCCAACGCGAGATCGAGTTGCGTATCGCCGAACGCGAGCATCGCCTGATCGACGTCGAGGAGCACGATGCTGTCCTCGACGAGATATGCGGCATCTACAATTCTGCGCTCGTCGGCCTGCCGGCGCGCATGACGCGAGACAGGGAACTGCGAGCTCGGCTTGAGACGGAAATCGACGCCGTCCGCCATCAGGTCGCGGATCGGTGCGAACAGAGGGCCCGCGAGCTTCGAGCGAGCGGCGCGTCTGGCGCGACCGGGGGCGACGATGATTGATCAGAGAATTTCCGTCAGCTCGCCCGTAATCGCGCGCATCCGCCTAAGCGCCTCGCCTGCCTACCTTCTAGGTCGGCGCGCGGACGCGCTGATCGTCAAGCGTCCTTCGGAGTGATCGATGGCCAAGATTCTTGAAGCCAAGGCGATCATCAGCGCGGAGGACAAGACCGGCGCAGCATTCCAGGCGATCGCGAAGAAAATCGAAGGCGTCGCGAAGGCCGCAAAGTCGAGCGCCGAGATCGATCGCTTCTCGAAGGCGATCGGCGCCGCGAACACGCAGGCGAAGGGGCTTGCTGGCGTCTCCAAGGAGATCGACAAGCTCAAGGTCGCCAGCGAGAAGATCGCGGCTCCTCTTCGTGGGTTCTCCGCGGATATGGAGCGTCAGATCAGGACGGCGAAGCTCTCACAGGGGCAGATCAGGGATCTGTCGCGCGACTGGATCCGGATGCAGCATGAGCAGGCGCGCGCGCTGTCGTCGATCGGGAATCCTCGTATCCGCCAGCAGATGATGGACGCCGACATGGCGAACATGGTCAGCCGGATGCGCGGTCGCGTCCGTGAGATGCAGCAGCTCAACCGGATGATGCGGGAGTCAACAGCGCCGATCGGCGGCGGTTTCCGGCATGGCCTCCTTCCGCTCGTCGGCGGTGTGGGCGGCTTTTACGCGACCAGGCGGCTGGCGCGCGCGACCGGCCGCGCCGCCGCAGAGTCCGCGCGTGAAGGCAGCCGCGACTATCTCGCCGGTCTGACGCCGCAGGACGAAGAAAGGTTGCGGACGGAGGCTCAGCAACTGTCGAGCCGGTTTCCCTCTCTCACCGCTACGACGATGCATGAGCGGCTGCGCGACACCGCGATGTCTATGGGTTCCATCGACAAGGCGTCGGCGGTCAGCGACGCGCTGGCGCGATCGATGGTCGTTCTGCAGACGATGAAGGGTCGGGACAAAGCGCTAGAGGAAAATCGGCAGTTCATGTCGGCGCTCGACGTCCTCGGCAAGAATGTCGATCCCGCTCAGGTCAGGCGGCTGCTGAACGGCTATGTGAAGGCGATCGGCGTCGAAGGCGCCGATCTCGACATGGGCGGACTGCTGCAGATGGCGCGGATGGCGAAGTCGGGCGGCGCGGCGTTGTCGGAAAAGTTCCTGATGACGACGGCCCCGGCGCTCATGATGGATTCGAGCCCGCAACGTCTCGGCACCGCGCTGGGCAGCGAGGTCTCTCAGGTCATTGGCGGACGAGCGACGAAGGCGTCGAAGGCCTATCAGGCTCAGCTTGGCCTCAGAGACAAGAAGGGAAACTTCAATTCCGCGGATCGCGATCTCATCCTCAGCGATCCCTTCGAGTATTCCGAAACGAGGCTGATCCCCGCGCTGAAAAAGGCCGGCATCGACGTCAACAACGACACGGCCGTCATCCAAGCGACGTCCAAAGCGTTCTCGAACCAGATGGTCGCGGATCTGTTTGCGAAGCTGATCATCCAGCGCGAGCAATACATCCGGAAACGTGCTCAATACGAGAAGGCGCCTGGGCTCGATGCGGCGGACGTGTTGCCTGGCAAGGACCCGAACGTTGCGGTCGCTGGCGCCGGCTCGCAATTGACCAACCTGCTGGCGACGCTGGCGGACCCGTTGCTGCCGGCGGCCACGGCGGCGCTGAATATGTTCGCGGCGGGCGTCGCACAAACGAACAAGGCGCTGCTGAACAATCCGGAGACGCAGAAGGCGGCGTCCGCGGCGACGGCCGGCTTTGTCGCGCCGCTGGGAGCCTATCTCACTGGCCTCGGGCTGAAGAGCGCCGGCGGGGCGATAGGAGGATGGAGCGGCGGCGTTGCCGGCTGGGCCGGATCGGCGATGACGACGCTCGGCGGTCTGGGAACGCTTCTCGGCGGCGGCGTGCTCGGCAGCCTGTTCAGCGCCGGCCAGTTGAAGGCGAATCCGGAGTTCGCGAAGACGATCGCGAACAACTCGCTGCTATTCGGCGCGATGGACCCGAACCAGGCGCTCGCGGCCGCGGTCCTGTCGCGTGCGCAGCCTTCGACGGAGCCGCTGCCCTTCTCCTGGCCCGACTTATCGGTCGGCCCGCGCGATCGGAACGGGAAGCCTGCCTACTATGGCGGGAGGGAGGCTCCGCTGTCGTTCGGTAAGATCGGCGGCTGGATGAAAGATGCGTGGATGTGGTCGACGCGTGGCAACAGCTGGTCGCCTGTCGGCGGAAATGCGATGCCGCCGATCCCGCCCGCTCCGCCGCTTCCCGCTTTCGCGCAGCCCATGCCGGCGCCGACAATGTCGCTCGCCGGAGGGAACACCGCGGTTCCGCGCATTGCGCAGGCGGGTTTTGGCGCTCCCGGGCAGGGAGCCCAACAGGTCGATGTCAAAGGCACGGTCGAGGGCCAGGCGAAAATTGACGGGACACTCAAGATCGAACCTTCTCCGTTGTTCCAAGCGACGTTCTCAGGCTTTGAATCGCGCCTTATGAGGCTTGAGGGCCAGGTGAGGTCCGGCAATGCGGGGACAACCGGCTCTCAAACACCGTGAGAATGCTATGGATCAGGATAGAGCAGACGCTCTCGCACAGCATATTGCGAGCCTCACCATGCAGCTTTTGGCGATGCAGACCGCCGTTGCATATCTGCTTGTGAGATCAGCGAGAAGCGAAACGGAAACAAAGCTTGCGGTAGCGCAGTTGGAGGGAGCGATGGAGGGATTCGGTCATCTCGTTGAACGGCAGTCGGAGGTGTTCTCCGACGCCGCCAAGACATTCACCGATGTCGCGCAATCGATTGCAGTTGCCGTCCAATCGCTGAACCCGAAGTTTGAATCTTAGAAATAGAAAATATCGGCTGATGTGTATCGCCGGCAACGTCGGCACCACGGGCACGCAAACGCCGTGACGACAAGATCAGCGTCAGCTTGGCCGGGCCGCCCGGCTGGCGCTGACGGTCGAGCTCGTTTGAGCTCGACAAAGACGGCGGCGCGGTGAATTTGAGCACTGCGCCGCCGATTTCCATAAAAACGTGTGTGCTCCCTGTCGAACGCCTTGTGCGTCGCCAGCGTCTCGCCCATCTGTGACCGGCATGCTGCGCCTTCCTGTATCGATCGCCGCTCTTCTCGCGTTCATCACCGCCTATGCGAGCCTCGCGATGCTTCTGATGCGTTGATCGGCTCTTGCTTTCGCCCAAGTTGAATTCCCGAGCCGCTTGCAGCAGGTTGGCCCGACAGTCGGTGATATCTGGGGGAAGGTAGAATGCGTTCCATGGTTGCTTTTGTAATGTTCGTGCTTTTCAGCGCTTCGGCGTTCGCGTGCGAAATCCGGCCTCAGACAAATGTGAAACTCGGTCCGAAAGACCAGACCGCGCTGACATCACTGGGGAAGGCGATCGACGCGCAAAAGCTGTTAAACGGTGCGCCTGTCGCCACGCTGTTTTCCGCGCCTTCGGACTCGCTGACGCTCAACGCTTCGGACGCGGCTACACTGGCGCAGGCCCTGGCGGGCTTGCGCAAGGCGACCGCCTGCAGTGCCGACCGCGTCGTGATGGAGCGGATCGTCGAGGACAACACGCCGGGCATCAGATTTCTCAAGCAACTCGAGGAGTGCCTAGCCGACGCCTGCGTCGACAACCTGTAATGCGAGCGGGCGCCGGCCGCTCAGATAGGGTCCTGCGCTCTTCAATCCGCAGGCTGATCCAAGTGCTCAGGAGCATCGCCCATGATCGCAGCGCCCAGCGCCGACGTCATCGACCATCTGTTATCGTCGGGATGCGTCGGAATCTTCGCTTTCGCGCTGCTCTATGCCATCCTGCTCTGAATCGGATGAGAGCGCGGCGCGCATCTTGCGCCACCTAACGCTTGGCTCGATTTACCGCTGGAGCTCCGACGAGAACGGATAGTGCGAGCACGGCGTTCTCGGCCGTCTTCGCGTCGCATAAGTCCATTTTTGTGCTGGCGATCGGTGTGTCGTCGCCGACTTGATCCTGGACACGGAAGCACGATTTGCCATTCTTGCACGTAAGGTTGACCGTGCGCCCTTTTGCGGTCACCCGTCCAATTTGGGCGTAGGGCGCGGAAACAGTCATTCCATCTTCTAGAGCCTCCGAAGACGGGCCCGCGAACACCATGACCAGCGCTCGCTCGTTAATCGCAAAGACTCTCGCGTCGCCGGAATACTGATTGATGTGATGCGAAACGTCGGCTTCGCCGCGTATTTTGGGAAGAGAGCATCGAAGCGCTTCGCGCAGCAGCTCGACCGCCTTGTCACGAAGCTCACTTTCCACGTCGTTGGCTGCCGTCTGAGCGATCGCCGCGGTGGAACCGAGATGCGCCACCGCAAGAATCGCGAAAGTGTACGATCTGATGAACACGGTGCGCCTCCCTCTCTAGCAACGCCCGCCGGACGGATTACGCTCTGACATTGCTGGACAACGGACGCCTCCTGAACCGCCGCCGCCTCGCTGCGGCACAGTCGGCGAGGCGCGATACGCAGGCGCCGCAGAGGTCGCTCCTGCACCCTGATAAGCTCCGGCCGCCGCTCCCAGCGCGCTCATGAACACGCTGAATACCTCTTGGATCTGCTCCTGCTGCTCTCGCTCCGCAGCAAGCTGCGCTTCGATTTCCCTCTCACGACGGGCGACCTCAGCCTCGCGGCGTTCCCGAGCCAATCGCGTAAGGCGCTCCGACTCTCGGTCGCGTTCGATGCGCTCGGCCTGGAGCGCAGCCCGTTCATTGTCATTGAGCGCTTCGGCGTTGGCGGATCGAACCTTCTGCAACGTCAATCGTTGGGAAAGCTTGGCATACAGCGCGCCGCGCACGATCGTGTTTCGATGCGCCGTGATGATCTCCTTCATCTGCGCGTCAAACAGCTCCAGCGCCTCTTTGTGCTTCGTCGCCACATAGTCGAGGCTACGACCGGTGAGCTCGCGCGACAGCGGGTGGCCGTTGGCGGTTTCATTGATGCGTGCGGCCATGCTGGTGTTGAGCTTTATTCGTTCATCATCCTTGAGCGCGCTATAGTTGGCTAGGTCTCGACGCATGGCTTCAAGCGACAAAATCTCCTCGCGTAATTTTCTTGCACGATCTGCAGATTTCCCCATCGCGGCGACGGTCGCGTCGTACCGATCGTTGCGAAGGAAGCGGATGACCTGATCTTCCGCAGATCGTTGATTGGCGGCCGTGAAGCAGGCTGCGATCTGCCCGACGCGCCCGGATCCATAAGACACTTTCGCCACAGGCGTCGGACATGAGCGGCCTTGCGCCTGGCACTGCTTCACTTCGGACTGCGCCTCCCGAAACCAGTCGTTGATCTGCGTTTGAAAGGTTCGACAGTCGGCTTCTGACGGCGGCCGAGGATATGTCGGCGCACCCAGCTCTTCAGCGGCGAGCGAAGAGCCGGGCAAGACAGACAGAGCCCAAGCAATTGAGCAGATCATCAGCATCAAGCTTGGACGGCGCACAAGAGACAGTTCCTGAGGAAGTCTCCATCATAGAATTTGTGATTGTTGGCTTCGTCAATAGCCGTTCGTGACGGCATGGTTTGTGAGCGTCGTCGGTCTGTCAGCTAGCTCGCGCTGCGCAGATGGACAGTGGCGTGAGTTAGCGACCGACGAACCGTTGTCTCGCCGCCTCTGTGACGGGCGTGTAGAGGCTGACGAGCGTGCCTTCCGGATCACGAAACTGAGCGGCGCGATTGCCCCAGGGCATCAGTTTGGGCGGGTGCACCACAACCAATTGGATTTTCAGGCGCTCGAACTCGGCGTCTACGTCGTCGACTTGAAATTCGATCACCGCAGTTCGATTGGCCGCCGGCTCCGCGCTTCCCTCCTTGAACAGGGTGACCGTTTCGGCGCTCCCGAATGCGAGCGTCGCTCCCGGCGTCATGATTTCCGCGAAAACCGGCGCCGGCCAGTCAGCCTTTCGGCCCGTCACCGTCTCATAGAATTCGACGAGAGCCCGAATGTCAGCGGCGATCAGGCGGACCGAGGCGAACTTCATAGTGCATCCTTTGGCGAACAGCTTCGAGGAGTCGAAGACAGCCAACGATTCTATCCTCTTGTAGGCCTGTTGACAGCGTTGTGGCTGCAGGCCGATCGGATTCAGGCGCACGCGGTGCGGCGCTGCGGGAAGTTGCTGAAGCAGTTCGATGGCCGCGGCGGCGGCAAAAGCAAAAGGACGATCCCGTCCATTTTGCTCCGACGCGAAAGCAAGCTGCACAAGGTGCCGGCTTGAGCGATCTGCAGGTGAAGACGGCCGTCCGCGTCGCGAACGTCCCGGCTGAGAGGTTCGATGAGGCCGTCGAATCTGACACGCCTCCGACCGTCATGAAGCTCGCCGAAATGCACAACGCGACGCGCGCACGGGCGCCTCTCTTGCACCGTGCGTTGCAGCCGCTATTTCATGCCGTGGAGATCGTCTTCATGGTCAAAGCGCCCGGCGCGCCCGTTCTCGCCGCCATTACGTCCGCAGGACTCGTCGCAATCTTCGCGCGTTATGATGATGGACAGCTCGTCGTCTCGACGTCGCCCGATCCGTGGCAGGAAGGCCCCGTCCTGGCCCAGGCGTGGGCGCACAGCGAGGAGAAGGCTCAGGCCGTCGCTGAGCGCCTCGGGGGCGACATGGCTCGCCTGAGCGATCCTGCGGCCTTCCTGGACGCCTTTGAGCGATATGCCGTGATCGCCGGTGCCAGGCTCCATCGCGTCGTCATTGAGGAAATGGAGGAACGGGCGGGCGTCGCGGCATGGCAGATGGAGCGGCTGAAGCGCCGCGCCGGCCCGCTCAAGCTGATCAATCGCGAATACAAGCTCCGCCGTCTCGCCGGGGAGGAGCTGCCGCCCTATCGGGAGTTCGTGGCGCAGCGGCTTCAGGAAGCGCCGGCGGCATGACCAGCCTCCGGCTGTCCGTCCTTTTCGCCGTTCTGGCGTTCGCGGTTCTGGCGGCGATCCCGCTCGCGCCGCTCGTCCAGACGTGGGCGTCGATTGACCGCCAAAGCCTGTGGACAGCATCTCTCCCGGTTGACGGCGATAATTTTTGCGGCCACAAATGAGGCTGAAAAAATTATCGAGGGCCTCATGATTCCTGTTCGCGTATATGCCGAAGACTGGGAGATTGACAGCCGCCTGGTCCCGTTTGGGGTGACCCGGGCTGAACTTCTGGAAATAACCCGCGCTGTAGTGGCGGCGCGCTCCGATGCCGTTGCTGACGATCCTGCTTCTGCGGAAGGGCTCTTCGCCTACATCTACGGCACGCGGTGGGTGCGTCGGGTCTTCCGCGCCAAGGGCTGGATCAGGCACCGCCACGAGAACATCGAGTCAGTCAGGCATCCTGATCGGCCGCTGCAGATTGTTTATCAGAGCGTCGACCTGGCGAGTTCTAATATCCATACGCCACTCGCCGTCTCAGGTAAGGGATCCGGCGCCGATCGGATCATCGACGAGGGGCAAGGATGCTTGTTTGTAGACGAAAAATCCGCCACGAGCCCTTTCGATCCGATCAATTCAGGCGTTTGGTTTTTCTGCGTGTCAGTAAACGGCGATGACGTGCGCGCCGAGTTGTCCCTGCCGGCCGGTGTCAGTGGCGGAAATTTCAATGGATTTATCGAGCGCATCTTCATCATCCGCGATGGCGAATGGGCGGGAATCCATGTCACCGAGTCGGGCGGCCTCGATCCCACTGAGTTCGAGCCGGTAGTCAGCCGTAAGAAAAACTGATGTTCAATGTTTCGAGACTGGAGTTGGCAAGAAAGCGCCGGCGCTACACCGCCAAATCGCTTGCCGACCAGGCCGGGATATCGCCTGTTACACTGTCCCGAGTGGTGAATGGACAGCAGATCGCTGACGAAAGGACGCTCGACGCGCTCGTTCGGGCGTTGCGGTTCCCAAGGGAGTTTTTTTACCTCGACGATTTCGATCCGGTCGATGCCGATGCGGCGAGCTTCAGGAGCTTGACCGCCATCACCGCCAGGGAACGGGAGGCGGCTCTCGCGGCTGGTTCACTGGCTTTCGAAATGGCTGATTGGGTAGGCGAGCGATACAATTTACCATCAGCTGAGCTTTTGGATTTGAGTTACGAGCGCGATCCCGCCGCCGCGGCGCGCGCGATGCGCCAATTCTGGTCGATCGGCGAGCGACCAATCGGCAATATGGTGAAGTTGCTTGAGACCAAAGGCGTGCGTGTTTTTTCGCTCGCCGAGAATACAAAAAACGTCGACGCTTTCTCATGTTGGCGGAATGGCGAGCCCTACGTGTTCCTGAACACGTTCAAGACGACCGAACGCAGCAGGTTCGATGCGGCGCACGAACTCGCTCACCTCGTGCTACACAAGCATGGAGGGCCGCAACAAGGCCGACAAGCTGAGCTCGAAGCGCAGCTGTTCGCAAGCTCTTTCCTCATGCCGGAAGACGACGTGCGTGCCTCGATCCCAATTGTTGGAGGCTTACAGCACATCATAAGAGCGAAGGCGCGCTGGGGAGTTTCGGCGTCTGCGCTGGCGTACAGACTTCACAAATTGAATATTCTCACCGATTGGCAATATCGAACGTTCGTTATTCAGATCAATCGGGATTTCGGCAAGACCGAGCCGGAGGGCCTCCCGCCAGAGCGCTCTGCCGTCTGGCAAACGGTTCTTACGGATTTGTGGAAGCAGGGCGTGAGCAGAAATCAAATAGCAAATGCTCTCAGATTGCCCCACGATGAGGTCGAGAACTTGCTCTTTGGGCTCACAGGAGAGACCAAACCGATTCCTCGTATTGCCGGTAAGAATCGACTTCGCGCGGTCGAATGAGATCACTGGCGCTGATGTGCGGATATCGATGCCGCCGCTAAGCGCCGGTTGGCGGACGAGTATGACGCCGCGCAGGAACTGGAAGAGGTCGTCGGCGCCCACGACGGCGCAAAGAAACGCGTTCCAGACAGGAACGCGATTGCCACCGCCGAAGACATCGGCGTGACGCGGAAGGACATCCACAACGCCCGCGCGGTTCGTGACGTAGAGGCGGCTGACCCGAGTATCGTGCGGCGCGTGTTCGACGGTCGACCCGCCGCCGGTGTGGGGCCAGCGAAAGCCTCATAGACAGCCTCAAATAGCATCGCTAGCCTCAGCCCGCTTCTGGGGAGGGGCTGATGGGGGTTTTCCTTTTGGCGGTTGCCGCCGTGATGGCGCTTTCGGCGCCGGCGCTCGCGGCGCGCGGCAACCAACCATGCTCAGGAAAGAAGGGCGGCGTCTCGCACTGCAGCAGCGGCAAATTCGTCTGCAACGACGGCTCGGTCAGTCGGTCGAAGCGGACGTGCTCGCGATGACGGCCGGCGTTGAAGCGAGGCCTCTTATCGCGCGGAAATCCTGATGCCAGCTCATATTCACCATCGGGAACACCTCGATTCAGGCGACGTGGTAGTCATCGACTGCTCGCACCAAGCCAACGTAATGCTTACTGACGATGCAAATTATCGCCAGTACAAGACCAACGGCAAGTTCAGCTATTTCGGCGGCCATTTTGAGAAATTCCCGGCGCGCATCGCCGCGCCGCGATCAGGCTACTGGAACATCACCATCGATCTGGGCGGCGGGGGTGCGAACATCCGTCACAGCATCACGATCGTGAGAGGATGACAGCTCGGCACGCGCCTGACGCGCTGCATCTTCCAGTGCATGGATGATCGCTTGGAGCGTTCCATCTCGCGCATAGGCACGGCTACTCACGCCGGTTTGTCCAGCCGCGTCGCGCGCCCAAATCGTGGTTCCAGATGTGTCGACAATATTGACCAGCACGCCGCATATATCGCGCTTTTCTTGCCTCGGCGCCAGCCCGCCCTTTCGGGCCTCGCGAGTTATGCGAAGCAGGCCGCCGACGACACGCTGCGGAAGCAGGCGGATCGCATCAAGGCGCGCGCGGTGCGCGGCGGCAAGCTGCCCCCGGGCAGGCGCTCGCCAGACGCGACTGACACAGGCAAATAGATACTCCGGCTGAATTTTTAGCCGATGTCCCGGACGCCGGTTTCAGGCCAAGAGCGCTCATGGCGAGCTTGTCGCGGCCGCACATCGAGCAAAAACAGTCCTGAAATTGCGGAAAATTGCGTCGGAAAATCGTGCTGGTTCCAGCAGCATCTCGGCGGCGTCCTTCTCGTCGGCTTCCGTAAAGGCAAGAAGAAATCCGAGCGTCATGCTGCTTTGCTATTCCCGATCGAGGGGAAGCTCTATGTCTCGGACGGCGAGATCATGCCCGTTGAGCAATACCCTTTCTATGTTGAAGGCTTCGAAGTCTGGGCCCTGCCAGTTGATCCCGCGCCAGCGACTGCATCAAAACCCGCATCCAGCGCCGCTGGAATCAGGAGTGAATATTCGCCAGCGCGGCGGCATGACGCTGCGCGCGGAACTGCTTGTCTAGGCGGCCTTTTGCGGTGCTGATCGCGATACTAGCTGCACCGCTTGTGTGGCCGCGGTAAGTTTTGGTGACCCGCCTAGCGGCGAGAAGCTTAGAGCTGAGGAGGCGAAAGTGTTGTAGCCCCCAAAAGTCCGGACGTTTCTCACGGTGCTGCTTGGGCCGCGATGAACTCGCGGGGTGAACGATATCCGAGCGCTCGATGCGGGTGAAGCTCGTTGTAGTGGTCGAACCAATCCGGCAGAGCGAGCATGACCGTCCTGGCATCTGGAACGGGGTTCGCTGAGACGTAGTCGCGCTTGAAGGCCCGCACGAAGGCTTCGGCCATGCCATTGCTCTGCGGGCTCTGAACCGGGGCGGTGAGCGGCTACAGGCCGATATCGCGGGCGAAGCGACGGGCCTCTCCAGCGATGAAGCAGGAGCGGTTGTCGGTCAGCCATTCGATGGTCTGCGGCACGCGGTTGATCGTGCCGAAGCGGTACTCGACGGCGGTGACCATGAGGTCGCAAACATCATCGCCCTTGAAGCCCTCGGTGGTGGCGACATGGCCCATGGCTGCCCGGTCGCAGCAATCGAGCGCGAAGGCGACGCGTATCTTCTCGCCGTTGTCGCAACCGATCTCGAAGCCGTCGGATGACCAGCGCAGGTTGGATTGATCGACGCTGATGCGGCCGTCGTGACGACGCTCGACCCCGCCAGCATGACGGTCGAGCAGAAGGCCATGAACCTTCATCAACCGATAGACACGCTTGCGGTTGGCGGGCGCACTGCCCTCGGCCAAGGCGTTGCGTCGCGTCCTGGCCCAGACGCGAGCATAGCATTAGGTCGGCATGTCCTCGATAACCGCCTCGATATCGGCCAGGAGCGCCTCTTCCGGCAGGGGCGGACGGCCTCTGCACTGGGAGAGCGCCCGGCCGTCCGCTGCCCCAGCCGCGCAGCGAGATGTGAACGGGCCACGTCCAGCGTGACGGCGACGGCGCTCATCGCAAACCGCCCTTGGGCAGCGACAACGACCGCAATCTCCGGTTTTTTTATATCCTCCGCCACAGTGCGGGCTTCCTGGAGAATCTCGACCTCCAGCGTCTTCTTGCCCAACAGCCGTTGCAGTTCGCGGATTTGCTCTTGCTGCGCTCGAAAGGCGGAGGTCGGAACCACCTCTTCCTCGGCTGCGGTCGCTGTGAGCGTCCCTTGCTCGGCAAGCCGCCGCCAGGTGAAAAGCTGGTTCGACGAAACGCCACACCGGCGGGCGACAAGGCTGACTGTGACGCCCGCTTCCCACATCTGCGCCACCATTTCCAGCTTCTCTGCAACAGACCACCGACGCCGCCGCTCGGGGCCGGTCAGGATCTCGGCCTTCGGATAAGAACCAGTCATAGACACGGCATTACTCCCAACCCTTATTTTAAGGGTGAGACCTGTCCGGGGAATTCGGGGGCCGCTTCAAAAGCCAAGAAGGCGAATTATGTGTTCAGATCAATGCGCTTGCGCTCGACAAGATTATGAAGAGCCTCCAAAAGCTGACCTTGGTTCACCTCTTTGAGGCTCCTGAATTGCCGATTTGTCGAGGCAGCGTCCTTAAAAGCTGTTTCCAAATCTCCCTCGTCGAGGATCATCCGTGCGGCAGCAACATTTCCAGTCTTGCTGACGCGACGAAGCTCATAGTCGATATATTTGTCTGCAAATGATCGAACTTCATCAAGGTCTTTGATCGGTTCAAGTTCCGCTTTCGCATCCCCCTCGAATCCGAGGCGCTGGTAGAGGGGGTAATTGTAGTTCTGTAAGTTTGCTGCGCCGTTTTGGGTTGATGCGGACATAACAAGTAAAGAATATCCTTCCATCGCCCGACTGGACTCATCAAAAAGATATCTCAGATCCTGCAAATATGCCTGAACCTTGCTTGATGACACGCCGCTCAAGAAAAGTGTTTCCATCTCATCAATGCAAAGAAAAACGCCTTCTAAAAGTCCTGCCTGTCTCGCAATCGATAGAAGTTCCGACAGAACTTTTGTCATCAAAGCTGCGCTCGAAAGTCTTGAAAAAACGCCTAGATAGTTTCGCTCTGAGGCCGAGATAGTTGCGCCACCAAGCCAGCGCTTAGCTAAGTCGCGCAACGCGTCAAACTTCATCAGTTGATTTCGATCAGGTGGAACGAAGTTCGGTTCGCTTGCACGATTCAATAGCTGCAACACAGACCTGAGATCGATCTGCTTCACATGAGCGAACTTGCCCAACTTCGATGCTTTACGCACTATGGCGGTGACGAGATCGAATTCTCCGAGTCGCTTCGCAACATCGTCAGCACGGTTGAGTATTTCGCGTAGCACTTGCACCGCGGACCCCGAACCGGCAAGAACCTCAACGACGACAAAGGGTCGATCCAACCTGTCATCAATTTCATGCATTTGAAATTGGCAGTGGCGTAAAAAGTGTGTCTTGCCGCCACCAGTGCCTGCGACAACGCCAATAGCGCGCCGCTGCGGCCCATCAGCTTGAACTACCTCCTGCACGCGCCCAACAAACTTTTGTAAGGCGGCCTCCTGATTATACATCACCTGATCGATAATAGTTCGGGACGCCGGAAACGGATTCTTAGCCAACCCAAATCGATTGAAGAAAAGGTCAACCTGCTGATGCGAGGACCCCGCGCCAATAACCGCTTTAAGGGAGCTCATTGTGCGCTTCTCCCAATGGTTAGTATTGGCCGGCCGTTTAGAACAATGCGATCGATGGGCACTGGTTTCTCTTGAATTTCAGCGAGCGAGCCCGAAACGATCGAATCTACTGCCGAAGGCTTTCCGCCAGCCGCGGGCTGAAAGCTATACGGTGTTAGCTTTTCCCGCGCGACGCGAGCGATTATCCTGTTCACAGACCATGGACTCATTTTTGAAGAGCGGCAGAGTTCTGGCATAAAATCAACCACGCGCGCTAAATTGTCACGCGCCGTCGCGTCGAACGACTTCGCGAACTGCGCCACAAATTCTGCGTCCGTTGGCCGCTGTGATCCGTCACAAGACGCCCCCGCATCTGTCCACGCTTGGCCCAGTTGGACTAGATAACGCAGCAATCTCTCGCTCGCTTCCTTGCCTATTGGATTGCCAAGCTTTTCGGTGAGAATAGAGTGAATTTCACCCTTCTGAAGTATACCTCGGCTCTTCAATGCGGAGAGAATTTCGCCGTATGGCCGAAAGCCTGTAAGCGCATCGCTGGCCGCGTCAAGATTCTCTTCGCGGAGCGAACTATCGAAGGCGTCGAGGCGCGGAGTTCCAGAAATCTCGCCCTCCCTGATGTCCACCAGGTTTGCACGCGCAAGGATCGCTATCGCTCTCTTCGCAATGCCTTCGGGGAGTCGCTGCGCCTGGGGCATTCCTTCCAGAATTTGCGGAAGGCTCCCTTTTCCCAATGTGTAAACGCTAGCAGCGAGCCTCAGCACCTGTGGCAATGATACTTGGGGAACAATGGCACCAGACGAAATATCTGTAGTTTTTGACTCCTCCTTCTCTGAAGGCTTCGAGGGATTCCGACGCGCAGCGGGCTTTTCTGAAGCCGCTCCGTGTTGGCGCGTGTTGTTGTCAATCGATGTAGGCGGCGCAAGTTCTTCACGATTTCTGACGCTGAGCTTCTCGCCTAACCAGTCATGCGGAAGCTTGCCCGGCCAGTAGCAATTGAGTTCTACGTGCGCGCTCTTGTTTCGGTGCAAACTGACACAGCTGAAACTGTGAGCCAGATCCCATAAGACGCCTCGAAGCGTCGATCCAACGAATCCGCTGATCAACGCATCAAACCGTACGCAAGGAATCGGCTCTTGAGGAAGTGATGCTGAAGGAAGACAAATATTCTTGACGCCCTCGGCCTCAAGGATCCTTGAAAACAGAACGTCCGATGTAACGACTACTTGAGACGCGCGCGTCCGAGTAGAGCGGAGAATAGAATGCAAGCCTTCAATTAGCAAACGATCCTCAAGGACGTCCCCCTTGTCAGCATCTACAGAAGCGTTTCCCGACGGACGAAGATATCTCAGCAGGGAGGGGTCGAGTTCGATAATTTGATAGCGCTTCTTGTTTCTTTCTAGGAGGCCTAAGCCAGCGTTGATAAAAGCGCGACTACGCAAAGCTTTTCGCAGGTTCCCAACTTGAGGAGGTTTAGAAATGAATGTCTTCAGTTGGGCGTCGAGCTGCTGAATCTGTGTCAGCGAGACAACAAACGGCATGAGCCAAACGTTGTTTCGCCGAAGCACTTCCAGGAGCCAGTGCAATGTCCCATTGTAAAGGCTATTGCTATCGGGCACCAAGATTATGCCGCTTGCTTTCTTTAGTTCCAAAATTTGATGGGATATCTCCGCGGTTATAGGAGGTGGCAAAAGCCCTAAGCGCGTCAACGAAAGGGCTAAGATATCTTTAACTATAATTTTATCACGTTCTTCAAACTCAGAGTCGAGAGCGGAAGTAAGCGAAAAATATTGATCCGCATCATTTAAGTCGGCGATATTTGGATCGTTAGAGCGGGGCGGCTCTTCTATCTGAATATCGAACAATTTCCGCTTTTGGGTCGGGCTCAGATGAGTCCTATCCGTATAGTGCAACGAGTAACCGCCCGGTTCTAGGCGGGCGACATATTCGCTTTTTGCGAATTCAGTCTGGTCACAAATGCGCGTCATTCGAATCTTACCCAGATATCCGCGTAGCCCAGGCTGAGAAGGTGCTGAGACACTGCATCGCACATCATTTTGGCCGCCGTTTGCGATCGGAGACAAATTGAGTGCCGCCCCTCTGATTCCACCGCGGTCGAGCGGGTTGAGACGAACATCCACACATCCTCGTCCGCCTTCCAATCTGCGACGCTCAGCTTCTCGACATACTCCTGAAGTGAGTACCATTCGCCGACCTGAAGTCCGGCGCCCAGGGTAGAGAGCACAGATGACTCGATCTCCGTGCCTTCCGCCTCAGATTCGCTCCCGCCGAACCAAAAGTAATCCAGAGCCGCCGAAACTAAAGGCTTCTGCGTTGACCTCACTGCTCGAACGCGCATTTCGCCCCCGCATAGCGCACCTCGTTTCCATGGTTGCATCAAGAACTTAAAGAGTCGATTCTCCGACTGGTCGCGAGTTTCGCCATTATACGACCAAAGCCTCAACTCTCCGCTTACTATGGCGGGCAGTATATTATCGGTGTTCGAGCATCCCTCTCGCCCGGAGCCAGTCCGTCACGATCCGGCGGATCATTTCCGAACGGGAGGGCTGATCGGCTTCGGCGGCCGCGGCGACGTCGATGGCTGAACCGATGGATCGCGGTGCGCGAAACGTGAGCATGGGATCTGTGCCTGTCGCTGGGCGACCGCGACCACGCTTTTTCTGTATGTCGGATATTGACGCCATCGAATAAACGACATACGAGAAATGTCGGACCGAAGCAAGGCGGCAACCTCGCTCCGATCCTAACCACCGAACGCTGACTGGAGCGAACAATGGCTGCTGCGGACATAGCAGATGGCGCGGACTCGCGCGCGCCCGATTTCACCAAAATCCCTGATCCAACCCGTCGGCTGATGCTGGCGGGCCTGGCTGCGGCCGCTGCGATCGGCGCCGGAGGGGCGCTGGCCACAGCGCCCGATACCGCGGAGATTGAGCGGCTGGCCGCGGCCTATGTCGCGGCGAGCGCGCTCGCTGAGCAGCTTTCAGCGGAATCCGACGAGGCGCAGGAGGCGTTCGACGAGGCGACACGCGAGACGCCGATCCCCGCAGGCATCGGTGTGCGGATGGACGCCTATATCGGAAGGGCGGAGATCGAGAAATCGACCCGGGAGAGTTTCGAGACTGCACGCCTGCGTCTGCAGATGCTCGGCGTCGTCGATCGAGCGGCCTATGAGCAGGCGGCGGCTGTGCTGGCGCGGAAGCGGGACGACATGCTCGCCCAGATCGATGCGGCGTTCGCAGAGATCGAGGTGGAACGGGAGCGGTACGGCGTCAAGGCGAAGCTCGACGCCTTCGAAGCTGCGGATGATGCGCAGCAGGCGGCGCTGGTCGCATTGGGCGCGTTTCGTTGCACGTCGACCGCGCAGGTGGCGGCGAAGGCGCGGGCGCTGCTGAAAATCGCTGAGGAAGAATATCTCCCCGACGCGGCGGTCGAGGCGCTGCTGCGGTCGTTCCTGCCGGAGGTCGCATGAGCATCGCCGCGACACGCCGACAGCCGCGCCCCATCGCTCCGGACCTGCGCCGGCGCATGGAAGCGGCTGTAGAGCGCCTCCTGGCGGCTCTGGACGCCATGGACGGCGATCCAGATGCAGAACCCAGCCTCGGCGCACCGCAGGCCGATCCGCCATGGGATCGCTCTCAGGCGGACTGGACCGCAGGCGCCGATGACGATCGGGAGCTCGACGTCGACTCGACCGAAGCCGACGACCTCGACCGCGGCGAGGCCGGCGACGGCGGGATGGGGTGAGCACGCGACGAACGGGAGGGTATGCCGAGATTCGGGCATACCCTAGCTCGGGTAATTCGAAATGTGATTTGCATTGGAATTCGAAATATGCTTTCGATTAAGTGTGAGGAAGATTCCCGAGCTTCTTGAGGAGATGGCGCGGCTGCTGGATGAGCCGACAGGCACTCTGCGCTCCAAAGCCATGATCCTCCGCAAACACGGTCTGCTTTCTTCCGAGGGTCGAAACCGGATTGCGAAAATTAAGCCCCGCGACATTTCAAACTTGCTCATCGCGACCCTTGGCGGCGGCGATTCGACCAAAGCTCATATCACTGTGTCTTCGCTCCGATCTGCGGAGTTTTGTCGCGTCATCAATCCAGAGCGACAATATCCGAACTTCACAGCGTACATTGAATGGCCGGGAGTGCCATCTAAAGAGTTGTCGCCGACGGGGATGTTAAGCGGCCTGAAGCGAGAGATGAATTTCGGGGAGGCGCTCGACTTCGTGATCGAGAAGTCGCTGGAACAGATGAATGGCGAAGAACCCCCGCATAGCGATGTGATCAGTGTAAGTGTTCGCCGAAATCGTCACATGCTCTTCGCCACAATCGAAGTGGCGGAAGAGGCTGGTGAACGTGAAATTTGGAAAATCCCATATGCGAAGTGGCATCACGAATTTGGAGTCGATAACCAAAGTACGGGCATAAAGGCCGATGACGAAAACAACCATGGGCTTGGCTACCGATCTCAGACGGAAGAGGTAAACGGCGTTATCCTCTGCGCGATTGCTGCGTTTCTGAGCGGACGCAAGTTTAGCCTCGTCGCCGATCCCAAACCACGTAGCGGAACGACATGATGTCGAACCGCGCTGCCATAACGACCCAGGCCGATGTCGCCCGCGCTATTCGCGCGGCGCTCGCCTGCGGCTTAACAGTTGTCAGAATCGTCGCCCGCCCCGATGGAACTGCGATCGAGACTGACAAAGCGCCCACGCCTTTTGTGCCGCCACCTGCAGAAGAAAAGCCCCCGCTGGAAGACAAAACGTGGGATGATTGATTATGCCACGAAAGCTTCCGCCTCACGTTGAACCGAACCGCGTCAAAGGAAAGGTGTATCTGTATTTCCGACGCGGAAAGGGCGCACGCACGCGATTGCCTGACGACGTGAGCTCCGAAGAGTTCAAGGAAGCATATGCTGCCGCGCTCGCCGGCGACGTAGCCGCAAAGAAAGAAAAGCGCCCCGGCCTTGTCGAAGGCACGATCGCCTTCGCGATCGCATCGTACATGCGGAGCTCAGCTTACACGGAGATCAGAGATAGCTCGAAGAAGGGCTACGCAACGCGCATTGAAATCCTCCGCACCAAGCACGGTCACCGCACGCTGTCCGGGCTCACGCAGGAACGGATCGAACAAAAGATTCTGGCCCCTTATCACGATCGGCCAGGCCAGCGTCTCTCGCTTCTAAAAATGCTGCGAATCATCATCAAGCATTGCATTGGCAAGCCCTGGGGGCTGAAGTTCGATCCATCGAAGGGTATCAAGCGCCCGAAGACGAAAGAGATCAGGGCTTGGACAGACGGCGAGATCGAGCGGTTCGAAAAACGCTGGCCGATCGGCACACAGCAGCGTCTCGCTTTCGCCCTCACCCTTTTTACGGGACAACGTCGTAGCGACGTTCATCGCATGACGTGGACTGACATATCCGGCTCGACGATCAGCGTCACGCAGCAGAAGACGGAAGCAAAGCTGCGAATCGCACTCCATGATGATCTTCGCGGCGTCCTCGCGGTGACGCCGCGCCAGCACGCTGTGATTCTCCCGACCGCATACGGCGCCGGGCGAACCGTCGACGGCTATTCCCGATGGATGCGAGATGCGATTACCGCCGCCGGCCTACCACTTGAATGTCAGCCGCACGGCTTGCGAAAGGCCGCCGGTCGTCGCCTCGCCGACGTCGGATGCTCGGCCCATGAGATCATGTCGGTGCTCGGCTTGAAGACGCTGGCAGAGGCCGAGCGTTACACAAGAGAGGCAGATCAGAATCGCCTTTCGATCAGCGCCATCACGAAGCTTCAGGGGCAGAAGGCGAACAAGGATACCCAAACCGCCCCCGCGGAGTTTGGGGAAATCGCGAATAAGAAAGGGAAATCAGAGTGCTAGTCACACAGGTGGCGCTCCCTAGGGGACTCGAACCCCTGTTTTCGCCGTGAGAGCGCACAAATCCCGTGCTTTTTGATCCATGGGCGTCCGATATTGAGCACTAACATATTGAAAACTCAATTGCTACATCCCTTGCAGTCCAGGGCTGTGCAAGGCCATATATTTGACGGTTATTTGATAGTTTGGCGCATCCATGAGTCAGACCCTGAAGGAAGCTCCGCTGACGACCCGCAATGCTCGGGCGAAGCTTGATTTGGGACTATATTGGCGCGGCGTCGATCCCGACATTCATCTTGGCTACCGAAAAGGAAAGCGCGGCGGGCGGTGGCTCGTCAGGTGGTATGAGGGCAAGGGCGTCTATCGCCAACACGCGATAGGAACGGCAGACGACGCCCTCGATGGAGATGGGACGCATACCTACAGCTTCTCCCAAGCGCTAACCGCCGCGCGGCCGCTCGCGCAGGCAGCCTTGCAATTAGCGCGCTGCCGCCGCTCACGGTCCAAAAAGCCGTTGAAGACTACATCGCCTTGCGGGAGCGGCGAGAGGAACAGCTTAAAGGACCGGGCGGCATGCGCCGGGATTATCGATCTCGGCTAACCAAATACGTCCTCAGCGATCCCTCCTTCTCCGCAAATCTGCTGGCGGGACTATCAGAGATCGAACTGAGCCGCTGGCGCAACGCCTTCCCTTCGTCGCTCGCGCATGCAACGGTTCGGCGCACATGCAGCGATCTCAAGGCAGCTCTGAACGGCGCTGCTCGGACTTATCGCAGCACGCTTCCCGCGCACTTCACCGTTATCGTGAAGAACGGTTTTTCTTTCGGATATGACGTCGCGCCGACGACCCGGGATTATCAAATCTTGTCCGATGCCGAGGTGCGGAGGGTTATCGAAGCCAGCCGCCATGTCGATGACGAGGAAGAGTGGGAAGGAGGTCTGGCGCGGCTTATCGCGATTCTCGCGGCGACCGGGGCTCGGTTTTCTCAAGCCGTCAGAATAAAGATCAAAGATGTCTAGTTTCCCCAGGCAAGGCTGATCATCCCGAGAAGCCACAAGGGTCGCGGCCAGAAAGCGACGAAAACGGTTGCGTTTCAGCTTGGTCAGGATGTCCTCGACCTGCTCCGCCCGGCGACATCCAACCGGCAAGGCGATGAGGCGCTCCTGATACGGCCACGATGGCGGCAGACGGATTCGAGGACATGGCGGAAAATCTCAGTTGGAGCCTGGCGCAGCGCCTCTGAACTGACGCGACCGTGGGCTTTGGTGATCAAAAAAGCGGAGCTTCCTTCCGGAACAGTGCCATATGCGCTGCGTCATAGTTCAATCGTTCGCGGGCTGAGGGCGGGTCTCCCCATTCGGTTGGTCGCCGCATTGCACGACACGTCGACAAAGATGATAGAGTCGCTCTATTCCGCCCATATCGTAGACGCCTTGGATGATCTTGCGGCGAGGGCCTTGATTCCTCTTGTTGGCTGAGAAACGTCGCGATTTGACTAGGAACATACTCCTATGCTAACACAGTCGGGCCAGGCAGTTTGCGCCTGGCGTCACCCTGAGCGCCTGACCGGCTGAGCGACCCGCGGCGATGCGATTGCGGGCGGCCGATGGCGCGCGCCTGCGATGGAGATCGTCCTGTGGCTGATGAGAAGGATGCGAAGACCGCCCCCGCGAAGGCTGGCGGGGTGGCGAAGGGCGAGCCTGCGCCGCAACCTGCTGCAGCCGGCCAAGCGGACTTTAGAGGAGCGGATCCGAAGGGCGGCGGCGCGCCCCTTGTTGCTTTGTGGAAGGGGCTGAAGGTCGGCGACGTGGTGCTGGCCGAGGGATTCGACGAGGCGAACGCGCCGGTGGGGTGGTGGCCGGCGCGCATTGAGCGGCTTGATGCTGTCGATGTGCGGGTCAGGTGGCTCGACGGCTCGGATACGCGCCTTGCGGTGCGCCAGCGGCCGCAGATCGGGTTGCTGCACCCTGAGGCGTTGCAGGCGTGAGCCACCACGGCGATCGACGGCGCGATGCTGGCGGCCTTCACGGTCGATGCCAGCCCCGGCTGCCGGCCATGGCCAATCGCGCCGGCGCGAAGGCATCGCTCGCTATCGGCGCGGCGCTCGCCATCAGCCGGCGCTGGCCGCTCGCCCACAACCGTCAGTCGGCTCGGCGGTGCGGCCTCGCTGGGGCCGCGCCTGACGTTGATCCGATCAGGCGGTGGGCCGGGGGCGGGTCGGCGATGAAGGACCGGCTCAGCGGCCAGCCCTGGCCCGCGCTGGGGCGGTCAGGTCGGCGATCGGCAGGGCCGGCCGCGCGGGTTCGGTCGCGGGGTCGGACCTGACGCGGTGTGGCCGGGCTCGTTCACGCGCGCCACCTGGTCCTTCTCAACTACCTTCGCGTCCTTCGCCCTTCCTCCGCGTTTTTCTGTCGCCGTCGCCTTCCCCCTTCTCTCTTTCCCCACGGGAGATCGCCCATGCCCATGGAGCGAACAGCGCGGATCGCCGCGCTGAACGATCAGCTGCGCGCCACGCTCAAGGGCGGGCTCGTGCTGATGACCGCCGGGGTCGTGGCGCTCGGCGTCGACGCCCAGGCCGCCATTCTCGCCGCCGTCGCCGCCTATGACCGCTTCACGCCAGAGAGCGACCCCTATGGCGAGCATGACTTCGGCGTTGTCGCGATCGCCGGCGAACGGCTGTTCTGGAAGATCGATTATCTCGATCGGGCCGAACAGGCCCATTCGCCCGACCCGTCTGATCCCGCCCTCACCGTGCGGACGCTGACCATCATGCTGGCGGCAGAGTATTAATGCGCGGCCGGCCCGAACCCCCGCGCGTGAACAGCGACGGGACAATGCCCGAGACGACCTTGCGCGCGCCCCGCCATCGCGGCGCAACCATGGGCGGCGTCAGCCGTGATTGTTCAAGCCATCGCCAACAAAGCCATCGCGACATGATCCGGGCGCTGGCGGCGAGCGGGTCCTGGCCGGCCTGGGCCGAGACGGCGGCCGCCTTGATGTGCCGGGCCAATCCGGCGCTGCTTCCCTTCCTGATCGCGGCCGACGCCGCCTCCCGCCACTACGTCGCCTTGTGCCTCGCCGCTCTGCCGTTCCCGCGCGACGAGCAGCGCCCGGCCTTGCAACGGCTGGCGCACGTCATCGCCGTCCATCCGCGCCGCCGCCTGCTCACAGACCTGTGGGGATATGATCTTGGCGCGCCGCGCCTGCTGCGCCGGCTGGAGCCCGCTCCCTTCAGCAGCCGGGGAGCCTATCACGAGCTCGCCTGCGCGCTGGGCGACCCCTTGCGGCGATCCGCCTTCGCCAGGGCGGGCGATGATCTGTCGGCCGACCATATCGGCAACCTCCTGCACGCCGCGCCCGACACCCTGCGGCGCTTCCATCCCGAAGCCGTGGCCCGGGTCGGCGACGGCCTGCTCGCTTATCTGTTCGAGACGCTGCGAGGCGGCCAAGCCGCCGCCGAGCATGAGCGGGATGAGGAGAGCGGAAGCGGGACGCCGCGCGAGTTCGGCGAAGACGACGCCGACCGGCGCAAGAGCGATGTGAACCAGGAGGAAGCGCACGACGCATATGGTGAAGAGAGACCCATGCATGGCCGCTGTCGCGACAGCGGCTCTGCAGATGACGGCTGCGGCGCCCCATCCCCAGGCGACCGCGCCATCCTGCGCCGCCTCAACCAGATCGCCCGCCTCAAACAGGACCTCAACAATCTTGTCGCCACGGCGCTCAAGGATCATCCCTTTCCCGAGCCGCCCGGTCCCCCCGATCAACGCTTCCAGCCGATCCGCACGATCACAGCCATGAAGCGGGCGGGGCTGACCTTCCGCAACTGCCTCGGCCGCCCCGCCTTGTGGGGCGCCGCCCTGCGCGGCGAACAGACCTTCATGATCATGACGAACCCGACGCCGCTCATCGTCGGTCTGGCGCGGGACCGGCTGACCGGCGTCTGGAGCCTCGATCGCATCGCAGGGCCTCGCAACCGGCCGGCCGGCGTCGAGGCGACGCGCAGCGTCATCGAGGCCTTCTCCCGCATCGGCGTGCGTCGGCGGCCGACCGACGCCTTCCTGTTTGTTGGTCGGCCATGACGCCTGCAAGCACGACGCTCAGCCTCACCCGACAAACATGCGCCCCACAGCGATCGCCAACGCCTGAGCCAGGAAAGACGCCATGGAAGCGACACGCCATCATCCGCGCGGCCGCGATCAACGCGACGGCGCCTGTCACCCCGCTCCCCGTCCCTTGTGCTTGAAGGCGCTGCGCGCCGCGCCAGTTCTCAGGCCGCCGGGCGACGGAGAGAACGCCAAGGCGACGATTCAAGCGGGAACACGGTCGGCCTCATGGGCGCGGCCTCCATGAAGCACGTCGCCTCACGCCTGCGCGCATCGCTCAGCCAAACCCCGGCTCAGCTCTCCAGGAGCTGCGCCGGCTTCACCTTCAGCGCCTTCGCCAGCCAATAGAGATTGTCGATCGACATGCCGTGCAGCTCGCGCTCGAACTTCGACACGTTGGTGCGATGCAGCCCGCTCAGTTCGGCCAGCTCTTCCTGGCTCAGGCCGAGCGCGTCGCGCCGCAGCCGCAGGTTGCGGGCGAGGACGCGGCGGAGGGGGCTAGAGCGGGCGCGCTTCACCGCTCCACATCGCCGCCTTGACGTGTTTATGACTACAGCGTTTATGATACATAATCGGTTGCGCCGCGTAACGCGACCAAACGGGGGACGCCGGTCATGAGAATAGAGCCTTCATGGAATGGCTCCCACGGATGGATGCCCGTCACGTACAGCCATTCGGTGCATTCAGGATCTGGAGCGGATGATTTCGGCCTCTTTCTCATCACTCAGTCCGATGGTCCCCAAGCCGAATTCGGCATGGAGCTCGAACTGAGCAGCTATTCGCAGGCGATCGCCGAAGCCAAACGCATCACCGCTCTGCCTCGTAAGGAAGTAATGCTCTTCGAGCTTGGCGAGTATAATAGCGGGCGGGGCTCGGTCACCGATTTCGTGTTGATCTGGTGGACCGAGGGCGTGGAAGGCATCGGCAGGCCAAACGACGGCCGCGGCCGGGGGTTCTGCTTTGAGGACGGCGTTCAGCTCCCGGTTCGATACCGCTCGCCGAGTCGGGAAGCGATCCGGGCGTTCAAGAATGGCGATCTGACGGAAGATCATGTCGCCTGTTTCGATGCGCCGCCGGTCAGGATTGACGCCGACGATGACGACGATCACTACGTCAAGGTTCACTGCGATGTATGCGGGCTGAAAATTCCATTCAACAAAGCTCACACCTACAGCCATGAGAAGGCCGTCGGCCGCTCATCCGGATCGACCTCAGTCACCTATGAACGGACAGGTTCGAACCTGCTTGGCTTCACACATCGTCCGGTTAGGACGCAACATTCCGGCGAGACCTTCTACGAAACCGAAGAGCTCACCATGTGCCAGTCCTGCTATGACAGCCAGAAGAGCAGCGATTTTTGGAAGACCGCAGTCGAGTGGGTCGCCGGCGGCATCGTCATCGTGATCTTCCTGATCATGTTCATGAGAAAATGAGTTTCGTGAGGGCGATCCTTGGAACAAGCCTTCCTCCGATGAGCGCGCAGCCAAGAACGCATCAGAATAGGGATGTCGAACCGCCGTTTGCGCCAGGCCATATTCGGCCACCCCGCTTCGAATGATGATCTGTGTTTCGGCGTGCAAGTTTGACCCCCTGAGTGGAGTGTGCCCCCTGAGGCGGACAGTGTGACGGCGAGGAATTGACCAGGGAGCCGGGCTTTCGAAGGATGAAAGCCCATGGTTCGACATCGTTCCCAAAGCGTCGAGTTCAAGCGCCAGGTAGCCAGGAATACCTGGCGGGCGAGACGCTCCACAGTCTCGCCCGCCGGCATGACCTGTCGCGCAACCTGATCCGCATCTGGATCCAGAAGTTCGAGGCCGGAGCCTTCGACGATGAGGCGGCCGCCGCTGATGCGATCGAGCCTACGAGGCGCGCATCGCCGCGCTGAAACGGCTGGTCGGCAGGCAGGCCTTCGAAATTGAGTTCCTAAAGGGGGCTCTGAAGCACGGACCGCGGCCGAGAAGCGCGACGACATCCGTCGTCACCGGCCCCGCGGCGTCTCCGTCGCAGAAGGACGCTGGCTGAAGGGGATTGCGCGCTTGGCCTATTACGACAAGCCGGTCATCAGCATCGACGATATGGCGCTCGTCGAGACCATGGTCATGATCTCAGACAGTTTCGTGGCCTATGGCTACCGCCGGATGCAGGCAGCGCTGCCGCACCGCGGGCTTTTCGCGAACCACAAGAAGCTGTTCCGGCTCTACCGGGAGGAGAAGCTTGCCGTTCGCCGGCGTGCCGGGCGCAAGTGGGCGATCGGGACCAGGGCGCCGATGCTGGCGTCGCTGCGCCCCGACGAGCGATGGTCACTCGACTTCGTGTCGGACCAACTCACCGACGGCCGTCGCTTCCGCCTCCTGGCGATCGTCGACGACTGCACGCGCGAATGCCTGGCGCTGGTGGCCGACACGTTGCTGTCAGGCATGCGGGTTGGCCGCGAGTTGGACAGGCTCGTCGCCGATCGCGGCCGACCGAGGATGATCGTCAGCGACAATGGCAGCGAGTTCACCTCGAACGCCATCCTCGCCTGGGCCGATCAGAACCGCGTCGAGTGGCGTTACATTGCGCCGGGCAAGCCGATGCAGAACGGCTTCATCGAAAGCTTCAACGGTCGGTTGCGCGACGAGTCGCTCAACGAGACGCTGTTCATCTCGCTGGCTCAGGCGCGCGTGGCGATCGCCCTTTGGCGCGCCGACTACAACATTGCCGGGCCGCATTCACAGATCGCCTGGCGGACGCCCGACGAGTTCGCCAGCACCTTCACCCCGCGACGGGCGCTCGCACTGCGCTATGCTAACGCCTCCGCGCCAGCGCCCGCCGCTTCACCCGCCCAGAAGGGCAAAACCAACGCCGGAAACGAATTCAAAACCGGATAAAACTTGGGGGCAACGCCAGCGCGGCCGGCGCAAACCTCGGTGCGCGATCCTGTCCTGGTCGATACGCCAGGGGTCGGCTATCGAGACAGGCGAGAGCCGATCGCGCTCCCGGCTGATGGGGTTCGTCGGCCCAGCGTCTCCGCACGCAGCGAACCGCGCTTCGTCTCTGATATAGTGCCGGTCGCTCGATCTCCAGATCAGCACAAGCTCGACCTCATCGCCCGCCTCGCTGAACTACGCGATGCCGGTCTCATCACCGATGCGGAATTCCAGACAAAGAAAAACGAGATACTCAAATCGATTGGGTGAACACGGTGCATCCACCCATCGCGCATCCGAGCGAGTTCGCAGCGGCGGAGGCTGCTTGACAGCTGCGCCTGTAGCCCGCGCCGCGCGTCTGATGGCCAGGCGTCGATCAGGGCGAGTAAATTTTCTGCTCGAAGATAAAGCCTTCACCCTCATGGCATCAAGAAAAATTGAGAGGCGCTAAAGGAAATTGATGATTGATAGCGGAGACTGGGACTGCGCTGCGACCTGATCACGCGAGGCATGTTCCTGGCGCTGAGTTGATCAGCTTGCCGGCGCTCATCTTGCCTGCCTCCCGGAAAATTCCTTCATCGCGTCCAACATCCGGTGTAGAATCAGGCAGGCAAAAATCGAGAGCCCGCCGATCCAAAGTTCGATCGGGGAGCAAGCCCAAGCGGCTTAAAGTGGTGAATAGGCATCGCATACAATCATACGCGAGGCTCGATATTTCATCAGATGAAAAATTACTTCGCCGCGCAATCTAGAATTGAAGCGAGGACTCAACGAAAATAATAATTCTGAAGCAGAACTATTAATTATACCATCGCGCCCGGGATCGTATTGTGCGTGGGGTGGAACAACGATGACCAGTGAAATTCGAACGTTGACTGAAACTCGCTTGTCAGCTGCGCACCATCTTGCGAATGCCGTAGATGATCTAGCTGCCCTGAGCGAACGACACGGATTTAGCTTCCTGGCGTACCCGCTTTCGATGGCGCGGATCGCAGCAGTCGAAGAAGTATCTCAAATTCAACGTGAATATCGTTCGCCTGAGCCGGCTTCCACCTTAGCAAATGAATCGAGCGCAACAGACGCCGTGTGCAAAGCGCGTATCATTACCACGTCCGACACCTGACGCGCCGCCGCTATACCGGTCTTCTCACGTCCCGCGGGCATGAACGCAGCGGCCGCGCCTAGCAGCGAGCGGCCTATTTCGGCGGCGCTGTCACCTCGTTCAAGGGCGCGCACAATCAACTCATGTATCTCGTCAGCAATCACGCAGGCTCCCCTCTTCTACAACTATTAAACAGCAAGCCGGAGTTCACTCTTTGATTCAGATCAAGTCGGAAATACGACTAAGCTGACAGCGCGTTTGCCGGAGGTGCCTGCGCTGCGCTAAACCCGCCGGTGCGCCTTGAAGTTGTAGCGCCACGGCGAAGATAACGCGAGGAGCCCGGACCCCAAGCGATGCGAAGGGCTGAAAGGCATCAAGGGAGGCGTCCGGATCGCCCATGAGCGCGATCCAAGACGATTGCGCTCGCAAATCTAGACCAGCTCCTGGCGACGCTCGATCGCTTTTAGTTTATGTGGCTCAAGGCGCTCGCCAGTCCAGCTCAGGCCCTAAGGCAGGACATCTAAGAGCCGCCCTACATGACTAGGCGCTTGCCGGACGTTAGGTTATAGCTCCAATTTGCGGGTTCCAGATCGAGCGAGCTGTGGGGCTGGAAACCACCTGACTGGAGCCGCGGGAGGGGGATTCAATGTTTGACGCTGATCTAATAGATCTTATTCGGGCGGCGCTTCAGCGCGGCGAAACCCAAACTGAAGTTGCCCTCGCGCTGAACGGGGCAGTCGCAGCCTTTCTTGTCAATTCAGCCCAAGCCGCACCGACGATATGCGGAACTAAAGTCGCACGGATTATGTTTGAAGTGACGCAAATACTGGATCCTTCCATAAGCGACCCTGGGGTCGTTAAGCCATTGAAAACAAAAGATAAAAGCTCCCACTAACGGCGATGTCGAACAGATCGCCTAAACCGCTTTGACTATCGTGCTTTCCTTTAGCTTTGTGAGTTTGATCCGCTCATCAACAGAAGCATTGCGAAGCATTCCAGCCAAATAAGTCAGGAAACCGATATCAACTTCTCTCGCAAGCTGTTCAAGCTGAAATGCATGCAATTCGATCGTTCTACACGCATCAATTTTCCTACAAATACGCGCATCCCGCGCGATAGCGGCCAGTCTCTTCACTTCCGCTCGGCCGTCCAGCTCACCTGAAACAGCATGCGTCATGGCACCCCCCTTGCTGTCATAAGATGACGGCAATCTGATTACATCGATACAACTAACGCCACACGCACTGAGCGTAGTCCGCGTGCATCGGGCCTCGCCTGACTCTTTTCCTCTGATGAAACGAAACTGGTCGAATCGCGGGCGCAACGCAAGACGCGCTAAATTTGAGTGATACGTTTTTGTGCACACCCCATTTTACATTGAGCACATGCAAAACGTTTTGAGCTAAGGCGGTTTCGTCACGCCTTCGCATCTACGGTCAGGCGATCGACAAACTCTTTGGAGGTGATATGACTCGCACGTCGCTCCAAAATTGAATCGATTACGATTTTTACTGACGAAGCCGCAGCGGTTTCATTGCGATCTGTCCATACTGCGTCTCTCACGATCACCCATTTTGACTGATCGCAAATTTCATCAACCAAAGTCCGGAGAACAACGCCGTCAATGGACCCACCTATCACTGCTATTTCCTTAATCTCCCAATCGCAGATCAAATCAGTGAACTTTCGATTCTCAAATAGCGACGCATTTATGAAATGCCCTATTAGGATATCTGTAGGTTTCGGCCTCAAAACATCGCGGCGTCGAATGCCGTCGAATGCGGCGAAATCAGTGGTGAGATAGATTACAGGCCTTAGTGAATCCCGCCCAGCTTGGAGAAGGTAACCAGCCTTCATCATAGCCATCTCGACGGAACTGGGCCGCCTGACTTTCGTCTGGCGGCCCGCATCGATGAAAGCTAGAACTCGGCTATGCGGCATTAGAATCCGTCGCCGTTCTTTTTCGGACGACATTTTCATTGTCATTCGCCGAGCTTGATGTCCGCTCCGCGGAGATATCGAGCACTCCGGGTCGATCCCAATCGCCTTCCGGGCGGATAATGACGTGCCCCCCGCTGTCGATTGTTATGGCTTTAGGGTCTGGCTTCAGCTCGATCACCATTTCGGTGTACCGATAGTCCGAAAACTCCAGCACCCGATCTTCACCGAGCGGCTTGGCTCCAAACCGCGCCCAAAAAGGCTCCAGGCCCTCTCTGGCGTGGCCATAAATGCGTTCAAATCCCTTTCTACGGGCAAAAGCGATTCCTTCACGCACCATCTTGAACGCAAGCGTCGTTTTCCTGAAGCGTTTCAGCACTGCCAATCGCTCAAGTTTTACAAAGTCTTTGAAAAAGCGCGCCCGAATATAGCCGGCCGGCTCACCGTCGACAAATCCGATGAAATGCGCCGCGCAGGCATCATTCCCGTCGAATTCTTCCGCGTATGGACAATCTTGCTCTGCCATATAGACCGCGGCCCGAATGGCGACTGTGATCATCATATCGTCCGGTCCGCGTGCGATCCGGACGTGGAGTCCACGGGCTGAAGGTTCAGCCGACGCTGGAGCGACCGTCTGCAAACCAGAAGTCGTATTCGAAACTGTCGGGGAATGGAGTGTCATAGATCATGTCCTCTGCAGTGGGTTTCCGTGTTGAACTGACGTTTTCGTTTGCGAGCATTATTGGGGCGCGGATATAGCGCCAGAGATCAGACTGTCCGCAAATAATCGGCTCGAAGCCGACGTCGGCCATCCATCTTTTGCCGGCTGCCGTTGCCGGCCGCGCAAAAAGATTTGCGGAGCGGAATTCGCGACGCTGAAGCCATTGCACGACATTTCCGGTGGCGGCGCCACGAAGACCAGGCGCGCAGGCCACCCAGAGGTAAATGCCTGCAACCTTCTCCGATGGCCCCGCGATCATGAGCGGGTCGGGGTCGCCAAAATCCATTTGACCGCAGAGCAGCGCTTCAAGCCCCTTCACGTTCAGGAGCAGCAGGCCATAAACGCCGACGATTGTCGTCGCCTGTCGAATCATGAGAACACTATTCGCGTTAACGGCCATGGTTCGTCGGATTGCCGCTTCCGTTGCGGCAATGTCGGGCACCGACCTTTTCACAAGCTGGACAAGCTGTTCGACGTCGTGTGCGCCAGCGGCTTGCACAATGTAGCCGCTCGTTCCACGGATATGGTCAAACAGCTCACACCGTCCGCTGTTAGCGCTTGAGACTTGACGGCTCTGCATGATTTATTGCCCTCCTGTGTTGCTCGGCGAGGCGAGCTAAGCAGGACTGGGGATTGGCGTATGCGCTCAAAAACGTATCAGCGTGCAAATACAGGCGTATCACGTGACAAAAAGATGCAGGTTTCAAATTCTGTCGGGGAGCCAAGCTGGGAAGACTTCAAGGTTGCAATGGTATGCGCACGATCTCTCAGTTTTCGGAGCGCAGCCGAAGCTCTGGGCAAGAGCCTCCCGACTGTCATCCGCCACGTCGAGCGGCTGGAGGGTCAATTGGACTGCAAGCTGTTCGTGCGAATGCACAAAGGTCTGCGGCTGACAGAAAGCGCCAAAGAGATGATGGAGCATCTGTGCGCCATGCAAGCTGCCAGCCAGAATCTGCTTCGGCGGGCGCGAGCGACCGGCACAACTCGCTCCGGATATGTTCGTCTCGCAATCACAGACGGACTTGGAATTTTCTGGGCTGTTCCGAAACTGGTCGACTTCAATGTCAACAGCAAACTGAAAATTGAGCTGATATGCACCAATGATCTTGTGGACGTGTCGCGACTCCAGGCTGATATCTGCGTGCAATTCGCTGAACCAAAAGATCCAAATGTCGTCGCTGTCAAATTGGGCTACCTTCATACCTATCCATTCGTGTCGACGACCTATGCGCAGAACTTCGGAGTTCCGAAAACAATAGATGAGGCTCGTAACCATCGACTTGTCGAGCAAGTCTCAGCGCTCATTCCGTCAGATATCTATCCTCAGCTGTTCGGCGTGCCGTCGGTTTATGACATGGTCAGCGTGAGAACTGGTACAAGCGCTGCGGTGCTGTACGCCTGCGAGAGAATGGGAGGCATGGCGTTCCTTCCAAATTACGCACTAGCGCTCGGCGCCCCGCTCGTTCCAGTCGATATCGGCCTCAAGAACCGTCTCGATATCTGGTTGAGCTATCATCCTGATTTTAAATCGTCCGAACGCCATAAAACGATCATCGCTTGGCTGCGACGTATTTTTGATCCCAAACGATATCCCTGCTTCCAAGAGGAGTTCATCCATCCGAATCATTTGACGATTCTTATGCGCGGTCTCGTCGACGATGACCGGGTCACTGGATATGCTGCGGCGAATCTAGGCGGAAGTCCCGATCTTCTGCGGCGGCGCGTTCAGCAACGAAAGCGCGCAGGCGTTTCGCCCGAAACTCGCTAACAATCCATGACAGCACGATAGTCGGCCAGTCGAAGAGGAATGCCCAGAAATACAACCAAAATCTATCTGAGGTTGCATGATCTATTAAGCTCGCAAACGTCGAATCGTCAGAAGTTAGGGTGAATTTGAATAGGAGAGTAGGTTGACCTGCTATCTCGCGATCATCGCCCACCCCGCAAAATCAGAGTATACGATCTGTTTTCCAGACTTGCCTGGCATCGTCTCGTGGACGGATGACTACGATCAAATCGCAGCCGACGCGCAAACGATTTTGAGCTTGGCTGTAAAATGTTTGCCGGAAGCAACTGGGGAGCCCATTCCGCCCCCGCGTAGCACCAAACAGTGCTACGCGTGTCCAGACTATATCACGGAGCCCTATTTCCCGATTCTTGTCCCCCTCATCGTGGATCTGGCGGCTGACTTAAAGGAGACTCATCAAAGCGTACCTGCGGAAATCGTGCCGTTCCCTGCCCAATTACGGACTATACCGCCGGCTCGACTTCCATAGAACCGTTAGAAAAACTCTTCTGAAAGCTTCATTCGGCACAGAAGACGAAGGACCAATTTCGATATACAAGGCCGTTCGTAAGCAATAAATTCACTGAGCGAGCCTCGAAATCGTTGATTGGCTGACATTGAAGCGACGCGCGAGGTCGGCCTGGCTATGCTGGCCGCGATCAAGCGACTCCAGAACTTCTCTGCGCTGATGCGCAGTCAGCTTTGACGGTCGGCCCATATGCTGACCTCGTGCTTTCGCTCGCTCCCGTCCTTCGCTGGTTCTTGCGCGAATAAGCTCGCGCTCGAATTCGGCGAGGCCGCCCAGCACAGTGAGCATCAACTTCCCGTGCGGCGTTGTCGTATCCGCCCAGGTGTCCGATAGTGAACGAAAGCGTGCGCCTTTCCTTGCCACCGCGTCGAGCACGTTGAGAAGATCGCGGGTGGAGCGCGCCAGGCGGTCCAGACGTGTCACTGATCCGAGACCGAAAGTTGGATCGCCGGACGATGGAGTTTTCCGGCTTTTGATCACGATGGCGGGCTGGTTGGGCCATCGTGGTTTTGCAATGTAATCGGCGCTTTGTTGCCGATCGCCCCGTGTG
>Ga0209930_1001216_pt1 | contig 43755 bp, 40 predicted proteins | sample ThiBiot_500_biof_2_FD_183948 | JGI IMG/M metagenome (GOLD analysis project Ga0209930, IMG submission 183948) | Wastewater bioreactor microbial communities from Cape Town, South Africa - Thiocy_cont_500_biof (SPAdes) | ecosystem: Engineered > Bioreactor > Thiocyanate-remediating >...
GTTCAACGTTCTCTTATGGTGGTGTTAGAGCATGGGTTAATAATTTGACATGGACAGAAGAATCAAAAATACAATGGCAAGAATTTTATAATAATGCTTCTCGAAGTCTTGCTTTTGGCCGTTCAATCAACTTTGGCCACATTATCCTTCCAAAACTACCAGAATACCAAGACTTACCACCAGTAGAATGTAAACGGATAGTCGAAGAAACAACTACTACTTCTATTACAACTACAGATAATTTTATCACAAGTGCAGCTGTTTCTTCTACCCCAACTACTTCTATCACAAATACAACTATTTCTACCACAACTGCAACCATTTCTACCACAACTGCAACCATTTCTACCACAACTGCAACTACTTCTATCACAACTACAACCATTTCTACCACAACTACAACATCGAGTCCAGGCACAACTGAAAACGGTTTCGGTGTGAAACAAAGACCGTTTTCATCACTTCTATTCATCGCACTGATCACTCTTTTGTTTTGAAAAACATGAATGTTTCTGTGCTAAAAGCAGTTCATGATAAGAGAAGAATAAAAATTATTTAATACAAATGAATAACGAATAACAAAAAGGATGGAACGATTGAGACAAAAAAATGTTCTACATTTCATTTCAATAATTGCTGTGGAATTGATTTGAACAATAAACAAAAACTCATTGCACTTTAAGTTTAACTAGAAATGAACAATTATTGATAACAATTATTGAAATTGTCGTAGGTCTGTTTGCTGACGCAAAGAGTTCCTATTTTTTTAAAGAATGATTTTGTTATGTATCAGTGAAGTTGTCGTCATAAACATGAAAGAATATCATTAAGTCAATTAAGTATTAGTTCGAAGAAAATAACTTCGATTTTCGTCGAAACTTTCTTAAATAAAATAATCGAATTATTATTTTTATTCTATTATCATATGGTGAAAAGAATTTAAAAGTCTAAAATCCCAGATTGTTTCCATCGGCATTCTGTTTGTATTCGCTTTATTTTGAAAGCATTTGTTGTTTCTATTTTTTAATATATGAAAGTGTATGACAATTACACAAAAGGGAACAATCTCTTAATATTTTGAAATTATCACAGTTTATATAGAACAGGAGATTTTTCTTTTTTTAAGCATTCACAGTTTGTATTCGAACAGAATGCTTTATATTTTTATTCTATTGACAACTGTTATTCATCTTATTCATGGGATTTCAAGTCCAATCACGCCCTATACATCATATGATCATTCTACTGAATTAGCAGCTGGTGTTGCTGATCTCTGGTGGACATTTGATGAAGCAAAACAAGAGATTACTTTTGAATTACATATTCAAACAACTGGATGGATTGCTCTCGGCATTAGTCCAGGTAGAACTTCTACGTATTTCATGAGATACTAACGATTGCTTTTCTTTCAGCTGGTGGAATGACAGGTGCTGATATAGGTATCGGTTGGATCGATAATTCAGGTGAATTACATTTTCAAGTAATTATCATTGTTTCTGCTAAAATCAATTTCTAACTGTTCACAATAGGATCGCTATGCATCTGATTACGTGATACCAATTGTTGATAATACTACAACTAATTGGTTTGGCCTTCAAGGACGAGAAGAAAATGGTTGGACCGTAATACAATTTAAACGTGCGATTGATACCTGCGATAAAATGGATGTCGTTATAAAAGTACGGAGATTTGTACATAATTATATGTTTTGTTTTTGATTTTCTATAGTCCGGAACAAATATACTTATATATGCATACGGTTTAACCGATCCTAATGGAGATATAACCTATCATGAAACACGACGAGGTTCACGTATTTTGTCCCTGAAGACATACGATGATCCACCAGCTGAAAGTAGATTTGCTTCAGACGAATATTTCGATTTTCGATTGACAAACGTAAGTATATTTTCTCAATTCCTGAACATATTTTTTTCGTTAGTATTCCGTACCAACAGCTGAAACAACATATATTTGTAAAATTTATAAAGTCCCAGCTATCTACGCAACAAAACGACATGTTATTGCAGTATGTAAATACATCTATGATTGATTTCAATTTCAACTAAAAATACTTGATGTTTTAGAATAAAATTTTAATTGACGAAGATCACCGAGATCTTCTTCATCATGTTCTCATGTACGAATGTGATCCATCAGCTAAATTCAATGATTCAAATCTACCACAAGGCAATTGTTTTCAAATACAATCGAGAATATCCCTATGTCGATTTACTTTATCGATCGGATGGGCTATTGGTGGTGATTTAGTAAAAAACAAATTCATTTTTTTCAATTCATATTTGATTATGCATATTTTATTTGATTAGATCAATGGTTATCCGCCAGAAGCTGGTTATCCAATTGGTAATAACTTACCTATAAAATATTACCTGATCGAGACACATATCACCAATTCTCAGAGAAGAACAGGTTGAAAAACTTCTATTTTGATTAACTAATCAACGAGTGTTTGGTTTTTTTAATTTAGGCATTAAAGATAATTCAGGTATTCGATTCTATCTTAGCAGTGAATTACGTCAATATGATCTTGGTTTTCTCGCATTTGGTACGACTCCTGATATAATTAGTTTAGTCATTCCACCAAATGCTGATCGTTTTATTGTGGATTCTTATTGTCCAGCAGAAACGACTAATGTAAGTTAAAGAAAATAATTTTCATTGGTTTTCTCAAAGAGAAAATATGTTTCCTATTTAGATGTATCCAATGGATGGTCTGACAGTTATATCAGCTTTTCCACATGCTCATTTACAAGGTCGAAGTATTTGGACGAAAATCATTCGAAATGGAACAGCTGTTGACTATTTGTTCAACGGTGAAGAATTTAATTTTAATTATCAATTTTCGAATCGTCTTGTCACACCAATTAAACTTTATCCGGTAGTTTTTCTTTCAAAAATACAAACGCTTTTTCTTTATTATCAATCTTATGTGTTGAGGGTGATGAACTTGCTACGCGTTGTATTTACAGTACAACAAATAAAAACACCACGACACTGGTAAATTGAAAATACAAAAATAAAGATATGTGATTTTTGTTTTAAAATTTATTCTCAAGGGAGGTGAAGAAACATCTGATGAAATGTGTTTACATATTTTCGCATACTATCCTCGAATCAATGGCACATCCGGCTGTTTAACAATGAATTCCTATTTTTCATGGCAATCATTAATGGGAACATCGACTTCGTAAATACATCATTCAATTGTAAACGATTGATAAGCATTTACTTTTCCTAGAGTAACATTCTCAACGTCAACTTTCAAAAATTGGATATCAACCATTAATTGGACACCTGAAAAAATTGTTGAATGGCAAAACTTTTATGATCATGCATCGCGTTTTGTTATTGCAGGAACTGCAGCGAGTGTACAAGTTTTAGTTTTAGATCATCTACCAGAATATAAGGATTTAGAATCTGATCAATGTAATCAAACAATCACTACTGATAACAATGGAATGAAAATCAATTACAATTCTTTGAACAATTTATTTATTTTCTCATTATCTATTTTAATCCGCGTACTAAATTATTAAATAAAAAACAAATTTGAATGCGATTTCTTTAATCTGTTCTCGACTAAATCCTTTTTTTTCAACGATGAAAATTCTTTCGCATTTTCTTATTTTTAATAAAAAGAAAAGATATTTGATTTCAATGGTTGCTAAAGAAAACAAATATAATCTCAGCAAATAGTAATAAAATCCTTCTTTGACTCATCTTAATGTTAAATATCTAAAACATCGATCTGAAAAGAAAACACAAAATTTTATAGGTCACCTGGATATCATATCATTATCGCTGACTAATTTTGATCAAATATTTGCACAATCGATATTGTCCTACTAAAAACCCTATATATATATAAAGAGAGGTGCGACTTTAATACGCAAAAAAACAAGTGCTAAAAATATGATGATGTATAATGCAGTAATAGTGCTACTATTTGTAATAGTTCAAAATATTCAAGGTATAACGAGTCCTCTGAAAACATATACCAAGTATACGTATTCAACTGAATTGCAAATCGGTGTGGCTGATCTTTGGTGGTCGGTCGATGAAACCAAACAGGAGATTGTTTTCGAATTGCATGTTAAAACAACTGGATGGATTGCTCTTGGAATTAGTCCAGGTTTGTCACAAAAGATATCTCTTAGCTCATAATATTCATTTGTTTTGTATTAGCTGGCGGAATGACAGGTGCTGATATTGGTGTTGGATGGGTTGATAATTCAGGTCAATTGCATTTTCAAGTAAATCTCCATACCATTTACTTAATTACATTGTTAATTTTTTTGGATAGGATCGATATGCAACAAGAAATGGTCGACCACTGATTGATAATACTACAATCGATTGGTTTGGTTTACAAGGTCGAGAAGAGAACGGATGGACAGCTATACAATTTAAACGACCATTAGATTCATGTGATACAATGGATGTACCAATAAAAGTTTGTATTTTTTTCATTGTCCATTCTCGTTATACAATGTGAATTTTAGACGGGTACTAATATTTTAATCTATGCATATGGTTTGACTGATCCTAATCCTGATATAACTTATCATGAAACAACACGACGAGGTTCACGTATTCTACCACTTCGATCCTATGGTAATCCATCAGCTGAATCTAAATTTGATGGTTTGGATTATTTTGATTTTAAATTAAAAAATGTAAGTGAATCACTTTCGCAACTTATGTTTATATTAACGTTTATTTCAGTATGTCGTTCCATCAATGGATACAACTTATCATTGCAAAGTCTACAAAATTCCATCGAATATCACTACACGAAGACATGTTATCGCTGTTTGTATTTGACACTAAGGTTACACAATGTTTTCATATGACTCTTTTTGTTTTTAGCATAAAACATTAGTTGATTCAGCTAATATTGATATTGTTCATCATGTATTAATGCATGAATGTGATCCAACAGCTAAATTCGATGATAATAATCTACCTGATGATTTATGTGATGTTATCAACGATGAAATTCAACCTTGTGCATCGAATATCGCAACTGGATGGGCTGTTGGTGGTGATGCAGTCAGTTCTTTTCTTTCTCAAATATTCTCTATTCATTATCGATATTATTCGGTTAGATTGTTGATTTCCCTGAAGTAGCCGGCTATCCTGTTGGAGGTGATTTCGAAATTAAATACTATATGATTCAAATGCATTATGATAATCCAAAAAAAATGAATAGTAAATCATTGTGTTAAAATTTAATTTAAATTTCACTAAGAAAAACGTTCGAATAGATCGTACGGATAGTTCAGGCATTCGATTTTATATGGGAAACAAACATCGACAACATGAACTTGGTTATCTCAGTCTTGGTACAGCTTCAAATGCAGCAGGTTTAGCAATACCTCCACGTGCAGAACGATTTATTATTGATAGTTATTGCCCGTCAAATGCCACAAACGTAACATGTTAATTTAATTATTGTTAAAATAAATCTTTTCTGTTTTCTTTTTTTAGTTGCTTCCTAAATCCGGTATTACAGTTGTCTCGGCTTTTCCACATACACATTTACAAGGTCGAAGTATTTGGACGAAAATCATTCGAAATAAAACTGCTGTCGACTATCTTTTTGATGCTGATTCATACGATTTCAATTATCAATTCGAAAACCGTTTGCCCAAACCTTTTCGACTTTTTCCGGTTCGAAATTTCTTTTTCTTCTTCTTTTCTGTTTATTTTTCTTCTAGGGTGATGAACTTGCTACTCGTTGTATTTACAATACAATGAATAAGAATGAAATGACGCTCGTGAGTCTTTGCACTTAACATTTTTTGTTAAGAAAAAGAAACACCTTTTCTCTAAGGGTGGTGAACGAACAAAAGATGAAATGTGTTTACATATGTTTACTTATTATCCTCGAATGAATAATCTCTACAGTTGTATGACATTGCATACGGCTAAGACTTTCGAAACAGTTTTAAATTTAACCGAGTTCGTTTCAATGTTTTATTAATCGAATATAAGAACAAACTACTATTTTTAGGTTACCGCAAAACGAAACTAAATTTCGAGAATTATTAATGCAATTAAAATGGACACCAGAATCAATTCAAAAGTGGCAAGCATCCTACAATAATGAATCACAATATCTTTTCTATGGTCATTCAGGAGAATTTCAATTTGCACAACTAGAAAAACTTCCTGCATTCAAAGATTTAGAACCAGCAAAATGTAAACGGATAACCGAAGAACCGATTACAACTTCAAAAGGTTTTACGATGAAACAGACACCATTTTTATCACTTTTGTTCATCTTGTTGATGACTGAAATGTTTTGAAAAATGTGATTATTTCTGTACTAACAGCTTTTCGTCATAACAAAAGAATACAAACTATTTTTCAGCTAAAAGAACAATAATAATAATAAAAAAGATCTTTAAACTTCATGAATTTTGCATATAATTTTAGTGCATAAGAAAACATAATGTGAATCGACGAATTAAAAATGCGACGATAAGAAAGTATTTTCTATTTTTGGACTAGTGTAAAGCATCTGCGAAGTGAAATTAAATTAAAATTGATACGAAAATCGATTCAAGATTGTGAAGGATTTTAGAATAATAAATGACATTATATTGTCTATGGTTATTCCGGAGAACTTTAATTCAAACAGCTAAAAAAATTACCTACATTCATTTTTTTTCTCATTTTCTACTGTGTTTATTTTCATATCTACGTATATATCAACAATTAGAATACCTAATTATATATATAAAAAATGAATTAGAAGAAAAAGTACATGAGCTTTTTCCTCTTCTTATTAATCTCTGACATTAGAATATATTAATCTGTTCCTTTTTTAGTTTACATCAAGCCACCTACGTAATTATGATAAAATGACTAAATATATAACATATCACGTATTTTCTTTCTCTTTCTTTTCAAAAGACTTTGATGACAGTCAATTGCGTTCGAATGGACTCATCAACAGATTATTTGCATAGTCAAATAAAAAAAATTCTCTTCTTTTTTGCCATTTAATGACGTTAATCAATTTATCTGTTCTTAATCATAGTTATTCAATAGTCTTATTTGATTTCGACAATAAGAATAGAAAAATTTTCTATTTCAAGATATACATTCAACATCCCCTCGTTTTTTTCTGCTTCTCTTATTCAAATACTCTTCTCTTGTGAATTAACAGACATGATTAGTGTTTTTCTTATTTCTTTTGCTAAGATTCTTTGGTAATCCAGGTTCATATAACACGCTAACAAGCACTAATTTTAGAAGATAAAATTGCTATCAATTCATGCTAGTGGTTCATTACAAATGTCGATAGATAGAGAGAAGATATTTAGAAGAAGAAAAAAAACTAGACAACGCATTTCCTCAAAAAATGAAATACTTGATCATGTAGTAGCAGGAAATGTGCTTTGGCATTTTCTTCTTTTTTGATGAATAAGAAATTTAACTCTTGCAAAGCAGAAAAATTCAGTGCTCCGAAAGAAAACGTTTTTCTTTTTGTTTCTAAGAGTAGACAACACTATCTGCGAAGGAGGATCTACAAATATGGAAGGAACAAAAATATATAAATATCTTTCCTTTCCTTTTTTTTTCTCTCTCTCTCTTTCGTTGCTCGTTCGATTGTTTGCATGTCTATTAGAGTAGGCATTGTGTTGTTTTGATACCAATGAGGACGTTTTAGGGACACAGCTTGCGATTCTGTCCTCATCTTCTTTGCATGAAAACTAAACTAAGCTAGAGAAAGAAAAAAAATCAGATGCAGTGCAACAGACAAACGAGTTGATGATAACAGAGAGAGAGAGAGAAAAAAACTACGACAACATGAGAGTAAATTCGTCGACCAGAAAGATACGTTGCGTTTGGTTTTAGTTTTAGTTAGAAACTTGTGAATGAAGTTCAAATATCTAATCTTCTATTTTCTTTTCTCTCTCTCTCTCTGTTTTTTTAAGATAAAATAGCAAAATTTTCGAAGACTTGTCAAAGAAAATCCTATCTAGTAATTCGAGATAGAATACTCTAGATGACTTAATGATTCCGATAAGGTACATGAAATCTATGTTGTAGGCATTGAAAATCCGAAGATAGATTCTGCTCATTTATCAAATCAAGTATCAGATTATAACTTTGGCTCTTTTAGATACATAATTAAGATGTTCGTTTGTTAATCTCGTTTCTTTTCATTCTATTTCATTTGGTTTTTTTTATCATTCAATGATTTTTGTAAATACAAACTTGATCAAATATCGTCTATGAATGTTATCACCAAAACAACTGCTAATAATAGTTCAAGCAAGATTTATCTTCCCATGATGACCTCAAATAATTCAATTAAACGTCGTGAAAGTACCAATACAGATGATTCCGTAAGTGAAATCTATTTGTTCGATAGTTTCTGTATTTTTTTGCTTATTTTCTGGGAAAGCACATGACAGTATCTCTTCTTCTTCTTCTTCTTATATTATTGATGACAGAAAGATGAATAGAGTCGAATACGATTGTGTATGCATGAGTCTATTTTAAGATGAAAGCTTCCATTGAAAAATAGCAAAAAGGAAATGTCATACTAAGTCGAGTAAAATAGTTATTGAAAAAAAAAGAAATCATCGTCATTTCGAATTCACATGATCGATTGAAAATATGGTTGACTCATCATAGTGTTCTAAAAAAATGTGACATTCATATGAAAATATCGAAATGTTGTGTCAATTGGGTATTCTTGACAACTTTTCTAAGATTTGTGTTCTTTGTTCATAATGTAAAACATGACTTTTTTTTATCAATCATTAGGATTAATGGATCTCGTGATATTCTTTCATAAATAAAACAATAACTATAATCGAATGACTAACGAGCTAAGAAACCTTTTTATTTATGTCTCGTATGTCTCAAGTAATTTTTTGTTTCATGTCAACAGAAAGTTCTTCAGTTTTAATTAAAAATCTAATGTCAGTATATGAAAAGTTCAGTTTATGATATTTCCATCCTTGTTTTCAAGGTCGAATTAGTTCGTATCTATCTATATATATATTGTGATCGATAATGACAACAATATGAATGTCTACATACACGAATAACCTCATTGATAATTTATCTAACGAGAACGAGAAGAGACAACATCAGACACCCCCATATAATGGACCAGATGTGATCTTTAATTCCGTCACTTGAATAGATCGATGTAGTTCGTTTTTTTCTTCTTCTTCTTTTTTTTGAAAAACGAACGAAAAAAACTATATATTATTGGAATATTTACGCGTGGGTTCGTTACCAGTTGTCGGCCTTTATATTACTGTGTGTCATAGGATATCAATCAGATGAGTGCCTTCTAATTAATTTTGAGAACAGAAGAAAAAAAAGTTTTTTTTTTTCTCCTTTCTCTCTTTTTATATGCGCGTATATGTTTGTTCTGAGCATCGTTTTGCGTCATTCGTTCAGTAATATATAATGATTTTCTTTGCTAACGCTCGTATATGTGCTGACGTCACTAGTACAATTCCAACTAACGGAAAGAAAACGAGCGACCTTGTTCGCTCGCCTTAACGTACGTACATACGTACGTCGAGAGGCAGAACGCGATGATTTTCTTTCTTGTGATGAGTTTCTATGTGACGTCGGTTGTCCGTCGTATGGTCGATGATGACGTCGACATCTTATACATGTATGTGTGTTTAGTTTGAGATAGTTCTCCTAACCAATAATCATTATTATCATTGAGAAAAGGAGAAAAGAGAGAATGATGACGTCAGACGAAGAATATATTCGTTGTCTCATCTAATATAATCGTTTCTTCATTTGAGACAAAGTGTTGAGAAGAGATTAGACATATGTAGAGAGAGCCAAGACAATTCGACAATGTTTTAATATTCTAGCTACTTTCTATTCTAGGGTGTACAAATCGATCACGATAGTACAAGTAAAACTCATTGTTTAACAAATAACATCACGACGGCGCCTAATCAACGTTTACCAACGATGGTTGTTTCATCAACATTAATTCCTCCAACTGTTGAAACAAAACCATCATCTCTTTCGACAATACGTAAAGATTCGAATGCATCAAGTTCCGGTGCTTATTCTGAACGGTCAAGATCATTTGGTCATGAAGAAAATTCAACTGATTCATTATTTACTCCTTCATCGCATTATCTTATTAAATGTAATATTAATACAACGAATCCATCGGCTAAACCACGTGTTAAAGTTACTATTCAACAACCATCGATAACTATTTGTTCATCATCTGAAAATCTTCCATCTGAACATTTGAAAACTCCAACATCGAATACAATACCAATTATGTCGACAAGTACGACATCAAGTGCACCCGAATTTTCTCTTAGTGGTGCATCAAGTATTGATGATTCCGATGAAGCAACTTTGTATGACCGATATCTTTCATCATGTGCTCGACAATCAAATCCATCGCCTGAACTTCGAAAGAAAACATTCGATGATTGGCTTAAATTAGAACAACGATATTTACCACGTAGTAAAAGTGATCTAAATACTTTGCCAAGTGAACATTTACAAGAAATTCATCAGTCAAATCCGATCATAATAAAGGTCAGTCCGATCTCGAGACATTTATTTATTGCGATGTTAATTTCTCTCTTTTTCATTCGTGCGCATTTTATATTTACAAAAAGTATCAATCGATTACATGTGTCAACTTCCTTAGAGATTCAGTGTTTTTTGTTCTTCTTCTTCTTCTTCTTCTTCTTTTTTTTTTTTGCTTTCTCTCTTTTTCTTTTTCTTCTTCTTCTTTCATCTAATCGTGCACCCCCATTTTTTAATTCGCTTTTACAGCAAGAACGAGAAAGACATTTGGTATAGCACATCGACGTTTGTTGTTTTTTTTTGCCGTATGCGAATGCGCACAGAATCTTCGTAGTACTTCTTCTTCTTTTTCTTCGCCGTCAACATTGTCGTTCTCATCATCATCGTCGCCATCGTCATTTTTACTATTCGTAGACAATGATCAGCAATTGAGGAGTGAAAAATCCAAATAGAAGTGTCGTTATTACTGTTGTTGCTGTTGTTGTTGTTATTATAGTCGCAGGTCGACAAGTATTGTTCCTTATGTTGATAAATTTCATCTCCTATTATGTACTGGATACATCGTTGAAAACAATATTTATGTCAGCATTATTTCATTTCTATCGAGCTCGTTCAGCGACAGCAATTAATCAACTTAAGCCTTTACAACAGATACGTTCACGTAGTCCGGATGATGTCCTACATCGACAAAAGGTAAAACACATAGAGATCGACTTTTTCAAGGCGAACAGCATCGAGACAATGTATTGTAATTAGAAGAAAGAGTTTAGAGGAACACTTGAAACATTTCCGTAGGAATGAAAAGATTAACGAGTTCGTTTGAAGAACTTCAACAAAAGAAAACGGAAACGAATGCTATTACTTTTGAGATATAAAACCATGGGATTTTCTTTTTGTAGGATGTCACATCATATGTAAGTGAAGACGACGATTCAATAAATCGTATATCCACAACAAATAATTCAACATCAGATATGACAAAAAAGAAAAAATCCAAGGCGGCACTAATGTAAGAAGAATAGAAAAGAAATTTGTCTTTTGTTCTAATAGTTTGTTTTAAGTGCGAAAGATTTTAAATCTCGTGCAGCTAATTTAATTCGACGTCGAACAACTGAAGCGACTTTATCAGAAAAAAGTTTGATTCCTTCTCGAGAAGATGTACAATCGTGGGAAGAATCATTTGATGCACTTTTAAGACATCGATGTAAGCAAAGCAGAAAGAGAGAAAACGAAATTCTGAATGAAATTCATTTTATTTATTAGATGGTCAAGCTTTATTTCGAGCTTTCCTACGAACGGAATTTAGTGAAGAAAATTTAGAATTTTGGCTTGCTTGTGATGAATTTCGTTCGTGTAAAGAACCGAAACGATCAGCCAAAGCAAAGAAAATGTATATGGATTTCATAGCTATTGGTGCACCGAAACAGGTAACACATAAGGTCAAATATTTTTATTCGACACAATTGTTTTTTTTTTGTTTTTCAGGTGAATTTAGATACCGAAACACGCATGTCAACTATTGCAAATATTGATAATCCACCATTAGAAACATTCGATCGTGCTCAACGACGTATTCAAGGTCTAATGGAAAAAGATTCTTATCAACGTTTTCTTAAATCTGAATTATATATAAATCTTTTACGTCGTACATCCTGTCCTGTACAACGACGAACAACAACTGATCTAACAAATAAATCATCTTGATTTTAACATCGTTATATACCTGTTTGTTCAGGCGAATATCAGTTTTTCTTCCAACAATCATCTTAATTTTTCTTTGACACTGGCTGTCTGTATTTTCAATATTTGACCGTGTATCTAGTCGGAACTCTTCCTCTCTCTCTCTCTCTCTCTCGCTCTCTCTTTTTTCTCTATGTGTGTGTGTTTCTTAAACAGAATACGCCTCGACGGTTATCTTGTTGTGCACAAAAGAAAACAAAATTTTCTTTTCTTTTTTTTTTCTACTTATACATACATATATATATATAAAAGCAGACAAGAAAAACATGATTAATTGGTTAGCAAACAAGTACTAGGTACGATGACATATTTGAGCTTCATATGAGAAACGCAAATAACAACAACAATAAATACGTATATATAGAGAGTCTAAGCTGTTGAAATAAAAGAAAGTTTCTTGTGTTTTTCCGGTTTTGACGTTAATTAATTTGAAAGGATAAAAAAACATGCACGTACGCTCACTCAGACATCGGTAATATGCTTTATTTCAATAATTTTCAAGCTAAAGAACGAACAAAAAGCAAATATTTGTAAGATTTAATTTATTTAAGTTCCATTTTAAACTCATTGAATTTACACACAAGGGAAATCATGAGTTGTTTCATTAGAACAAAAAACGGAACTGTGGTTTTCAAGAGACATGCACTGCAGCATCCGATTGTTGTCGCTGAAAATAAAAACTTTTTTTTTAGATTATTAAACATAAGGTTCTCGTTTATCCTATATATATATATGTCAATAAGCAAACAAAATGTCAAGACAGCTGGTTTTCATAATTCATTCACCGATTGAGAATAATAGAAACGAACATAAGCAAAGGAGTGGTTGCCCATCCCTTTGTGTGAATGTCAGTCGGCAGAGTTCGCTATCTATTCTGTGAAAATCGAATTGGCTAAAGAATACACCACTGAAAAGTACATGTCAAGCTTTGATTCACATTTTGCTACTTGTATACAAACAAAACAGAAAAAAAAGAAAAGAAACGTACGTCTTCCATGGATATTTACTCTCGTACGACAAATTCATTGATTTATAATGATTCATTGAATAGTTCAGCACCTAATTTAGCTTTAACGACTCCATCAGCTCTAGCAGATCTATCAAATCAGATTATAATCTATCTCGATACGCATCGTGAACAAATACCTTTACTTGTTATTGTCTATGTTCTAACAATTGTTTGGATACTCTATTTAATTCTTTATCATTCACGTGTACAAGGTATAATCCTATCTTATTTATTACGACGATTTTATTTTACTGATGCTACACAAATTAAATTCGGTTCATTTTCAATATCATTTATATCAGGTGCAATTATGTTTCGAAATTTACATTATACAACTGGCAGTTATTTTGTATTTGTTAAAGATGGTTGTCTAGTCTTTCGTTATTGGTCAAAAATGAAAACTAAACCATTGATACGTTTGAAAATCAAATTGTATCATCTTGATGTACAATTTTTTAGTCCGATACGGTCGAGTACGTTTAACGATAATCAAACTGATGATCTACAACGAGGATCAATTAATGGGTAAATGCAAGAAAATCTTTTCGTTTTTTAATAGTTTTATTGTGTTTTTTTTAGTATTTCGAACAAAGCCGATGATACACAAAGTGAAAATACAGTTAAAACTAATGAAGAAGGTTTATTTGTCAAACGTCTTCGAAGTTTATTTCCAGCTATTGAAATTAAAGTTGAACATGTTCGTAGAAAATTCGAAGAATTTCCACAGTTTCAACGTGTTTTTTACTTTTACAATAGGGCAAAATCTCAGCTGGCCATTCAAGTTTACCCTACGGACTACTTGTTCGTTTTAGTACAATGACAAGTACTCTAACGAGTATATCTCCATCAAGAAATGTTCCACAAATCGATCTCATGACGTTAATCTATCATTTAAAATATCGAAATCTTCGCGTACAATTATATCCAATAAAATTGTATAAAGGCGAATTGCTCGAAGTGCCACCATCGATTCCGACATCGAAAATAGCCGACAGTGGAATCTATCAAGTATTCGAATGTTTAGATGGTGAATTAGAATATGAACAAGATGTGCCGGGTAAAACAATTGAATTAGATGATCAACAAATTCTGCCTGATGTTGCTTGGGAAATACGAATTAAATGTCATAAAGATTCGAAACTATCCTATGGACCTTGGGCCGATCGACAGAGGTTGATTTTAAGAAATGATTGTCTTTTTAATCGAATATTCGGGTTTCTAGAGAAGCACTATGGCAGTATTTTTTCCCCACAGTATTCGAAGATTATCCGGTTACACCTGAACCGACAGTTGGACAAACGAGAATTTTTAAATCTGTTCGTGTTAAACTATGGCTTTTTTGTCCGACAATAGTAGATTTATATTTCAAAAAGAAACAGGTTTTTATCGAAATGAGAGAAAAAAAAACGATAAATTCTTTGTTTTTGTTTTGTCCTTCGCTCAGAAACTTCATCAGATTCATGCTGAACTACCAAATCATGGTTCGTATATCGAAGCAACATTTCCATTTTCCACAAATCCCGATGGATTCGATACTTATCTATCTATGGATCTCAAAAAACCAGTCATACGAACAAATCTTTCATTTTCACCTTTGCTTCAAGCTGAACATGTTGATGTAAATCATTTTTGTTTCTTTTTAAAATTAAATCATTGATTTCTTTTTTGAATAGATTCTTGTACATATTCATTATCCGCGCATGTGGAATTCCATTCAAATCTGGTCGGTAGACATTGTTACCAACAGAGCTCAAGTCTATTTTGTTTTTGAACATAAGAATCTCTTTCAAGGTAATTGACCAAAAAAGTTATAAGAATACGTTTTGTTTGTATGAACTGTATTTATTCAGATCTGATCAATGATTGGGCTTCATCGAATCCTCCGGATATCTATTCATTTGCTCCTTATATCTATGATATAAATATCAAGGGAACTTATTTAGAATTATTAGTACCATGTACTCAAGGCAATTGGATTGATTGTTGTGATTCAAGCGAAAATAGTAAAATAACATTTTTTTTTCGTTTAATTTTTTAATAAACTTTGTTCAGATTATCTTTCTGTTTGTGCAAAAACATTTTCTCTTGGATATCCAATACCATTTCTTGAATTTTGTCCGAAAGCAACACCCATGAATCTCATAATTGATGTTAGTAAAGCCAAACTCAATGCTTTTATTATTTTTTCTTTATTAAATTTTAGGTCAACGATGTTCTCGTTCGACTTGTCATTCCTGAAACGAATCGAATGTATTATATTCTCGAAGGTATCGATGCACACAAGAAATTCTACGCACCAAATGGAATTCAATCTCAATTGGGTCTTAGTGCTGAATTCGAAAAACGGTAGATCAATTTTGTTTTACATTGAATTTGAATATTGTGCGCTAATTGGTAGAGATGGATGTTTTGATTGTGGTGAAGTGTCAAATGTAAAAATTCTCATTGAAATTCTTCTGCATTCTTCGCCACCGTACGATGCGAATCGAACAGATCTTTTATATGTTCAACAAGTGAAATCATTTGGAAATCGACAAACATTTCATCCGAACAAATTAGAATACGATCTATTCAATATCGAAATCGATCTTGGTCCAGTAAATTTATTTTTACATGGATTATTTTTGAAAAAACTCTGGTGGATCAAAGAGAATCTCTTCGGTTGGGATCAAATGTATCATGACATACGTGAGCCTGATCTCATTCGAGAAAAGAAGATCATTGTTCATGATGATCCACTTGTTGATCTCATCGATGAATCGACAGCATTCGATCCGAGATATTTTCGACCATTGATGGTCACTCTACGTGTTGCTCTGCATAATATAACAGCACATCTTGTTCATGTAAAACAAAAACGAACATGTTTTTCAAATGAAAATAATATTTTTGTTGATTTAGCATACGGATAGTGAACCGTGTCCGATTGCATTTTGTGAACGATTATGTTTCGAAATGACAACTGATTTGGATGAAACAAGATTACAAGTATTCTTTCTTCCGATTAATGTCTATGTCGAAGATTTAATTCAAGTAAAATGATTTATCATGTTTTTTTTCTTGTAAAAATCAAATAATTTTAATTTTTTACTTCTAGAGAAATAAATCTGATCAACATTTGTCAACTGGTTATTTACAATTGACAGGTCTAGTCATTCGTGGACACGCCATGTTGTCTCATGAAGGTCTACCACCGGAACGAGAAACACTCGAATATGCATGGCAAATGGAAGTTATTCTCGGGAAGATTTCAGCAAAAATAACGGCAATTCAAGTTGGTTTTCTCAAAAATTCATTTGAATGATCTCGAGTTTTTATTTAGGCAGAGAAATTAGTTTGTTTTTTGAAAAATTTCTATTTACAAATCATGGAAGATGAATATCTACTTGTTCGTTCGCCATTTATTGATAAAACGAAATGGATTGAAAAATTAAAATACGATGTTTTGAGATTTAGCTTAGATTCAGTTGATTTGAATCTAGTCGAAATAGGCAATGCTGTTCAAATTCAAGTACGTGGACATTTCGTTTTTGAATTATCAAAAAAAAAACTGAATTCGTTTTTTTTTCTTCAGCTTGCACCAGTTCGTTTATGTATGTGTAATATGCATACTGCTCTTTGCAATGAAAGTCTAACATTCAAACTCGGCAGCATTCAAATTCGACAATTACTTCGTCTCTATCCCGGTTCATGGCTCGAAGCTGGTTCGATCTCAATTCCTGAATTACGTATCAATGCAAAATTCGAATGTCATCCGCCGACACCAGCTACCATCACTGAACAACTCGAATTTCTTCGTCGACATGATCAACATTCTCAACGTCTTCATTTTCTCTATGCAACTAAAACATCCGTTCAAACACCGTCAACAACATTAAACATTCCATCAACAACAACAACAGCAATGAATCTCAAACGACCATCGAATGTTGGTCTTGCAACAAACATCAATCTACCATCGTGTGCTTGTCTCGGTGGTTCAACAAGTTACTATACACTTGTGCAAGGTGAACAGTTTTTCAAAAGTACATTTCGTTTATGTGAACAATCGACATTTGGTCGATCATTATTTCGACCTGATACTCATGTTATACATTCACATCCGATTTTTGCAAAGAAGTATCTATGGAATCAGTATGAACGACGAACGAATTCCGATGAACATCTCGATGATGAAGAAATCTACTATCCATTTGACTTTTGTACACAACCAAAACCGACCGATAACGATCAAGATCTCGACAATAATGACAATCATTTTCGTCATAGTGTACCAACGGATTTGTATTCACTTTCACGAACGAATTCTGCACAAAATATTCGACCACAAACATTAATCAATGCAACTGAACATAAACGTTCATCATCGATCATTCCATTAAATAATAGTATACCATCATCATTAACAAGTGCCGATGTTTATCTAACACCAAATGAACAATTATCACAAACAAATTCAAGTCATTCGAGTTTAAGTCATCGTTACGAATCATCGTCGATATCATCATTGACAATGATTCATCAACGTTCATCACCAAGTCAACTAACTCGACAGACCAAAGATGATCTCATTTCTAATTCATCGTTTTCATCATCAACAGATTCATTAACTGCTCTCGAAGAAATTCTTCAACGACAAGAACTTCGACAAAGTTCAACATGTTTACCTCAAGTTTCATCAACAAACGATTACAAATCACTTCCACAAACAACTCTACCGAGTTCATCATGGATCAGTCTTCGAAATCAAATGAAAATGCCTATACCAAAATCGACATTACTCTGTACGACTTACATTCGTTATCTTTCACATTATCGAACATCGACTTGGTCGAATCGAGCATCATTTCCACCGCCTATTCAACAGGATCAAATCGATTCTCGACCGATCTTAGATTTTAATTGTGTTTCACAAGGTTTTTCTTGTTCATTTCTAACTGAAATCGGTTCATCGTCACAATCATTTACCAATTCTTCAACAACAACAACAAATACACGACCGAGACTATCCGTTGCATCTGCAATATCACCAACAAATGCATCGAATATAATTGCTACTGAAAAAGAAATCTGCTTGCGTTTTATCGGCGCATTAAATATTCTTCTCACACCATTAATGTTAGAATGTTTAACAACTTATATTGATAAACTACAAACCTATCAACTTCATCCAATATCCATACTCGATGGTCTACATATTCAAGCTCAAACACAATCAAATCCATCGTTGATCTCAACAGATTTGTCTGCAACAAAAATCTCTTTTCAACTATCGAAAATTAATGTTTGTCTATTGCAAGCAGGTCTTGCTGAAGATAATGTTCAATTAACTGAACTTCGTACACCAGTTGATATTGTCACAATGTCATTATTTGCACTTTCATGTCGGCAAATTCAAATGGAAACTATTCTTTCTCAACGAGATCAATCCAATGCCGGAATATTTAAAATCAAGTCGATAACAGGACAATTTCGTCGATTTGAAAATGATTTTTCATCGATTGAAAATGTAAATATTCACGCTATACAATCCCAACGTTGTCGTTTACAATTTCGTCTGCCAAATGATATTCAAACACATTTACCATTGGGTATCAATCGAAAAAATGTCGGTTTTGTTATGAATGAATTCGGTTTACAACGATTATGTTTCAAATTAATCAATAATGCTGCTAAACAGCAACAGCAACAACAACGAAATATTACATCACCAATAGTTATTCAAACCGACGAAACACAACCATCGAGAATTCCATCGAAACATAAATCGAAACGAAAACAATCGACTGAACCGTTGCTTTCATCACCATCGGCAAGTCATCCGCCTATAACTGTCACATCATCAGTCGTTTCGATTCATTCAAATTCATCATCGAGCAGTGTGTTCGATGGATCAATCGATCATATTTGGATCTCATTTCCTGAACCACCACATCATACACATTCGACATCGAAACGACCACGTACAAATACTTCAAATCCTATGCAACATATACCCAATCCAAAGAAACTCTTTTCATACACTCGTTACGATTGGAATTTTCTTTCGACTCTTTCACCGACTGTTCTCGGTTGGTTTTGTGTTATTAATCGAATACAAAATCCCGTGGAAAATTTCTTTCATCAACGAGAAAAACATCTCGATGCTGTGTTGGCTTATTTTCTTATTGAAACAACACCGATATCGACATTAACACAAAGTCATTTGTATGAATTATTTACACCGAAAACAAAATATCTTCTTTCACATCCTGTTTGTCAACTTGTTACTGAATTACGTAAACATTTCAATCGAAATACACAAATTCATATTCATTTACAGGATAATCTCGTACCGGAATTGAATATTCTCAAACAAGGCATTCGAGAATCATGCCGAGGTTGGGCACAAACTGTCAAACAACAACCAACGAATAAAACTCTCGTTCAACCACCAGCATCATCGAATACAACATCGCCTATCAATAGTGTTCTACCGACAACAACAACAACAACGACAGCAGCAGCAGCAGGAGGAGTCAATGATCAAGAACAATCGTCAGCTAATGCTCGAACTTCATCGATGGTCGATCGAGTTCAACGTTTGATTGGCCATGAATTTGTCGTTGCACATCCTCCTCGACGTATGACCGTACAAAATGTACGATCGAATTTGAACAATCATCGAGAAACAATTCTTGAAATCGACACTGAACAAGTCGATTCATCAGCAAATATGGAACGTCGACGTGCATCAGGTTTTCTCGGTAAGAATATTCTCGAGCTGATTATGTCGATCGTATTGATCTTTTTCGAGTAGTTATTCGAGAGAAAATTTCTCACGGTAGGCGTTTAGTATCATGATATATCTAGTAGTTATTCTCGTTTTTTGTTGTCTTGTGTATTGATTTTGATGTGACAAACAAAAAATAGGCAAAAGCTCGAAATTTATTTTCTATAATAGCATCGTCGACAGGTCATATTAATAAAGCATTTGATAATGGTAAGATTTCGATAAGGGGCAAAAGGAGAAATTTACTAGTTAGCAAATCAGTCAATGCATGTGCATGATACTAAAGCTTTTTTAAATAAATAAATAAATTAATCAATTGATCATTTGTGGTTGGTTTGGGTTAACTTATCTTCTTGTTTATCTACCAAAGGTGATGCAATGCGACGTTTTGAACCGCAAGTCAATGTCAATAATATGAACGGATATAAACGTTTGAGTATCAATCATGATGAATCTGCGTTCGATGATGTTTTAAATACGAGTCATCGTTTGAGTGAAACCAATCATTCGGAATCGACACCGTATTATACCGATGTCGGACCGGAATTTGCTGGACCAGTTGAACAATTATATAAAATTCTACTTGAATATGCCGGTGTACAACTATCAGTTGCATCATCCATCGAACCACTATTCGAAAAACTTGGTCAAACAGTTCTTGCTACAGCACAAATTAAACGTTTCGATGTGAAAATTCTTCCCAATGAACCAACGAATGATTTTCAAATCAATGGCAATTCTCATCCGACACCAACAGCAACAACATTAGTTCAATTTCGTTTGCCACATAATCGTTCATCGATATTAACAACTACGAATGAACTTTCTCTTCTCTCAGTAACAAATCTAAGCATACAAAGTGTCTGTCGACAATCATTGGAACATGATCAATTACATTCAGCTAATGTTCAAGCTGGCATACGTGTTCAACGTGTTAAACAAGAAGTTAATCTTTCATTTATTCGTCTTGTCTATCAATTTTATACTGTTGTTGGCAATGCACTTGAATATACTGGCATTGATGAATTAACTAAGCCTGATGCAACATCGATTGATCTCGTGACAGCAACAACAACAACAAATGAAATTCCAATTCTTCCTGAACATGGCATTCAAAATCTTGTTTTGAAATCTTTAGATCCGAATATGCTTCATATGAACGATGAATTAGATAGTTCATCGAGACAATGCTGGAAAAAATTACGTGAACTTGTAGCTATCTATGGTACGTTACCTGAAGTTAAAGAAGTTCAACAACCAGTTGTACCATCAACAAGTAACACAAGAAAACAACAACGAAGCGGTTCACAGCCACCGCCCAACGAAAATCATGCATCATCGTTTCGATATCAAATTCGGCCAATAGCAACGAGTTTTTCAAATGAAACACTTCTACTTTCATCATTCGGTTGGTTGATTATCGATGAAATCTTATATACGGCATCGTTAGGTGGATTAAAAGTCGATGGTAGTATGAAAAAAGTTCAAGGAAGTGTTAATCTATCGCAGAGACTTCGAGCCCTACATCCAACAACGAATTATCCAAATACGAAAAAGTACGATGGTTCATTGATCGTTCAAATCGATTCAACATCATTATCTCTCAAAGAAACACTTTCAACAACCAACGAAAATCTTTCTCATCCGAATACACCAATACTCAATGCAACAGCAAACACATCGTCTTCATCATCAACAGCAGCAGCAACTCATCAAATTTCAGTTCTCGATATAATTATTGGCAAATCTCGTGCTTTAACATCTCTTCAAACACGTGGTATCAGTCTGACATTAAGTGCAGTGACGAATATTGGAACGATAGCTATGGATGTTCCATTACGACCACAAGAAGTTCATGATCTTGTCAATCGTGCTGGTCGATTGATTACATCCTATGTTCAAGAATTTCTTCCCGATGATACTCAAACAACATCAACAATACCTTCAACAGCAGATGAACAACTCGAACAATTAAATGCTGATTTAGATAATACAATTGTCGAACCAAATACACCTGTACCTTCAGAAGAAATTACAACAAAGAAACGTTTAACAACACGTCGAAAAAATTCAACAAAAGCCAATGTACCTCTACAACCGCTCGACACTCGACAAAGTCTTTCATCAAATAAACAACCAATATTCGAAGTACATATAACGGCACATTGTCAAGGCATGACATTTTCGACGACACTTCTCTCAACACTCAAAGCTCAATATAAAATCGGTGTTGTCGAAGGTGTTGCTAATATTGGTGCGACAACATCACGGTTCACAGCTATTATTCACGAGCATGCACTACATTTTCTCAATAATAATAGTAATGATCAACGTCAACCACCAACAGTCAGTTCGGATAATCATGTTCGTATCGATTTTCCTCAAATACGTTGCTATGGAAATTATTCAATTCATCAAGAACAAAATACTAAAACTAAAGGCCATTTAAATCTTCGTACTAAAATTGATCTATTAAAGCTGACGATTACGGCTGATTTTCTTGCACAATTAGTTTTCGTTTCGAAAGTTATTATTCATGAAATCAATGAAATTCTTGCTAAAGTATCTGGTTTCGATAAATTCTATTTTCGAACCAATACAAATCATAAAAATCCTCGTTCATCATCGACATCAACTGCTGTTATCATGCGATTAGCATCGACAGATACCGAAGAAGAATATGATGACGACGATGATGATGAGGATGAACGAGAAAAAGACCAACAGCCAACACCACCAACACCTTTTACGTACATAATCGATATTTCAATGAAAGGCTTTGAAGTTATTGGTCAAACACCATCGAATACAGTCGTTAAATTCGAAAATGGTGATAAAAAAGCACCAATTCGAGTTAAATTAACAAATTACGATGAAAAAAATCCACTTCTTCTATACAATAAACCATTGATCAATGCTCTACTTTACATTAAATTAAGTCTTGGTCAATTATTACATACGGGTAGTTTTCAAGATGCTGCATATTTCAAAACGAAATTACTCTTGAGAAATTCATTTCAAGTAACGAACACCAAAAAAGCACGAGTTTGATTTAATTAATTCTAATTTTCTATTTTTAGTCCGATGATCCAGATAAAGAAGCGTATTTTATTCGTTTGACAAAGCCGAGTTTTTATTGGCAACCAGGTGCTATTGATAAAGGTATTCTATTCTGGTTGAACTATAAGAATACGTACGAACATTGGAATGAACAACGTGGTGCATTTACAACACCATCGACAAACGATTCGACACGTTTACGTTCGATTGTCAATGTTCCAACGTCGCCAACAACGATCAAAGAATTGAATCTCATGTTTCATTTGCATATCGTCGATTTAGGCATTGCTATACCTTTACAACAGACTGATTCTCCAGCAACAAAACTCTCGTCTGATAATCAAATTCATATGAGTCAACCATTGAATACAACTATTGATGAGAGTAGTGATTTTCTCGTATTTACTTTGGATAAAACAACGATATCGGCTTGTTCATGTGGAGCAATCATAAGTTCGGGTTCATTCGAAGGTTTTTGTTTTCGTTTCGCTGAAAATTTTCAACAAACAAATAAAGATTGGAAACCAACACGTTCCCTATCATCATCCAATATTATTCTCAATGCATGTTGTGTACCAAGTGGTCAATATCTAATGCATTCACGTGCACGAACAATAGCTCATTCAGCTAGTCCAAAATGGTTTCTCAGTGTTCAATGGGATATGAAAGGTATCGACATAAATGTTGATTCAATTATTGGCAAACGTTTTTCACAATTAATACGAACGATTACTTCGACACAATTGATCGAAACGAATAATCAATCAACCGATGAAGATAGTAGTTCATCGAATATCAATTTAAATAATATACAAATGGGTAGTACAGAAAATCTCGATGATAATGAAGATGATGAAAGAATCAAACGATTAGAATATGAACATTTAATCTTAGGACAAAAAATTGAAACATTAAAGTAAAACTGAAAGGAAACACATGCATGTTCGATGTCTCTCTCTCTCTCTTTCTTTTTTCTAGACGTTCGAGTGCATCGAATGATATTCTCAAATCGGAATTAGAACGATATCAATGGTTAGAAAACGAATTATTACAAACGGTTAAATCAGAATTTCATCAGAAAATGAAAAAACAATCGAATAAGGTAGAATATTTATTTCGTTTTCTTTTCTCTCTCTCTCTCTCTCAAATATCAAAAAACATAAATGAGATAAAATAAATGATACGTAATTTTCAGCCTATACAGCAGCAACAAATACTTACTCTTCAACAACAGAATGAATTCTATCGACGATCGAATATATCTCTGGTTCGAGTTGTTTGTTGTGATCATTTTGTCATTGTTGAGAAATGATTTTTGTGTGTGTTTATTTATTCTATGCATGATCGAAAAAAGAAATTTTATGCACATTTTTTTAAAATTTCGTTTTGGTTTTGTAGGGTAATCGAAATCGAATTGATTCTCCAAGTCATAAACACAGTCTATCACAAGAAAACGGCACGAGTCAACGTCCAATAATGTAAGTTTTCATTTTTATTCGAATGATATATCAAACTTGTATTGAATATAATAAAAAAAACAAACGTGTTTGTGTGTGTGAGTAGTAGACGTTGTTCTTCATTGTTTCTTGCCGCTACTAGTTGGCCCAAACGACGACTGTAAGATGTCCGCTTTGATATACTAATATTGAAAATAAATCGTTTTTCGAAAAAAAAACAATTCCTTTGCTAAATATTTGTTATGTTTTTTCTTTCAGTACGGATGTCGATGGATCACAAATACCAACATTTCGAGAAAATACTAAAACTAGTCGACACATTCGGTTGGTGAAGATTATTTTTTTGTTTTCATTCATTATTTGTTTTCTTTTCTAAAAAGTTTTCCATCTCAAGAAGCAGCACCTATTTTCGATGAACATTATTCTCTCACTCCAACACCCAATGAAATCACATCTGCACCAGCAGTTGACTTCGAATTAAACGTTCAAATTCAAATAGCTAGTGGCTCATGTAATCTCTATACATCTCGAGACCTTATCTTCAAACAACAGCAACAACAACAACCACAAGCTTCAATCGGTCCAATAATCAATATCAATAAAATCGATTATCAAATCTCTCAATTTTTCATACCCGGTATCGATGTCAATGCTCATTATAATTCCAAACATCATAATACAGTCAATAGTTCATTGAATAAACGAGCCAGTTTCTATTGTCGTGCGACTATTCAATCGCCAACAACACAAATTACCATTCATCCATTACTACTCGATTTTCTCGAGCAAACACTCGAACATGTCAATATCACACGAGAACAAACCAATATTCAACAAGATGATTCACAAATCAATGGCACACAAAATGGAGATAGTGATCATTTGAATACGATGTTTCTCATTGAAGATCAATCGTCAACAACATCATTTCCTATCGATGTTGTTGTCAGTTTATTTATTCAACCATCAATTCTTCTTTTCACTTGTCAACCAACTCATCCAATGGAATGTGAACTTCGTTTGCCGACGGTCGATGTTGTCTTTTCATCGAAACGTGCAATCAATGATAATACATCCGAACATATTCTCGAGAATTCTCAAGCTGGTCTCAGTTTTTCGTTGTATATGAAAGATTTCAAACTCAATGTTTATCATCCATTTTCGGGCGAATCAAAAGTTCATCTATTCGAAGATATTCGTTCGGGTCAATTGCAAACACGAAATGCACTTGCTGTTAGTGTTCAATCGGTTTCATTTAATATTTCACGAACACGATATACTCTCATTGAGCCAAATGGTGAACTTTTAAATCACATTCAATTGTCAGTCATCGGACAAATATCAAAAGCACAATTCGAATATGATATTCGACGATTTTCAGAGATTTTAACATTTCCAAAGATTTGGTATAATCGTTCATTGGCTCGACGAGTGTTCTTAGGCGATGAAAATCTTCCGCCGACGAGTACAATTCATCGACCACGAACGCCAACAATCAGTAAAACAATTCCAACACCAACGAAATCTCTACGAAAAGAAGCTCGAGTTCTGTTAGCACTTCAATTAAAAGAATTACAGATTTCAATGCGTATGTCAAATGTTATGGGCAAAGTCGAATGGACAACGACGGACGTTTGTTCAACAGGACGATTAACATTAGCAAATGACGGTCATCGAACATTTTTCTTTTCATTAGGCTTAGAAAAATCGATTTTTCAAGCCGAACAAGGTATTGTCGGTGGTCTTATTCGTTTGAAAAATCTTCGTACAACGGGTTTACTCCAACAAGATCTTCAAGATCGTGGTTTTCTCAATGAATCATCGCATGTTTTCGATATTCTTACAGATGCTATCGAAATTCGTTTGGATTACATGGGTTCACCAACATTAATGGGTCGTATTTGTCATATTCTTCTTCGTTTAAAAGACGATCATCATGGTATACCCAATAACGAGTTAACACCAGCATCGACTCTTATTTTTCTTCATCTCGAATGGTCTCAATTACATCTCATGATCACACGTTCAACAACGCCCGATATCGTCAAAATGATCAATAAACTAACCGAATTTGTCAATGCACAAATAGCAAATTCAAAAAATCTCCTCGCTTCCGTTCAATACGATTTTCATGATGCAAACAAACGAACAAATAATAATAATTCAAATCTTGATAAAAAGAAAACGTCCAATGGACAAACGAAATACGATACCAATCTCATTAAACGATATATTGGCATGCACGGAGGTGAACTTATGTTACAAGGACATAATCTAACTTTAGTTGTTTTTCATGGCCTCAATTTTAAATCTCGTCAATGGGCATTATTTTCTCTCAATGAACCACAAATCAATTTCGTTACAGATCGAGGTGAAACAGGTGATATCAACCAAAAATTATTCTTCTATTTGGGCCATCAAGGACAAACAATGCCAGCTAGTATTAAATCTCGAACGAATATGGCTTCGATTTCGAAAGTTATTCGAAATAGTAACGAAGCACCATCACATTTAACCATCAATGAATGGTTTAATTACGCAAGTTCAACAATATCAGCTGTTGGCCTTCGAGATTTTCCGAGTATGGACGATGTACCACATTCGATTCCGACGGGTAAACTTCGTTCGAAACAATTCGAACAAAATGCTGAGTCTATATTCATTCTGCCTGCATTGGAATTACGTTTTCAAACACGACAATTAGATGGACAAGTACATTGCAGTTTTGAAACGGAATTCTACGAACATATTATGTTCTCATTTAATGCTGAACATTTCTATTTTCTACATGATTTAATAACATCGTATATCAAAGAAAAAGAAAAGGCAACAGCAAATGAAAAACAACCTCGTCAACGACTAGCCAAAACATCGCCAGAAAATTCGACATTGACAACATTCGACGAAGCTCGTAGTGATGACATACGACAATATCATTGTCCCGATGCGAAATGGAAATTACAACCAACAATTAAACTTCTCACAGCATATGGAAATGAAGTTGAACCGTTCGGTGCTGATTATATTCTTCAAAAACTAGGCTTTCGTCATGCTCGATTAACGATTCCAAAATGGCTTCAACGTGGCATCATGGATCCATGTGAACAATCGATGTCAATCGTTCAATTATTTCTCATTTTTCTTCTACCCGAACGTTATAAAGAAATCTGTATGAAACACAAAACATTCTAATCCAGCTCTAGTCGATATTTTCTTCTATTTGAATCTCTTTTTCTTCTTCTTTTTTTTGCAATAAATAAAATATTCAATTATGTAATCAAATTACCGACATCGATAGATGTCAGACAACGAACATTAAAGTCAACTCAACTACGCATATCTGTTTTTTTTTCTCGTCTAGCCAATAGATCTTCGTCTAAATGACATGGTCGAGTCATGTTCTTATTATTATTTTATTTAGTTTCGTTGTTATCGGTAAATAATGCCGCTTTCGTTTGCAGGTGAGAGTCGATTAAGTAATTTATTCAGTTCAAACGATCAAAGTAATACAAATAATCATTCTTATTTTTATTTATTTATTTATTTTTTTGAAATTTAGATTCAGTTCGTTTAATTGTTGAACGAGACAATTTAATATGTCTTTTTAAATTAGTCATCAAAGATCTATTGAATACAGTTTTCGATCGTGAACAACGTTTACTTGATAAAGAATATTTTCCATTGAAGCACTTTTTTATTGTTTTCGAACATATACTTTACCATGGTTATAATGGCAAGAAAACATTTCCAATTAATACAGCATCGAATCGAAAAGATCTTTGGCCACTTATTGAATTAATATCGAAGAAAACGACTGACAATCATATGACTGAAATTTTGACATCTATCAAAGAAATGACACATCTTCGAACGGCATTAGGTCGTGTTCGAGCATGGTTACGTCTTGCTTTAATGCAAAAACATCTGTCAGATTATTTTAAAATTTTAATTGATCAACGACAAGAACTAACTGAATTGTACGATAACGAAGCAATCTTATTGTCCGATGAAAGCATACTCATTCCTGGTTTATTACTTGGTTTAAATGCTCTAGATGTTAATCTTTGTCTTAAAGAACTCACACTTGATACACCTATTGAACCACCAATACATTACAGTTTATATCTTCAAGAAAGACGTATATTAGCAAAAAATTCGAATGCAAACGAAAGTCTTTTTGATGACCAAGATAATGATTCAGCTATTTCAAATACAGGCACAATCGATGGAAATAATGTTGAAAGTTCGAATGAACAACGTCTTTCAAGTGTATTGGATCAAAAACACTATCTTGAAGAATTAAATAATAATTTACAGTTCGTTAAAGCAAAAAAATCTTTTATTTTAAAAAAAGTTCATCTGTTTTATTTTCTAGACGAACAATTAAAGGTCTTCAAGATCGTATACAAAATCTTGAACAAACAAATAAAACTCTAGTCAATGATCTTGACAGTCAAAAAAGTCAATACGCACAATTACAAGAAGAACTCAAACAAGCCAATGCCGATAAAGAACAAATGCAAGTGACATTTCAACGAAAGATCGAAGTAGATATTGACGATTTTGTGTTAGGAAAAATGAATTAATTGATTGATTTAGACAATTAATGCTGATATATCTGCTGAACGGGAAACATTTAAAAATTCTCGAAGTGGTTTCGATTTAATCTACAGTCAATTGGAAAAGAAATATAACGAAGAAAAAGAATCAAAACAAAAACTTGAACAAAGCTATCAAGGTCAAATATCACAAAATACAGAATATCTCCAAATACAGAAGACAATGGAACAAGATATTCAAACAAAAATGAGCCTATTGGATCAATTAAAACAAGAGAATAGTCAGTTGAATGAACAATTAAAAGTCGAAATAAATAAAACCAATGAAAAAGAAAAGCAATTTCAAATGGTAACAAAAGACAATCAAATGCTAAGAGAAACTGTCAACGAATTAGAAAACAAGTAACAAATATAATCGTTTTTTTTTGTTAAAATATCGAATGATTTTCATTTTGTTGATTATCTAGTCTTGCACAAATGAGTCAAGAAGCTCAAAAGCTAAGCAGTGCAAATGAAGCCTTAAGTCGAGTTGTTGTCAAATCCGATTCTGAAAAGTATGCATTTTCGAGAAAAAAAATCCTTATGCTTTTTCTTTGTTCTAGAACATCATTAGAAACTGATCTACGTGTTGAACAAGAGTTTCACGAACGTCTTCAAACAGCACTCACTAATGAAAAAGAGAAAGTGTCTCAATTACAATTCGATTTACATGATGCTGCTTTGATAAAACAAGTTCGATTGAGACATTTAACGAATAGAGATCGAATATATTTTTTTTTGGAATTAGAAATATGAAGAGTACAAACGAGATACAACGAATCAATTGAGAGACTATGAAGCACGTTGTCGTGAACAGGATAAAACTATTCAAGATCTCGCTTTGAAATTAGAAGCATCGATAACTCGAGAAGATGAATTTCGAGAAAAGGATGGTCTTCGTTCGTCAGTCTGGATGAAAGATATCAAAGTTAAAGAATGCTGTCAATGTAAAAAAGAATTTACACCATTGAGACGAAAACATCATTGTCGAAGGTAAATGAATTTTGCGTTTTGTTTTTAAATTTCTTCGAAAGTAAAACGAATCAATTATTGTTTGAAGTTGTGGTCAAATATTTTGTGAATCATGTGCAAGTATGAAAATTGCCTTGGCAAGTTCACATAAACCAGTTCGAGTGTGTGATTGTTGTCGTGATCGTGCATTAGCACAATGTGCAGTCAATACCCAGTGAAATGAATCCGAATGCAAGCAATTGTGATTTTTATTTTTTGATTGATTTTTATATAATAACAAATGAATAAGTAATTATTGTTTGTCTGTCTGTCTATTTCTTTTTTTTTCAGATGTCATTGAAAGATTTTCCTAGACGAGTTTTAAGTTTTTGGTTTTTAAATAAACGTTGGTCAGATCCGCAAACTCCACCGAACAAATCAGCATCAATCGATCCGGCTGATCCCGGACGTTGGTTCGGTTCATCGAAAGAATTCGATCAACAAATTCGAGATCAATTCGAAAACGATCTCGATCAGTTAGACACCAACGATTTTCAAACTGCTGAAGATCTACTAGGTTGTATAATCGCATTGGATCAATTTCCTCGAAATATCTTTCGTGGTACAGCTCGAGCTTTTGCGTACGACGGCAAAGCAAGAGAATTAAGTCGATATTTAATTGACAATCAAATCGACAAGAAACTTCCGTATGTCGAACGAATGTTTGTTGCTCTTCCGTTTGAACACAGTGAAGATCTCGATGATCAAAATCGATCGGTTGATTATGCTCGACAATTGTATGATGAAGCCAAGAACGACACCGATGTTGAATCGAAAACTTTGGATCTTTTAAAAGGAATTATAACTTTTGCAGAAAAACATCGAGATATTATTCAACAATTCGGACGTTTTCCACATCGAAATCAAGCGCTCAATCGACCAATGACAGACAAGGAGGATTTATATTTAACTCAAGGCGGAAATCGATTTGGACAATAGATTTACATAAATAATTTCATTTTTTTTGCTATTTTTTTTCAGATAGAAAACAAAGAAAAAGGTTATTAAGCATGCCAACTGCTCGAGATGATCAACCTGATTTTCGTGAAGCATTCAACTTGTTTGATGATCGTGGTGACGACAAAATCCCGAAGCAGTTATTTGGTGAAGTTGTTCGAGCACTTGGTTTGAATCCCACCGAAGCTCAAATCAAAGGAACAATACAAAATCTAAAAACCGATCGAATTTCGTTCGAAGAATTCATTCCATTGTACGATTCATTGGCTAAGAAGAAAGATAATAATTTGAATGAAGAAGAATTAATCGAAGGTTTGAAAGTATTCGATAAAGAACAAAATGGCACAATATCATCGGCCGAACTTCGACATTTGTTAACCAATCTTGGCGAACGTTTGTCGGACGAAGAAGTCGAACAGTTACTTGCAGGTTTTGAAGATAAAAATGGCGTTATTAATTATGAAGATTGGATTAGAAAATTACTTCGTCATTAGATATCAATCCCTCTTTCCAACGAAATCGAACACTTTCTTCTTTCCTCTTCTAGTGTGTTTCTTTTTGCTTTTTATTTGCTAATGATCAGTGCATATTTTTCATTTCTATCGACTAATCCAATTTCTGCATTCCATTTTCTATTATTTAACAAATCTCAATTTTAGATTTCGAACAAAAGAAAAACGAATTTTTTTCATTATTATTATTATTATTATTATTATGAACTCAGATCACACTGACAAAAACGGATCGATGTATCCGATCTATCAACCACCGATTTGTTTTCGTTTTCGAACCGAAACAATTCTATCGAGCAAGTAAGTCCGTTCGTTTGATTTTTATTGAATATCTAACGAGTCATTTAATTTCTCCATTTCTTCATCGTTTTGATTGTCTAATGACACTTGACCGTATTCAGAGAAATCGATTGCATGATATTGTCGTTTGCTAACGAGATACGCTGGGACAGAGAGAATAAGAAGAAGAAATAATGTAACAGCCATATGTAAAACAAAGTAATAGGCGAGTAACATCGCTGTACGATGAGAATCGGGATCTTTGCTTTGTTCGTAATGTTCGTGAAATGGACTGTAGAGAAAAAAGCCGGTGTAATAAAACCATGAGCCTTGTAGGACAGTGAAATAGGCGCGCAATAATGTTGCATAAACATGTTTTTCTTTTTGAGCAATTTCGAAAATACCACAAACGACCGTTGCAGCGATGGCTAAGACGAGAAAAACATGAATTTGTATTTCAATTGGATCACGAGCATGTCCGTGAAAATAGAAAAGTAAAGCCTCAGATGAAAATGCTAAACAACCGACGGCTACATCGAATTGTTTCGGTAGTGGAAAATTGTAATGAAGTAATAGTTCAACGACAGCAACGAGAAAAAACATAAAATACATTGCAAAATGTTGAAGATTATTTGAGCCTTCGTAGAAACTAACAGCTTTCGTTACTGGATCAACAACTCGATTGAATCCAGCTATTAATTCGATAAGAATGCCTAACGATGTACCGAACATTATAAAAAACGCTTCTATTGGTAACTTAGCAACTCGTGAACCACAGCAGTGCAATGGAAAAGAAGTCGTCACATAGAACGGTCGTCGTCGTTGACGGCAAAGAAAGTAGCGTAACCATGTTGAATATATCCACCAAACACCGATAATAATAAAAATCGAACCAGGAACTAAATGTCCGCCTAAACTTCCCATTTTGTTTTAAAACTTGAATCTATGAAAAAAAAAATACTGTCGAGTATACCACGCATGATAAATCATCGTATGCAAACGTAAATGAATGACGAGATGAAAAAAAAAATTGCAAAGCTTCTCTTTCTCCTCCGTCTTGTTGAAACGTATGAGTATGAGCCCATTAATGTAGGTAAAAGAAAAGAGGAATGAAAAAAGAAAAAAAAACATTTCTTTTCTTCTCGCTTCAGTGTTCGATATTTTGATGTAATTATTTTAATACCAAATGCAATTTTTCTGGGTTTCCTTTTATTTAAATGGTATTCAACACGAAATAAATTGAATTCAAGTAAACCTCTACTATTAACCGTTTGGTGGTTAATAGTATTGGTCTCATTGGTGAATATCATACGATGTCTTTATGCAATGATATTTACCGATCGATCGTCAGTGATCTTAAAAGTGCTCTGGTTAATCGTACGTTTTGCGTTATTATGTACAGAATTAAGTTTAGTCTTTTTCGGAATCTATTTCGGTAAGAGAACGAAAAGAATAAAAAGAAAATAAATATTGGGTTTTATGATTTGCTGTTATTCTTCTTCTTCTTCAGGTCGATCAAATCCACATCGACAATGGTTAAAGTCAATAAGAATTCTCATTATTTCATCGTTTTGTTCTTTAATTTACATAATTATTCAAGCTGTTCTCGAATTTCTCGGTGACACACGTCCAACAAGTTTCCAAATATCGAATTCCAATCTTTATTCATACGGTGGAATGAAATTTCTTCTCATTTCAAGTTCAATATTTCTTCTCGTAAATTAACATTGATTCATTTTGAATTACAGACATTAAAAAAATACTGCATGTCGTATAATTTAGATGTACATATTTATTTTCTTTTTACCCTGTTTATGTCGTCCTCATCGAAAATATTTACCTAGTAAGAATTCATTTCTTTATGATTGATAAATATTGATTATGAGTTGTTGTTTTTTTTTCTAAGTTCGTCGATCGTTTTACATTTACTGTCTTATAATGGCAAGTCTTAATCTCGTTCAAATTCTCGGCACAATTTTAAATTTAACACAAGCAACTAAATTCAGCATGTGGTTAGTTGAGGGAGAGGGAGGAAATTATATGGTCAATTTCTTTTGTTTAGCATCGTCGATAGTACAATTTGTTTGTTCTATATTTGTTTTGGTCCATTTGTTTATCATCAATTCTTACGACGAGCTTTGAGGTACAGAAATTTTCGAGATAAATTCTCGTTCTCCGTGTTTTGTTTTTCTTTTCTAGTTCGGAAACTCTCATTCCACAAGTGATGTATGCCGATGCGACGATTCATGATGATGAAGAAGATGATGATCTTCTTGATTCCGATGTCAATCTCAATCAACCTCTCATCGATAATGTCTCAACTTAAGCAAACATTTACATATTCACAGAAAAAAATCAATTCTTTTTGTCTCTTTGTATTAATATAATTTTTCTTTTTTCATGTGTAAATAAGCAAAAAAGAAAGGAATCTCTTTTTTTTTGGTTCTTTCAATGAGTCTTTACAATGGAGGTGCACAACAGAATTTACGAGAACGAAGTAGCCATGTTGCGAAGCCATTGCTATCGTTTAAATCTAAACGAACAAAAACAAAATCAAGACGATCTGTTTTGTTTTTTTGATTTTACCATTTTCATTTTCATCTGCCGTGTTTTGATAGTCATAATTCGTACTATCCTGAATATTGAATGGTCTTCCACGTCGAGAAAAAATCTAAAGAAATAATTTTTTGAAACATAACTAATTTGTTGTTGTTGTTTTTCGTATTAAATTTACCAATTTTGTTCTACTCATTGACGGTGGATATGCCTGAACAATTGCAAGACAAGCAATAAAAAGTAAGAGTACGCGTACGATGTTTGAAAACATGATATAAGTGTCTTTTTATTTGGGAGATCTATGCACAAATGACAATTATTAGAATTAGATGAAAATAATACAAATCATGGAAAATTGAAGGATTAATATGTGTCGAACTAATACTCAATAAAATGAATAATATCTATGCGAGAAAAAAAAAGAGAGAAACAGTATCGAATAAGTTCATATTATTCTCTATGCGTTGGCGTATGTTAATTCCTTTTTCTTTGCCTTATTCTCTCGTTCGATTACAATCGAAAGAGTATTTTTTCTAAACTTTAATACTACATTGCCCTATTCAATCTCAATGGACGAACAATTCAGCTTTCCGACAAACAAAAGCGATCAATCAAATAAACATACAGATTGACTAAATGATTTTCTTTTACCGATCGGTATGCTTTTCTAAGTTTTTGTTCTCTATGAATGTGTGTGGCCGGCGATTTATTTGATTGACATTTGACAAGTCTGGTTTTGTATATGTAATTATTTCTTATTCATCTCATTGTTTCACAAAATGAACATCAATCATCTTTCATTAAACACTTCTTTGCCCCCAATTTCCTGATCTTCATTGTGAAAAAGAGAAAGAGAGAACTATCTTTTGCATTGTGTAAGTGTTTGCTTTTTTTTTTGTTTTGCAATACCACAAGACGAAACAACAATGACGATGAGAAAAAAGAAAAAGAGAGAGAAGAAAAAAAAACAATAAAGAGGGACAGCATACACAACATAAACCGGTCAAAAAAAACGAATGTTTATTTTGTTTTGTTTGTTAATGTTTATCATCCAGAAATTGACCTAAACATCGTCGTTATGATGGCATTTTTTTTTGCTTTGTTTTGTTCTGGTCTCTATGTATTTCCTGCGCTGAGAATTTTGAAAAAACGAACGAATTTGGCGACAAAAAAATTGATTATAAAATACCAAAGATTTCTTGCTGTTGGTCGTTTAGAAATAAATATTCGCCAAAGAAGAACAAGTATAATCGTATTAAATGTCCAACGAATATTTCGAAGATTATTCAAATGTTTTTGTGCACCATTTAAACAATGTATATCTTCATTTAAAATATATCGTTTCGTACCGATTAAATACGATTCAATATATGTTGGCCAATGAAGAGCACGTATATCGAAATAGAATTCTGTTGAATTATTTGTTTCACTAACCAATTGTCGAAGTGAATTTAAATTATCATATGAACATTGAATTTCTCCTCGTATTGTAAATGATTCTAATGATAAGAGTGTTTGATGAAGTTTTTTATAGATATTAACAATATGTGGTTTACGGCCAATTAAACGTAGACCGAAATCAGCAAGATATGCCGGAAGTAAATGTGAAATGAATACATAGGAATCATGAATTAAACTGTGACTTGTAACGGATAGATTTGGCCGACGAAAGGCATGTTCATATGGAATACGTTTGGAATATTCAGTAAAATAATTGCTCATTTCTTGCCAATGAAATGGATTCAAACCGCTCGATGTACAATGAAAAATCGTTAGGTTTTGTCGAGCATTTTCATCGAGTGATTTTTGCCATGGTGTACTTATCAAGAGATTGACGGGTATATCGACCGGTACAATATCGAGTATATCAGTTGAATCACCTTTCATCGAACGTAAATATCCACGGCCAGCAGCAACAAATAATTCGCTCGGTCCATTGCATTTCTCGACCCAACCAGGATACGGTTCTTTCCATGCTGCGCCAATAATCGATACGCGTATAATCGAAATCGATGGAAGATTGTTTTCTTCTTCGGCAAGAACGGTTTCAGCTAGCCAATGCGAAAATGAAAATGCATTTGGCTTCGGTCCGATCAATTTCGGTGTTGCTAAATTGATCATATCCTTGTCCATCCAGTCCAGTGTATCGACTAGTTTCTGAGCTTGAATCGGACATGGATAAATACATTCGTCGATGTACGGACAATCGATATTGGCATAGATCGATGATAAATAAACGATCGATTGCAATTTCGTACAAGTTTTTAGAAAACTAAGAATGGTTTTTAAATGTATGACATTATATTCGATCATATCTTTAAGATTTTGTTCTTGAAAATCGACACTTGTTGTATTGGCCATATAAAAGCAAAGATCAATGGTATTTTGAAGTGTTTCATAGAGATTATCATCTTGTTCGGTTGTTGTTGTTGTTGTTGTTAGAAAAAGATTATGATCAAATGGAAGAAGTTTTTCTTGAAATTTCGGATTGTTTTGTCGAACACGATCGAATAATTTTGTTGTATAAATTTCCGAGAAAATATCATGTGCCGATAGATTACTTTTATTTTGTGTTGTTAATATAGGGCAATAGATTTTTTCAATATTTGGACATGAACGTAGAAGTTTTTCCAATAAAACTTTCCCGGGAAATGTTGTCGAACCGAACACAAGAACATGTTTACCTTCATAAAAATCACTGATCGATGTCGTCATGATAATCTACAACGAAATATGATTCAGACAAAAACGCATTGATTAGACTTTGCACCGAACGACTGTAGAGAAGAAAAAAAAACGCCGACTAGCAAATGCGTTATCATTAAATCTGTCAGTCATTTTTTCTCTCGCTCTTTTTCTTGTCATGAATGCAACCGTTATCACTGTAGGATTTTGTTCGTTGTGTGTTTTGTGTAACCCTCGTACGTCACACCATTATGATTGTTGTTCTTCCTTCTCAAAACAAACATATTCACTGATTCGTAAATTCTTTCGGCTAATGCAAAGACAGAAAAGGAAAGAAAAAAAAAGAGAGAACAGATGAAATCTGAAAAAAGGAGTTTTTTTTATTTGAAAAACAAAAGTCAGGATTTCCTAAATCAGTTTAACAAGCTGTGCACTTTCTAATTTTGAACTTTTCTGTATTTTTTTCAAACGTTGTCGATCATGAAGATCTAAATTTGCACGACGATTCAGTAAATCAAGCGCATTACTTAAACACTCATAACGAAGTTCATTGATTGTTTCGATAATATTTATCGAACGATCGATTTGATTCTCTTTAACAGTTAAATCCAATAAATTCATGAGACTTTTTTCTGTCAACGGATTAATAACCGTATTCTTATGAGCTAAATAGTATTCATACAATGACCAACAAGCTTCAAAATCTTGAGCATTTGTTAAGATATTAATTAAATACGAGAGTAAATTGCCACTATATTGAAATGGTTGTTTTGGTGGAAATTTTCTCTGTTGTTGACTATTGGTTGTTGTATCTTGAACGGATTCGATTTCTTGTTGTTGTTGTTGTTGCTCTTCTTCTTCTTGTAATGGAAAACGTTTTAATATTTGTCGAGCAATATTTGCATATTGATTAACAAATTTCGAACGTTCAATTAAATTTAAATATTTCTCAAGAATTCTTCGATTATGTTGTCGATTATCCATAAAACCTAATAGCAATAGATCCGACCATAAACGTACATAATAATCCTCTAAATTCCATGTTGAAACAAATTCAATGAAATTTTCAATGATATTTATCGATGGTGAATAGATATTCGGTACAAGTGATTCCCATAATGGCATGACTTGTTCAGGCATATCGAAACGAAATAGTAAACGAAAGAGATTGGTGTAATACATTTGTTCTTTGAAACCATCGGGTATAAAACGATTATTTGAACCTTTCATAAGAAAACGATGGATACGTTTAGCAAGATCGATATCTCGGCAATTGACTGTTGCTTTAAACATGGCATTGAAAAAGAATTCACCATCGTCGATATCACGCCATTCGAGTTGTTCTTGTTTTTCTAAATAATCGAATATTTGCGGAAGAATCTGTGTTTCATAACCAAGTTGATCATTGGGATAGTAGATCATAATTATATGTGCCCATGTGCCTAACGATGGTTCAATTGAACATTGTCGCATTTCATTGAGAATTTTCATGGCTAATGTTGGCCCGTGTTCGTAAGCTGAACAACGTCGAAGTGTCGACAAAATCGAATTAAACGTTCGAAGATTTGGTTGAATTGACTTCTCTTTCATTTCTTTTAAACAATCGACTACAAATTGCCAACGTGCATCGTACGATTCTTTGATTAAACTTGTCGAACGAAGAAGATAATTGTAAGTTGTTAAATCGAATTGAATTTGACTTTGTTTCATTTCATCAATGATTGCTTGAGCTTTTTCAATATGATTATATTTCAAAAGACCACTTGCATACGAATTATACAATCGAGATTTTTGTTGATTATTCGCCGAGATTTTTAATTCTTCAAATAATTGATCAGCTAAACTATTCTCTTTCCATGTTCGTTTGATAGCATTCGCTTGATTATTTTCAGCTAATTCTTGTCGATACCAATCTTCTTCCGCTGGTAAAATCTCACTCGGATTTACACTATTTGATATACATAATAGATCGAACAGTGCATATTTGCATGAATCAGATAGATCGATTTTTAATTCTAAACATTTCTTATACATTTCATAGGCTTTTGTTAATTGATTCCAATTCATTAATTTATAAATAAGATTTTCATCGGGTTCGATGAATTCACGTTCATCGAATGTATAATTGGGAAAATACGATGGAATCGATGGCACAGCAACATCATGAAAAAATGCATACGAATAATGATCCATAATCCATCGAGCTGCTTTCTTGCCCGATGCTTTCGAAAGAGCTAATTGCCGTTTTTCATGAGCTGATGTTGGAATAAGAAATGGATCGTCCATGAATGTATAAGATGGATTTGAACCATCGGTTTGAACACAAGAATTGAGTGTTTCGAGAATAGCTGTCGGCGAACGAACGACTCGTTTAGGATAGGTAAATTGAGCTGTTGTCGATGCTGAACGATGAAAGATTCTTAAAAACATATTTATCTGAAATCAAAAAGAAAAAAAAATCGAATCATTATTTAATCAATCAATCAATCAATTAAAAAAAATTTCGTCAATTATTTTTCCAAAGAGCACCACCGATTGTATCGAATTTAGCACCTGTAACCGATGATAGAACATTTGGTTGATTTTCTAGACGTAAAAGACCGATGAATGCCATGATTAAAGCTTCTTTAAAATCAATCAAACGAACATCACAATTTGCTATTTCAATATGAAATTGTTCGTTTAACCGGACACGTAATTGTTCAATTAGAAATTGATTATGTGCACCACCACCTGTTATTAATATTTGACAATTTTCATACGTATTTTCATTCTGTTTTTCTTGTTCGATTATCATTCGAATTGACAAGCAAATTTGTTGAACAATATGTTCAACATATGTTCGTAAAAGATTTTCAATCGATTCATTTGTTAATTTTAATATTGGATAGATAAGATCTAATCCAAATGAATTCGACAATGATTTCGGATAGATTTTTTTATAATAATCAAATTGATTTAATTCTTTTAATAAATTTTCATTAATTTCTCCTTGCGATGCACATTGACCATTTTCATCGTAATCTGTATTTCGATATTCTCGACATAATTTATTCAATATTCGATTTGCCGGACAAATATCAAATGCAATGTGATATTTTTGATCGGTTATATTTGCAATACCACCAAGATTTAATAATAAACGATATTGGCCGAATAAATATTTTTCTCCAATAGGAACAATCGGTGCACCTTGACCACCGTGTGCAACATCTAATGCACGTAAATCACTGACAACTGTAAGTTGACTTTCGGCAACAATTGCAGCACCATCACCAATCTGTCCCGTCATGAAATTCCATGGTTCATGAAAAACCGTGTGTCCATGCGAGGAAATCAAAACGATATCGCTGTTGTTCAGTTGATATCTGTCAAGAAATGTTCGAACACATTGTCCGAGATAATGCCCGTAGGATGTATGAAGAAGAAGATAGGACCGAGCATCTAAATTAGTAGCTGTCGATAGACGATCGACCCAATCGGAAGAATAGGGAACCGTTTCGGTTTGAACAAAAGCAAATGACCAATGATTATGAGCAAATGAAAAATCAACGCAAGCAATGTCGAGTCCATCGAGTGAACTACCACTCATGAGACCAATCACACGGGGCATGATTTCGACAAAACAGAAAAAAAGACGGAAATATTTACCTGAAGAAAATACTCTTTTTTTCCTATAGAAACACGAAAAGAAAAATAAACATAATTAAAACATGAAGACAATTTAAGAGTTTTTTTTTTGTTCGTTTTTAATTCGAATGAAAAAGATTTTTAACAAAAAATATCTTCGATGATAATAGTTCGAGCGTATCCAATGATTTGTCATCATCGATATCTTGTGAATTGATATTTAATATCAATTGTAAACGTAAAAACGTATCGAAATAATTGATTTCATTTGTTGTTAATTTGCAAATTTCGTCGTAACCTTGAACAATTTCTTTTAAATCATCGAAATATTTCGAGCAAATCCAAATTAAATCACGAATAAAAAAGTCCAATTGATTTTCACGCCATGAATAACCGCAATCGAATTGATGATTGTCGTCGATTAATGCCCCTGAAAGTTGTTCTTGACATGTGTAAAGATTCGAAAGAAGAAATGGAAACGATGGTTTTTTCTTGTTAATTATCGAAGCATATTCTCGATTGAACCAATCGATTGTCAACGGATTTGAATAGGCTTGTTTATCAAGTGTCAATCGCCATTGAGCAAGAAGTGAACCGAGTTGTTTTTTTGAAAGATTCGACCAAGTCATAAGAAAATATTCGTTATTGAATATGTCAACCGATGGATAGATTGTTTTGATTGAAGGAAATGTTTGAGGAAAAAGTTTAATCAATTCATTCGATGATGATGATGAATAAGTTGTTGAATTGAGTTTTTCATATTGAGAAAATTTCTGTTGAAATTCTTGTTGATCAATTTCCATTGGCTCGATATTGAGTGCTTGAATTTCTTTACTAATCTGCTCGAATCGACCAACTGATATACCGGTAAAACGTTGACTAATACGAAGAATTCTTTCGTAAAGATCTTGATTTTCTTCGTAGAATTTCTCTGATTTACTTGTTAATTCTCGAAATGTAACAGCTAATCGTCGATCATGAATGTGTTGCTTTTGTATGGCATGTTTATATTCATATCTGGCATCACTATAAAGTACGATTAACCATCGACGTGGTAGTGGAATATAGATGATTTTATTCGATTGATTTTCGTTGGGTATTAACGTGAGAATTGTATTCGAAAGAAGATTTATTGTTATTAAACGTTCACCCCATATCCATGTATCGTCGATATGTGGATCGATATGTGAACCACGTGATTGTCGATAATCGAGATGGCAGAGCTCAACCGATTGAAAATCTTTCAATAGCCGATGTGTTTGAATACGTTCGAGAATCGTTCGAGAATAGATTGGCATGCCAGTGAAATATTTTGTTTTAATTGTTTGTTTTTTAAAATTGATTTTAATACCAAAATCTTGTTTCAAACGACCTGATTGAGATGAAATCCAAATGTCATTGTCAATTAAATTGACGAGATCTTGTTCTTCTTGTTCAGTGACAAAATCTGACACTAAATAGATGCCATCTAATGGAAAAGCAATATCACGATTGCCGATATCATCGTGATGTGGACATTGAGCATTTGCTTCGTAGATACTCATACGAACAGCTTGACGACACGAATCACAATAGATATAGATTTTACTTGAACTTGTTTCGAGTAATGATTCAGTGGCATTTGGATTGCAGATATTGCAAGTACGTATTCCTTTGCAGGCGCATGCAGATTCGTACATCATCGATTGTTGTGCATGTGAATGAAGAGAACTAACTAACTAACTTTTTGTGCAGAATTAATGATTGGACAGTTGGAAGGAGGAGGAGCCACTAGTAAATCGAACGGAAAATTTTGAGTGATTTTTTTTCAAAAGAAAATTTCGTTATTTTTTCTTGTATTGCATCAGCAAAAAACGAGGAAAAAAATGATGATTGCTTGAGGTCGAATGGCTTTGTTAATGTCGATTTTCGACCAATGGGTAACAATATACATTGACTGAGTGTATTTCATTTTAATTGTAAAGTAAATCAATGTCGGAGAAAAGGTAAACAGAATTTCCTTTTGTTTTTCTGCAATTCAAAATTCTGTTTGTTCAGTTCGATCGATAAACCATCGGCAACCAGTAAATCTCGTGTAAGTATTTCGAAATTATTCGATTTTCTGTCGTTTTTTTTTTTGACATTTATTTTTCCTCAATTCAATAGTGATCAAATAACGAGATTGTTCGATCTAATTGTAGGTCTTCAATTGATTTTACAATCAAAAACGAATAACTGAATGAGATCTTTGAAGAATTGTATAAATTTTCTAGGATACCGATGATGAACATCGAAAACGACGTGATCGATCTCGTTCATCGTCGACTAAACGTCACCGACATCGACGTTCGAGATCAAGATCACGATCACGATCTCGCCATGGTCATCATCGTCACCATCACCACCGTCGACATCGACACAGTCGAAAACGTTCGAGAACTCGATCACGTTCACGTTCCCGACATCGAACCAGTCCACCGAAAGTCAACAATCGATTGTTGCAAAATGAAGAAGAAAAAAAACGAGCTCAATTAGAAATTCTTCAACGATTAAAAGACATGGCTGGTAAATTGGAGTGTTTTATTTTGAAAATTCGAACGATTCTGTTTTATTTAGCAAACGACACTCTCGATTTGTCTCAGTTGACTATTGACGAACTTCGAAAAGCAATTGAAATTCCCAAAGAAATTCGAACGAATCCAGCAGCTATCATGGCTTTTCAAATGGATGAAATTCGAAAATTAGTATAAAATTACTTTTCATCGAATTATGAACAACCCGTCTGATTTAGATCGAAGAATTAACCGGTATAACAATCCCAAAAATGTACAATACAGGTTCAGTAAATCCACTTCAATACGCTCAACAACAACGAAAACGAAAGCTACTGTGGTCGAAATCGAACGATAAAGTTCGTTTTTTGCTCAAT
>Ga0209930_1001218_pt1 | contig 43747 bp, 35 predicted proteins | sample ThiBiot_500_biof_2_FD_183948 | JGI IMG/M metagenome (GOLD analysis project Ga0209930, IMG submission 183948) | Wastewater bioreactor microbial communities from Cape Town, South Africa - Thiocy_cont_500_biof (SPAdes) | ecosystem: Engineered > Bioreactor > Thiocyanate-remediating >...
TGGAAGTATGAAGAAACAAGAAGATCTATGGTTAAACAATTTCACACAAATATTAGATATTATTTACTATATTCTCTCATCATTAGAATCGTCTTCTGAAAATAATAATTAAGTCCAATAGACTTCATGAGAAACATTTGAAATAGAAAAGAAAGAATGAATAGAAAAAAAGAAACGTGTTGCCGATAGAAATCGTTCTTTATCTTTGAATATAATGTTATCTATATAGAACAACGAATGTGCTTTGTTTGACGACTTTTAAAATGGTAAATGAAAATTTTGATTTAGTTGCATTGCGTCGTTTTTTTGCTAATCTTGCACTTTCATGTGTTCATCGTGAATATCCAAATAAAATTGCTCATGTTTTAACATGTGATGACGATGCTCAAACGCCCCGTCAATTAACACCTGCTTTTTATGGTTGTTTTGATTGGCATTCGGCTGTTCATGGTCATTGGCTTTTGGCACGTCTTGCACGACTCGATAAGAATCTAACGGATGATTGTTCGAAAGCATTACGTCAAAGTTTAACCAAAGAAAATCTTGAATGTGAAGCTAAATATGTGAATAATCATCAACGACAAGCTTTCGAACGTCCCTATGGTTTAGCATGGTTTTTACAATTAGTTATGGAATTAGATGAATGGTCACAAGACGAGAAACAACTCACAGAAATTAGTCAATGGCGAGAAAATCTTCGTCCATTAGAAATGATTATTGTTCAACGTTTATCTGCATGGCTTCCGAAATTATCCTATCCGGTTCGAAGTGGTGAACATAGTCAAACAGCTTTTGCACTTGGTCTTTCGTTGGATTATGCTCGTCATATGAAAAACTTAGATTTTATTCAATTGATTGAAACACAAGCTCGACGATTTTTTTCTCCGGATAAAATGTATCCATTTCATTATGAACCATCGGGTGAAGACTTTCTTTCAGCTGGTTTAGCTGAAGCCGATGTCATGCGACGTGTTTTGAATAAAACAAATTCAGAATTTCTCGAATGGTTCAATGAATTTATACCAGATAAAAATCTTCTATCAAATCTCGAACCACCATCGATTTCCGATTCAACTGATCCGAAATTAATTCATCTCGCTGGTTTATGTTTAAGTCGTGCTTGGATGTTAGAAGGCATTTGTCAAGCATTGCCAGACAATACTGAACAGAAAACGCAATTCGAACAATTAAGTCAACGAAATGCTCGAGCTGGATTAGTAGCTATCGATGAAAAACATTACGAAGGTGGACATTGGCTAGGAACATTTGCGATTTATTTCATAACTAAACGAGGTCTTTGATTGTGATTTTAGATTCGTTAAAAATAAAAAAGAAAAACATAAGAATATCTATATTGTTTCTCATCTTGAAACTAATCACCACCAATATTGTCCCAATTAGCTGGAAAGACGTTTGCAGGAAACTGACCTGCGTAATTTCCTGGAGGATAATAATTAGCAACCACTTTTACGTTGCAATCGCCAGCTACAAATGCAATACCAATACCCAATTGAACTGAATTATTCCAAACAACTTGTGTAAAATGTCCCGTAGTTGAACTGGATCCTGGATTCGAGTAATTATAAGCTGAAACTTCATTGTACCAACTGCTTACTGGTGATGAACCTAAATCAACAAATTTTAATCAATCGAAATGTTTTTAAGAAAAAAGAAACTATTACCGTTGACAAAAGTAATTGGATTACTATGACTGTAGCCCCAAAGATTTTCACCTAAACCTGATCTTGCACTATTATGTACAAAAGTATCATTGGCTGCTAAAACTTCGGCATAAGCTTGAGCAAAAGCATTGATTGTCGAATTGAGTATCATCGGTTGAGCTCCATGTAATCGTCGATAATAATTATGAGAGATAAGAGCTTGTTGACGAAATGTATTTAGATTGATTGTTGCGAAATTCAATTCATTTTGAAGGAATATTACTGTTACAAATAACAAAAATGAATGCATTTTTTACCCGATTAAATCAATATGTTCTTCTTATTTATATACGAATCCCTTCGAAATAAAATTTATTCAATCGTGAAAAACAGCAGATAGTTTTCATCATTATTCCTGATTGACATCCAAATCTTATCGATCAATCAATATTAATTATACATTTATTATTTAAGAAACAGCCTCAAAATTTTGTTTTCTTCATAGTTAAATATTTCGATTAAAAACATAGTAGAGGAAAGCATATTTTTCATATTACATAGCAAAACAAATTCGATTGGACATTTGACAGTCACGAAGGAAAAATACAAAATAGCACTATCACATGGTTCGAAAAAAATTCTTCTCGGATAATAATTAGCAACTTGAATTGCAGAAAATATATTCACACATAATATAAAACTAATTGAAAGTACTCAGTTGACATTTTTTTTGATTTTCATCTCTCTTTTATATACGAGACAAAAATTACGTCAATGTCAATAAAACCAATCAACCTGAACTAAAGTATTTCAATAAACGGAGGTCAAGTAATCATAATATTAACGATACGCATGTTTATTCCGAAGAAGATCGACATAAAACGAGAAGAAAACTTTGTATGAAATTCAAGTTTATTTCGATATAAATTAAAAGAACGTAACATTTGACTCTTCGGAAGGAGGTTGTTGAGGGTTGATTAATTTTTGATATGCACTTTCAAAAATCGGTTCATCAATAACACCAATACGATGATAATAAGTTCGAGTACTAATATAAGGTGAAAGTTGTTCGAATGCTGCTTTCAAATGTTTTCGAGCTTTTTTTCTCTCGATTAAAACCTGTCGAGATTCATTTCCATTGGCCCATCTCAAAGTCACATCCAAATAATCTCGAATCGCATCTCGATGTGCAGCTTCAGCAATTGCTTTGCCTTTGACATCGTCACGAAAAGCAGCAAACATCGCTTCATCTTCAGCTGTCGGTGGAACATATTTAAAATCTGGTTGACTGCCTTGTAATCGTTTAGGAAGAACTGCTGGATCAATAAATTCAGCTAATTCCGATTCACTATGAATGAAACGAACTTTCTTCTTGACACTATCATGTAGCCAAGTTTTGATTAAAGTCCAACTTTTATCTAACACCCAAGGAAAATTAAGAATTAAAATAAGACCAAGTGAATCAGGATAATAATTATCTAATAAATGAATGAGAAATTTGACTTGATGAAAATCCATATTCTTCGAATCACAACCACCCATATCGAAAATCACAGTTACAGATTCAATCGGTGGTTTTAATAGTTTTCGATAGGTTTCAACACAGAAGACAGTTAATTTTTCACTATATTCATGAGGAAATTGTCCTTTAACATGCTCCTTAGGATGAATACAACAAACAGGTCGACCAACTCGATCATGACCCATAAAATAAGTTTTGCCTGTTGCTATTTCTTCTTGAGAAATCGATTTTTCTCCATTAGCAATCAATTCTTGAACGCCCCATTCACGTCGCCATTTAAGTGTTTCAATGATTTGATTGATCGATCCACTGACACTCCATTTACGCGAACGAAGCCAACGAAGAAGAAGTACATCAGGATTATCATATTCAATTGCACGAAATAATTCATCACAATAGACTGAATCAGCTATATATTTCCCATTTAACGATGTTTCTTTGCTTATTGCTTCAACTAAAGCTACCCACGATTGTTTCAAAGCATTGGTATGCGATCTACCGAGATTATCTATAATAAACAGATTTTAAAGACAAGACAAATCCAATTGGTTGCTTACTAATGTGTCCAGGGTCGTTGGCTGTCATCTTGAAGAGAAAGAAAGTGCTTTTGTGTTTTTCTTGTTTTATACAAAATGTAATTGGAACGTCGTTTTTTCTCTCGTTTAATAAGGCGTCGAAACAATACAAGTGCACATCTCTCACTATCGTTGATACTTTGAATCATTCATCCGTTGCATTTATCATGACTAAGCACAAATAAACAAGCAAACAAACAAGTGCAAAGACTAAGCATGACGCAAGATATTTTTCTTTCTTCTATACCAACAACACCAACAACGGAGAGCAAAGAGTACCTTAAAACGTTTTTATCACTGATTTTCCGTCGTAGAAAAACAAAAAAAGACATGATTATGCGTCACAAACTATGACGAAAAGAAAGTTAATAGTAATTGTTCATTTCAATGATTTCCGTATTTACAATTGAATCGAACGCAATGGACGTGTATTGTGGCGGTTGATTGGCCATGGAAAGGCAAACTTTCGAGATATTTTCTCGATTTTTCAACAATGTCGGATGATTATTCGGCAGAAATCGTTGATTAATTTGCAGAGCTTGTTCATACGTATCCAAGGCCAGTTGAAATCGTTGTTGTTGAAAGCAAAGATTCGCAATATTATTGAGAAGAATGGCGACATTCGGATGATTGACTGGCAAATGTTTATCATAGATTTTCTGTGCACGTTCAAAACAAAAAAGAGCTTCAGCAAATTTCTCCTGTTGAGAATAAATATTGCCGAGATTAATCAACGTTCCGGCCACATCCGGATGCGATTGTTCAACAGCTTTCGAGTACAATTTCAACGCACATTGAAAAGCTTCAATCGCTTCATTTTTATGATCTAATTCCATGGAAACAATTCCAATTGCATTCATTGCTTTCGCTCCACTCAACAATCGAGTTGGCCGAGCTTGACAATGTTTTAAATAGGCTTGATTTAAATATTCCAAAGCTTGTTCATATTCCTGTTTCAATCGATAGATTCGACCGAGATTATAATAAATACAAGCGATTTCTTCGTCAGTTGGGATCGGCGAATTTAAAAATGCTTGAAAATACTTCTCAGCTTTCGGATAATTTCCTGTTTCGATGATCAAATGTCCGAGCATGAGAATTATATTCGATTCGGTCATTTTCGACTTTTGATATTCGATATATTCAGCAGCTATATGATTGCCTTCGTCGGTTGCATTGACATTGACCAACCACATTTGTTCGTTTTCATTGTATTCACATGAAATGATTTTGAACATCGTACCGAGATCGAAAAGAATCTCATCGGTTTGTTGATTTTCTGCAAAGGAAATCGATTGAATCGAGTTTAAATCGATGGTATACTGAATTCGAACATTGAATTCAAGATTTTGTTGACGTGTTGCTGATAAATAACTGTTCGTTAGAATTAATTTGCCAATATTATTTCGAATCTTGTCGAGTTCATCGTTCGACATGTGAAAACAACGATAGACTTGAAGAATTTTTGATTTCAAATGTTTTTGACTTTCGATTTGTTTGGATAAATCACCGATATAGAAGTGAAACGAACAGAGTGTGTTGAAATCTTCGGTTCGTAGAGCTTTGTTGATTAGCCGAGAGATAAATGTGTTGTTCTGAAACCATTTGAGAGCATCATTGGATTTGTAATTGAAATTGAAATCGTTGATTTCTTGAAGAACTTTTTCATTGCCGAGATAATAATTTCGATATTTAGCAATTGTTAATTTTTTCGATTCGGAATTTTTCGGAAGAAATTTGAGCGCATTTTTAAATAGATTAAAAAATAGAAACGAACCGATTTCACCGGTGAAATCACGTTTGTCGTTATTTTGTTCTCGAGTATAAACTGAGAAAATAAATGTTTGTTTTCGTAAACATTCACAAGTTAAAGTCAATCGTTCGATTAATTGTTCTTCATTAAAACAATAAACGAAATTCAGCAGATCGAATTTAATTTCTGATGTTTTTGTATAAATAAAAATCGTGTCAATTTGTTTGAAAGATTTTAATACTTCGCAAAGATCGTCAGATAATTCCTCGACAATCAATAGAACTTTTTCGTCATAAATTTGTTCGATATACGCTAATGCTTGTTGTTCATCTGTGAATACTTGAATGTAATCATTGATTGTTCGAAGTGACCCAATAAATTCATGATTCACATTTTTACTCAACCAAACGATCGTTATATCTTCGCAGTTTTTGTCCTTTCGATTTTGTTCGATGAGAACTGATCGATTGACAATTTCAACATTTGAATTCACCGATTGAGATAAAGATGAAGTTCGTAATAGTTTTTTCAAGCCTTTTACCATCGAATACATGTTTTCAAACGGATCGAAAACTAATAAGCAAACATTTACATTCGATATGCTTCAATGAGCAACATATTGATTACGTTTTTTTTTCTTTTCTCTAAGACGCAGAAAAAGTGTAATTTATTCATGAAATATATAATAGAATGATTTAGTTTGCACGACGTGACATGGTTATAACTAAATCTGAATTACAAACTAACGTACAAGTAAAAGCAAAATAAAAGACGATTGCGTAAACAATCGTTCGAATACAATCGCCATTGACACTGCCAGAAAAAGCAGCTGTTGATAAAAGAAGAATTGGAAAATACGTAGATGCCCGGTTCGATTCTCCAGTGTGCTTTTACTTTTTGAGCGCACAAAAACCGGAACAAAAGCTAGTCAACCGACGTTCACTGACTATAAAGCTTCTGCGTTACAAAAGAAATCTCATAAAATATGTGATTCATTTTCTTTTTTTGTTCAATAATAAATAGATATCATATTATTACAATAAGTTTCTCTCTATTGTCTTCAAAAGATTTCAAGATAAATTTGTTTGCCGTATCAATAAGTGTATACCTGTCTCTGATTTATTATTAGAAACATTTAAAATAAAGCATGTGTGAGAATTCGACTTCGATTTATATAGGAAATGTTTTTGAGAAAAAAAACATCATCTTCCACATACAGAAATACAATATAGTCAGAATGCAAGTCAATTGCATAAATATTATGATCGCACAAGTATTTTTTCTTACGAAAAGTCACAATCATCTTGAATTGTGCGATAACTTATATAATAGACTAATTCAGTTTGCACGACGAGACATGGTTATAACTAAATCTAAATTACAAGCTAACGTACAAGCAAAAGCAAAATAAAAGACGATTGTTCTCCATGGTTGTAATCCAAGAGCATAGACGATTGCGTAAACAATTCGAACGAATAAATAAATGACAGCATAAACAATCGTTCGAACACAATCGCCATTGACACTGTCAGAAAACGCTGCTGTCGATAGAAGAAGAATGAGAAAATAGGTATCATTTTCTGAATCATTGCCAATGATTCGATTGACACGCATGTCGACGGTCGATTCAGTTCGATTGACTGCTGTTGTCGATGGTTCAACTTGTCCTCGTCGAACTGTTTTGCTTGTCGATGAATCCGATGTCTGACGTTTCGTTATACTTATGAAAATAAGTAAAACGAGACGTCGAATTAACATGAGAAGCATAAACCAAGCAAATACAGTGGCAGCTTGAATCGTTCGAACACTCACCATGATTTTCAATAAATGAATGAATGACGGTAATTCTTTTCTATTTCTGGTTGACTGTTCATTATCAAATAAAAACCATTCATTCTGATTTAATTCCATATTTCCTTCCGATTGGAAGAGAAAAGAACTTCTCTAGACTTCAATTAAACAGACACAGACATTCTATTTTCAGTGAAAGTTTTTTTTTATTATTTGAAATAGATAACTGTACATAAGATAACAAACAGTAGAAAAACAACGAACAATAATCCAGTAAAAAAAGGATGGCAAACAATGAATTGTTCGTATTGTTTTTGTTTGGAATTTGTTTGAAAATATCGTTTGGCTTTTGACCAATAAAAATGTGTTTGACATCGAATACAAATCATTTCATCACAACCACCATTCTTTTCAATGGGAACTTGACAACCGGGACAACGTGTTGCAAATCGTTTGATCCATTCGTCACTTTTGCCTTGCCATTGTTGTTCACGTAGATAATCATCTAACAATTGATGACTTTTGTATCGAAGGAGAATTTCACAGATCGCAGATTGTGAATAAACAATTGAACACGAATGTTCAGGACAAGTTATTGAACTTGTGAGACAAGAATATAATTTCGACAGAACATGCTGATGAACGCAAGTATCACATACACGACGTTGCTTATGAATTTTCAATGTCGAACAACAATAATTTGTTCGGAAGAGATCCGATGAACGATAACAATAACAAACTGTACATAAAACAGATTTCTCAATTAAATTATTCGTTTTCAATAATTTTCTATTATTGAAAAACAATTTTGATCTACTCGTCAACTGATAATTCATATTGATATGAGTCCTGTCAACAAAAATATCGGTCACATTTTATATAAACAATGACATATAACACGACAGAGAGAGAGAGAGACAAATAGTCGATATAGTTGACGTCGTCCTTTTTGTATGAAGATAACCTGACTGTTGATTGATCGATCGACAGAAACAAGAAGAAGAAGAAGAAGAAAACACGGTATATTCTTATTTAAAAATTGTTATTTATCTATCAATCAAACAAAAACTCTCGGTTAGAAATAAAATCGAGTAGATCGAATTAATGAAGCAATTGTTTGACCCATAATTTTTGTTTGAGTCTGTCAACATAGGCTTGATTCATTCGAACTTGTGGATGTGCTTTTGGTAAGGTTTTCAATAAATGTTCAGCAACTTTTTTGCACTTTCAACCGCTTGTTCCAATTTACCAAGACCTTCTAAAACTGTAGCACGATTATGATATGTTACAGCTACAGTTGGATGGCTCTCTGGTAAAGATGCTAATTCAATTTCTAATGTCTTATTATGATATTGTAAAGTTAAATAAACTTTTCCTTGTCGTAAATAAATCGAACTCATATTATTACAAATTGGTAATAATTGTGATGCATCATCAAGTAAAAATCGAAGATCAAGTTCATGAGATTTTTTAATCACTTCCAAAGCTTGATCATAATCTTCTTTTCCATATAAAGTTCTTCCTAATAAATGATAAAGTCTTGCCAAAGCTAAAGTGAATCTTTTTTCGAAGTTGATACTTGACTCAAGAGAAATTCACCAAGATAAATAACATGAGAATATTGTTCAAGTTCAATAAATAATTTAATTAAACGTAAACATGGATATGGTCTACGTTTTTTCTTTTCGGATGGTTCAACAGCAATTCGTTCATTAGAACATTCACTAGTACGAAAGAGAATAAGAAAAAATACGTATACATGTTATTGGATAAATGCATTTTGACTGGTGGTGTGCTCAAATTTTAAAAGAACAACGATTGGAAATGCCTCTTCAATGCATGAAAAATATAAACTTTCGTATTATATTATTATTTTTGAGTTTTAGCAACGCTTAAATCGTCACATTCGCTTCGGAATAGAAGTATTACCATGATAACAAGCAGTTCGCTTTGAACCAGTCCAGTAGATCGATCTGTCTTGATTTTTTTCATTTCGCGTGAGAAATTCTATCAACAAACTAGATTTACTTTAAGTAATTAATCAAGGACGCAACATATGAAAAGGTCGTCTCATAAAAGAGAAAAAGATTAATAGATTTTCTAAATATCGATGTAGTTTGTTATTTTGGATTCCCAATACATCAAAAGCATACTTTCAACACAACAAAATAAAATTATGAGGGGAAAATTTTGAACATGTTATTTCTTTCTTCTCTAATTCAACGGTTGAAATTTTCGTCCATCTTTCTACTATTTATTGGTTGGTCACATGTTAACCAATATAGTGAATTATTTTTCTCTTTATGGAAAATTGATTTTTTTCAATCTGTGAGTAAGAGCAACAGAAAATTTTTACGACATATTGTAGCAAAGAATCTTGTGATCAAGCTGTAAAAGTTTCAGCTCATTCGAACGACTTCTTGAAAAAACCCTTTTTCAAGCTTCGAACTATTAAAAGAAATCACATTCACTTTCTTCAGTCTTTGTATTGCTCGTCTGTCTGTTTTTGTTTCTTTTCTATGTTCAGTCAGGAAAAACAATGACCGGATTGCTTATATATATATAGTACGTGAAAATTAGTTATCGTGAAGAAAAACAACAACTATTGGATGACTATGACTACTGACAAGGAGAATGTATTAGAGTGTTGTAGAATAAGCCATAATGCTTTTGTTCTCTTCTAGTTCGGTGTAACGGATCCGGAGGTCACGAACATGGAAACTATGTTGCACAATTTGACAATTCATGTCACGTCGCTTTTAACCCAAATTACCGAATTAAAAAGAGAAAAACAAGATCAAAAAACGCAAATCGAAAAGATGGGGATAAAAATCGACGACTTAGTCAATCGAAATGAAGATTTATTAAAAGATAGTAAAGATTCGGAATCCACAATAATCAAGCTTACCGCAGAAAACAAACAACTCAATGAATCTGTCGGGCAACTAATGATAGAAAAGGCGAAGATTACTAAAGATTTTAATGATGCAAATGGCAAGTTGTTGGAAGATGTCAAGAATTTGTCAAAATAGAATGTTCGATTAATATTAAAAGATGTTTTATTGAAATGTGACGCACTTGAAGAAGCTGGTCATGGATATGATTATGTTACCATGGCAAAATATTTCGTTGGAGGTGTATTATGTACTTTCGTACTTTCGTCGTTTCGAAAATAAACTGTTTTAAATCAATTTTTCGTAATGACAGAAATTGTGTAAAGGTTTTGTTGTATGTTTGATGTAATTAAATAAATTTTTTTTGTTTATTCGAAGTAATATTAGAAAAATGAAATTCTTTTATGTTCTTTCCTTATCAATACAATCGTTGCACTGATATTTTTCTAACGAGAAGCCATCATGATCACTAAATTCTATAAGTTACAAATCAATGTACAAGTAAAACACAAGAGATTGCTAATGTATAGCATGGTCGTATTTGTAGAGGAATAGACATTAGTGTGGAATAAGTACGAAAAAATAAATGAAATGGTAAGGATCGAATAGGCTCCTACATTTATATGATGATTCGAACAGAGCAAATAGAATGTCTGCTAGAATTATTTTAACAGAAAGCATGATGTTGAACAACAATAATCTATTGAATAGAATTGCGATGAAGTATAACTCATCATATTTTGTATCCTTCTGAATACAAAAAAATATAGTTTGTATACCATATTGTATAAAAAAGCAGAAGTTCACGACGACGTCGTCCTGTTTGTAGAAATGATAACCTGACCATTGATGGATCGATAGACAGGAGAAGAAAAAACAATATATTCTTATTTAAAAATTTGTTATCATTTATCAAAAAAAAAGTTAACAAAACTCTCGGTTAGAATTAAAAATAGAAAACTAAAAGTGTAAATTTAACGAAACAATTGTTTAACCCATAATTTCTGTTTGAGTCTATCAACATAAGCTTGATTCATTCGAACTTGTGGATGTTCTTTTGGCAAGGTTTTCAATAAACGTTCGACTGCTTTCTCTGCACTCTGTACAGCTTCTTCTAATTTGCCTAGACCTTCGAGCGCCGTTCCTCGATTATGATAAGTCACCGCCACTGTTGGATGTGTTTCCGAGAGTGAAGCCAATTCAATTTGCAAAGTTTTATCATAGAATTCCAACGCTTTTTCATAATTATTCTGTCGAAAATAAACTCCACCGATTCGATGATAAGTTCCAGCTAATTCTGGATGATTCTCTCGCAACGTTTGTTCTTCAATTTGCAGAGCTCGTTTGAAATGCACGAGTGCTTCGTCGTATTTTTCTAATTTCAAATAAACTCCTCCGATATTATTCGAATAGGAAATAATCGACGGCAGATCGGGACTCGGCGATTTCAATTGAATCGCCAAGGCTTTCTCATGATGTTCCAACGCTAATTCCGTTTTTCCTTGTCTCAAATAGATCGAGCCCATATTATTCCAAGTCGGCGACAATTGTGGCGCATCTTCAGGCAAAAATCTCAAATAAAGTTCATGTGATTTCCTAATCACGTCCAACGCTTGATCGTATTCTTCTTTCTCATAGAGAGTCGTGCCTAGTGAATGATAGATTCTCGCTAAACCTAAAAGTTGATCTTTTCTCGGATCGATTGAATTCATGAGAAGAAATTCGCCGAGATACGTCGCTTGGGAGAACTGTTCGAGTTCAATGAAAAGCTTGACGAGTCGTAGCGAAGGATACGGAGCTCGAGTTTCTTTTCGAATCGGTTGAACGAGTTTGTCGAGCTGTTGATCGTCGTGATGAATGGCTTTGAGTCGAACGACGGTTTGTCCGTGTTGATCTTTGTCGAGTTGAATGAAACGCGTGACTAAACCGAAGGAAACTAAAATCTGTTGATTCCAAGTGGTGAATTCATTGCTCGAGGATAAATCGATTTCGAAGAGAACTTCGTCGTCGGTCGACGCCGACGGTCGTTGTGATGACGCGAGAAAAAAATGTGAAAAACAAATCAAACTTTGTTCGTTGCATTTTTTCAACGTTTCAAGTTGATCGTTGGTGAGAAGTTGTTGTCGATAAATGCGTTTGTTCGAAGGTTTAGTGGAGGATGAAACGATGAATTGATGAAGATTTTGAATGAATAATCGAAGTTTATATAAAATATCAACGTCAGGAATTCGGAAACTTTTGTTTAACATTTTGTAAATAAATTGATTTCTATGAAAAAATTGTAAAATATTCTCTTTGTCGTAATTCTCTTCGAAATTGTCAATAAATTTCAATTGTTCGGGATTATTTTCATATTCTTTTCTCGCAAAATCGATCAATTCTTGTTTGGCATTGTTTAAATCTTCTTGATCGAGAAGAATCTCTTTCAGAATCTGTTGAATGACAAACAACGGTTCTTCTTTCGTATTCATATTTGCAACTGAAAATGTCAAAGTCAAACAATTGTCTTCGTCCTCGTCTAAATCAGTTTTCATCTGTCGAAAGATCTGCTGAATATCCGTGTGAATCGCACGAATCTTCGGTTGATTCGCCGACCAATTGTCCATTTGTTCGTCGGTTTGACAAAGAACGTAGATCGCTGCTAATTGCTGAAGATCTTGAATTTTCGATACAACGGGATCGCCGAGACGATCGTTGACGATTAAATAAACTTTTTCATTGGAAATTGTGTTGATAAAAGCGATGCAATCGTCGGCATCGCTGAAGAATTCAATTGAATTGATTAAACTTCGAAATTGATTGAGCAGAGTTCGATCGAAGATTTGATCGTCTAAGTAAACGAGAATGTTATTTTCGACATTGCCGAGTTGATGTGGATGCCAAACGAATGATTTCTTTCGAGAATTGTTTTCTAAATTCAAATTTTTCAAATTCGAATTTCGTGAGAAATCGTTGAATTTACGTGTGACAATGCCGAGTCGAGTTAAAAGTCCTTGAATTCCGTCTCCGTCATCGCCTGCCGATGGCATTCGAATCGAACCACCGGACATCGAGTTTAAAAGCTGAAGAAAACCCATAAAACCTTGATTTTCATTGCTTTCGTCTTCGTCATCGTCTTTTTTGACGATTTCATCGTCGACCTTTGGTGTTGCTGCTGCGGCTATTGGTGTTGTTGGTTCATTGAAAGAAGATTCCGATGAAGAACGAATGAATGTTGATAATTGAGGTGGTCCTGAAATTCGATTTGTTTTCGTGTTGAAAATCAAATGAAAAATTTACCATAATTTGGTTTCGGCGGAGGAACAATTTCTTTTTCGGGAGATTTGACTGGAGTTGGACGTTTTTCTTCGATTGATCGTTGTGATAAACGAGACGATTTGGAACTTTGTCTCGATGGTCTTGATAAAGGTTTAGGTGTTTGTTGATGTCGGTTGTGATCGTCTAAACAAGATGAAGATGAACTGTGCGAATATCTGTGTCGTCTCGAATGATTTGATGGTTGTTCGTTGGTTTGTGTCGATTGTAAATCTTGTAAAACAAAAAAATCGTTTTCTTGTTCGATCGTTTTTCGATCACAATCGATTGTTAAACAACATTCAAAGATTTCATTGATATAAAATTCTAATTTCACTGACGAACGATGAACAGGTCGTTGCAGTTTAAACGTAAATTTTTCTATGAAATCAAAAACTCCAATGAAACCTGTCAAATTTGTTCAATTGTCTAACCTTGCGTTCGTAGAAATCCTTTGAAAACAATAAGATTTTCTTGTAGAACCATGATTTCATCTCCGTATTTTTTGCTTCCGTTGCCTTGATAGGTCATTGTGATTTGACATTTATTCGATTTCGATGCTCGATGATGCGAAGACAGTCTGATATGTTGTTGTTGTTGTTGTTGTTGACGACGTCTCTCCAATTCCTTTTCGAAAGCAAAACAAATGAACAAAATATTCAACGAAGAGTTCGAAACGAACTTTAACATTATAGACAATATATTCAAATTGACGACGTAAACTTTTCTCTCGGCTTCGTTCGATTTCCATAGCTCGATCGATGATTTCTTGTTCGATTTCATCGTCATCTCTCGATGAACTGATATTCAACGATGATGACGAACGATAATTTCGTTTTCGTCGTCGTTCAAACGGATAATCCATTTAGAAAAAACGAAAAGAAGAAAAGTCAGAAGTGATATCTGAAAAAAAGATATGACACGCACATCATTCTCGTTTTTATTTTGTTTTACTAGGAACTAAAGGAAAAAGAACGTTTACACGTGACGTGATAACAAGTAAATAAACGAGTAAATATTTCGTTTTTATTTTCTTTTGAGATAAAAAGTTAATTTAGCCGAAGGAAAAGTCCGAAGAATTTAACAGAAAAATCTCGTTTAGTAATTTGATGTTCGTATTTTTTGAAAACGTTAGTCAAATAAAAGTGAAGGTGTCCTCGTTGATGTGTTCTTTTCTTTTCTTTTCTCTTTCTTTTCTTTTTCTTTTCTCTGAGACGAATTTAATCGAGAGGAAGAAACACATTCAGGTAAATCGAGTAACTGTCCTTCGAGTTGTCAATAACAACTATTCATTCAAAAAAGATTTTCTCTCTTTTTTGTTTTACTAATATCGAAAATCGACTCATGACGAATTTGAGTTTGTTTGTATTTAAATAATCTTTTCAAAGACATTTGTTCAAAAAAGAAAAAAGAAAATGAAACAAATATTTTTTTGTTTGTTTTAACTTTTAAAAACACGTAGAACACGTACGATATACGATCGACATAAAGGACATTCGGACAACTGTTTACCACATTGAACACATGTACATAGATGACCACAATCGAGAAAAACACAATCGATTGTTGCATCCATACAGATTTTACAAAGATTTTCACTTGAAACTAAAATTCGAGAACAAACTTTTATTTTGTTGTTGTTGGAATTGAATGAACAACGAGTCTAACCGTCAGTTGTCTTAGATTTTTGATGATCTCGATAGAGTAATTCAACTTTAGTGATTAATTCGCTTTTCTCAACGCATCCTTTGATTGAAACAAAATTACGAACAAGAATTTCTTTTAATTGTTTAACAGATAGATCAGAAATCAATTCGAATGACGAAATATCCTGAAGACTTGCACGAGTATGATGACGCGGCGGTGATGATTCAACATCAATAATTGTTACTTCCTAGAATAAATATTTCCTTTTTCTGTTTGTTTTCTTTGTAAATCACTTCTTGTTCTTCTTCTGTTGCTGCTTGATTATTATCTCGATTCGTAGAAACTAAAACAAATCCATCGGTGATTAAACGTTGTTTTTTCAATTGAATAATATTGATTAAATCTTGTTTCTCTAAAGTTGATTGTAAACGATCGGTTGAAATGATTTTCGAATGAACTAAATAAGCTCGAAGATGTTTTGTTGAAATTTGATTTAATTGTTCGCCTGTTGTTTGTTGATTGAGAATTGTCGAACAAATTGTACATCCACGAGAATTATTCACGGATATTCGATTTGTTTTCGATGTACATTTCGAGCAAAAATCTTGTCCACAAAAATGACATTTTTTCTATAAATTAAAAATGCATTTGTTTTTCTTCTTTTTCATAATGAAAATACTTTTCGTCGAAATAGATTAAATTTCTGATGACAAAGTTCACATTCGTTGATTTGTTGAGACATTTGATTGTTGTTCGATTCTATTTTCTTTTTCACTACGCTAGACGAACGTGTTTATGTGGACAAAAAAAACGAAAATATATCAAGAGAATCGAAACGAAAAAAAAGCAATCAAATAAGAAAGAAAAACAACAAGTTAAATCACGTTTTTTCTTCCTATTTCACATTTACTAGTTAGACAACAACAACAACAATTGGTTGTCTATTTCTTTTAGAAATTTTCATCCATTTTTTAGATAAGAGAAAAAAAACCCATGACATGATGGGAATTTCCCAGTTGAAAAGAAAATGTGTGAATTACTAACTGTTATGCCCTTATTTTCATTGAAAATCACAACCGCAAATAACCCGAGCAAAACTAAACATAGGTAAGTTGTTTCGAATGTATTTTTTTTACGACAAAAAGAACGAATAAGAAGAAAACCTTCGTTTTATATTTGTCTTTTCACACTTCACTTGATTTTTTCTTGATAAACTCGCCTTCATTGTGAGTAGAATATCCGAAACAGTTACTCAAGTGTGATAATCTTTTATGATTGATAAACGTAAACAACGAATATTTATCACATAATCAAATCTTGAAAAATAAAGTTTATTTTCAAACACCAATGAGTGAAACAAAAAAATAAATATATCAAACCCTATTTACAATATTGAAAGGTTAAGAAAACACGTTTTACAATTTCATTTTATTGACAAATACATTTAGTTACCTTAGTTTTTTTCTTCGATGTTCGGAAGTTTTCAAAATATTCATCATACAGTTTCTCGTAAACATATTTCGTCAAACAATTAAAATCGTTTGATGCAGCAAAATTTTTATTCAAGTTCTGTGTAATGATTAGTTCGCAAATGTCCAATTGATCTAAAGTTAAAAAAAACTTTTATAAGTAGAAAATATTCGCTTCAGTGCTTATACCTTTCATTCGTTTCAAATACATTTCGTGAGTCTTTGGACGACTTGTATACGCACGTATTTTTGTGAGAACTAATGCTAATGAAAATAAAACTTGAAGAGTTAAAGTGTATTTATAAGATTAAATCTTACTGGGCAAATCACAAACTAAGATGGCGTCTGGATATTCGATTAAGTTAATATCACATGGATTTGGTGCATAAATGGGAGACGTTAAAATATCGACAGATAACAACAGCTGATGTTGGAATCGTGCACATAAAGAATCACCCATTACTTTAACATAACCAACGTCACACAAAATCTAAAGTATTTCAAAATTGTTTTTAATGAAGACGTTACATTACGCTTACTTTTGCAGCACTTTGAAAGTCATTTTCTTGTACAATGATATCTATATCCTTTGTATTACGTAAAACGTTATGTTTTATCAACGCGAAACCACCCACGATGTAAAATGAGATCTTTTTTTGCTTGAATTGAGGGCAGAATCGTCGACAGGATTTGGTCAATAGTCCGTTTTCGTCATCAAAATGCATTGCATTGGTAAATATATCTAAAAATGTTAAAGAAGTCATTTATGATTGAATAAGACAAGATAACAAAACGTTTATATAGGAATCACTCAATTGAATGTTCAATTATGTGTTCAGAATGAAAGGAAAAGATCGTCCGACTAGTCTAACTAGTGATAAATGTCAGAGGTCAAGCTGCATCGAAAAGTGAATTAAATAGGCAATTGAATGGACACAATGCATCAGATATATTATACAGTCGATCATTGATTCACTTCTCATTGTATTTTTAACACGAAGAAATGGTTAGTTTCATTAATATTGAATGTGGATCAATCGTTGAAGTTACAGAAATATGGCGGCACGTCTATGTGACCATTACTTTCTATATGTGTACATTTCAATTATGAAGAAGAAGAAGAGAAAAAATGAAGAACATCGTGAAAAAGAACGACAACAATCTTCGTAATATTATAATGTCTTCAATTTTCGACTGTTTTCTTTTTCTGTAAGGTTTTTCCTAGAGAACAGGCTTTTATATGCAGAAACAAGTAGAAGACGGAAAAGAAAAAAAAATTTATCAAGTTTAAATTCTCAAAAATGAGAAATCAAAATCATCTTGCTATGGTTGCACATTTCTGTGATGTTGTTTGAATAACATCGACTATTATCCAACAAAAAAGAGAGAAAAAAACAACATTATCTACGTTAGATCTCGTGAATCGCACCTTTACAAGTTAGATAGTACCATCCAAATGCTTTTTCCTTTTCGGTTTGTTGGAAAAAAACAACAACAAAAGCGTTATGAGTGTCTACAGATTTTTTCTTTTTTTGATAAGATAAAACAAGATTCATTGAAAAATATTCGTTTTATTTAAACTCAAAGTTGCACATAGAAGATCGAAAAACATAAACACATTAGTAAGTCATTCGAACGCATTTTATTTACGATAAAAAGAAAAAAAAAGAGAACCTTCGTTTTTCTTTTGCGTTCTCTTTTTTGCAACGTTGTTTATTGAATAGTCATCGAGAGTCTGTGGTAGTGAAAGACAACGTGTGCATTTGAAAAAGCAAGAGAAAAAAAGCCAAAGAGAGAAATAATGTTGAATTTATGTCTTTAGTAAGATGAAAAAAGGTGTTTCTTTTAGATTAAAAGAAGATAAATAAATGAATCTAGTTATTAGACGTTAACCGGTTGACATACAAACAGTTTTCATATGGATTTATTGTTAAGAAAAGAAAGACGTCGATTGGAAAAACAATTAATTAATGAACAAATTCTTCAAGAGTAAAGATTTTGTTTTTAAAAATAAACTTTTCTTTTGAAAATCTAGATCAATTAATTTTCGAAGAGAACGTGAATATAATCGACGACGACAATATTATTCAACAATTCATCATGTAAAAATAAAATGAATTTAATTTATTAAAATAAAATTTTCTTTTAGGATTCAAATCAAACACAAAGACAAAAACATCATCGACCTTATTCACATTTAAATGATTCGTCAGATTATTCTGATGAACAACAAGTTATTATTCAATTTACTTACAACATATTTCATTTTCTATTCGTTGAATTTATTTAGATCCGACATAGAACTGGTAGTTTTTCTCGTCATTCTCGAGTTTGTTTTACTTCGCTTTTTCGCAATAAATTAACTATTTGTAATTGATTTAGCCAAATGAATCAAAAGAATGTTCATTAGTAACGTTGAATTATCGTGGAATAGGAACAAGTAGACATTGTGATGAAATAACTATTATTCAACATGATCAAACAGTTTACAAAGGTTGTTTAAAACGTGGAGGTATGTCTTTGTTTTAAAATAAAAAAGAAATAAAATTTGTGAATAAAGATCAATTGACATTTAAATCTCAACGTTATCGAAATAATTCAAGAATTCAATTGGAAATTTACGTCAACGGGATTTTTGAAGACGAACTCGTCTCGTGTTGCGAACATTCGTTGATTGATCGAAATCAAGAGCATTTCTTTCAAGTCGAACGTGTTTTTGGATCGAAACCATGTCAACAGTAAAGTTTCATTTACTTTTCAAAATTCAATTCTTCTAATTTAAATTCAGATGTCAAATTTCATCGAGTTGTTCATCATCATCCTCCTCGTCGTCGTCGTCGTCGTCGTCATGTGATAAAATTCCACAAAAACAACAGATTTCAACGCAAAGATCTTTGACAAATTCGAAACTATCGAATGGCCAACGATCAGAAGTCATTTTTAATGATTTGATTTTTTTTTGAATTTCGAATTCTTTCGTGTAGAGAAAGAAAAAACCAACGACAATAGCTGTTCCACAAAATAATGTTGAACAAGCTTGTAAACGCTTTTCTTCAGTCGAATATTTGTTTTTATTTCAAATTTTTGTCAAGGTAGCGAAGGTTTTCCTGCTGATATAACCGATTTATCTGAATTTCAACCATCAGCCGTCTCAAATCAAACTGAAGATGAATCACATACTTTTCAACCAGTTTTATCGTCAACTGATCGAGAATCACCTCCACCGATGCCACCCAAACGAGTCTATGGTTGGTCAACTTTTTGTTTTTTTGTTTTCTTTTCTATTCGACGAGTATTGTAGGACCACCTCAATTGTCAACAATGTTATCGATGAATGAACCACTTGATTCACCATTCGAAAGTACCAACGAAACTTCACAACGTCGAACACCGGACCTCATACATTCTCAATCACGAGCTTTAGATTCTGAAAATGAAGAGAATCAAACTGAAAGACGACAATTTCTTCGATCGATGTCATCAAATGTTGAAACTAGTTCAAATCCACATACACCTGCAATTGCCGTTAATTCTTCGGGGAGTTTAGCCATGGCTGATGATGCTACACAACTTCTGCTAACAAGACTTGGCATTGTACGACGTAAGTTTTTCAATTTGTAATGAAAAACGATTTGAATTCGATTGAATTTAGAACAACAAGTTGAACGTTGTGATTCATCGACTGGTTTTGCACCTCGAGAACGAGGAAATGTCGAAGATTTCGTGATTGTTTATTTACATTCAACGAATCCCGATGATGTTTTCATCAGTCAACTTCGAACGATTGTTAATTTCATAAAAATCTTCGATGATATCGATGATTCCATGGCTTTTATCAATAATGTCGTCAATGAGAAAGTTATTTTTATTTCGTCGAATTCATTGAGTTGTTCAATTATTCCCAAAATCGAAGATCTCCAACAAATCTTCATGATTTATATCCTTTCCGATGATGAAACCGAAATTTTCAATGGATTCAATTCGTCAACAAAAATCAAAGGTCCCTACGACGATCTCGATGAACTTTGTCAACATATTTCGAATGATATTCATCGTGTTACACGTGACCTTATGTCTTATTTAACAATTTCGTCGAATTCGACAACACTCGAGCCGATGTTTATCTATTTCGAACTGCTCAAAGAAATTATTCTCGATAGTGAAGAAACAGAAAATTCATTCAAAGAATTAGTTGAATTTGCTCGACAAGAATATCAAAACAATCCAAATGAATTAGCAATTATTGACGAATTTGAAAATGATTATGACAAAAATCGAGCTATCTGGTGGTTTACAAGACAATGTTTCCTATCGAAAGTATTGAACAAAGCTCTTCGTGTGCCCGAAGCCGATGTTCTTTTCAAATTCCGTTTCTTTATTCAACATTTAACTGAACAAATTCAAACCGAATCGATTTCCACGACACCTCTGACTGTTTATTTAGGACAAACAATTCATCAAACGGATCTCGATGATCTACACAAGAGTTTAACTAACAATAGTTTACTTGCGTTTAGTCAATATTTATCTGGTTCAACAGATCTTTCGAATGCAATTGAAATTGCACGAAATCTTCCTCGACCATCCGACGAATATCTTCCGATTATACTTCAATTCGATATGTCATCGAACTTAAAATGTGCAAATACAAGTTCACTTCGATATTTTGTCGACGATAAAAATGATGTTCTATTGAATATGGGCGTCGCTGGACGATTGACTAAAATTGTAAAAGATCAACAGAATGAAAATGGAATAACAACGATTTATTTGACATTAGTTAATTTCAATGATGAACCGAATATTCGAGAAAATCTTGCGCAAAAACGAAAAGAAGTGAAAGGTGCAGCACCATTGGTAACATTAATTAAATTAATGTTGATGATGAATCAACAAGCACGAGCTGAAGATTTAATTCATTTGATTTTTAATGACGATCTTTTAAAATCAGATCCTAATCTTCAAGGTTCATTAGCTGCGTCGTGTCATATTGTTGGAGCTGCGTGTCATGCACGAGGAGATTACAAACGTGCTGTTGAATTATTTCATTTATCTTTGGAGACATTCCTACGTTTTGTACCAGCTGATGCTGTTCAATTATCGCCAACTTATAATAATATTGGTTCGATGTATTTTCGACAAGATGAATTCGAAAAAGCAGCTGAATATCATCAGAAAGCACTCGATGTACAAATCAAATCACATAATCCGAATTTAAATTCCATTGCTTCGTATTCAAATAATGTTGGTGTTGTTCAATTGAAACAAGGAAAATTCAATGATGCAGCGAAATCATTTGAACGTGCTTTGAAAATACTGCAACAAATCAATGAACCTAATGATCCTGATCTTGCATCAACCTATGACAATTTAGGTGATGCTTATCTTCTTCAAGACAGATACGATCAAGCTTTAACATTCTATAGTAAAGCTTTAGAAGTTCAACGTCTTGTTCAACCACGAAATCCACAAGCACTTGCGTCATTCAATAATAGTATTGGAAATGTTTATAATAAATTACATCGATATAGTGATGCACTTTTCTATTTCAAACGTTCACTTGAATGTCAATTAGAATATCTTCCACCGACACATCCATCATTTGCATCGCTCTATAATAATATTGGTTCGATGTATTATCGACAAGAGCAATATTCTGATGCATTGCCATGTTATTTGAAAAGTTTAGAAATTGAATTAATGTGTTTACCTGAAAATCATCCGACAATAGCCGTCACTCATTTTAATATTGCAACAACATATACGGGTCTAGGAAGATTTGATGATGCTATCCTATCAACAGAACGATCGATCGAACAATTATTGAAAACTTTATCACCTGATCATCCTGAAGTCGCTGAAAATCGTTCGTATATCGACACTATCAAACGAAAACAAATGCTCAAAGGACTTTTCGATGGCAGTACAACAGATTCTTGATAAACTAGATTGATTTTCTTCTTTTTCATTTTATACTTGATTGACAAAAAATGAATTATATATTCACGTTAATAGAATTAAATATAAATCTATGCAACAAATAATCACATCTATAATAAATACATGCATATTTCGCCTTGTTTTTTAATGGTAATTATTTTAATAGTCTGTTACCTCCAATAGCCTAATCTTTTGATTGAAAACATGTAAAAATTATTTTCATAGACCGAAATCATAACAAACTCTGACATAAGATACTGCTGTGATTATTTATTTCGTGGATCCCAATAGGATTCTCCTGTTGCTTAATTAAAATAATAATGTCTTTCTTCTTGAATTTCTCTTTGCAATAACCTTTGACTGGTCTCGGACATATATTGTTGAAATTGAGGTTCTATTAAACATTTAATATGAACAATTTCTAAGATATGTTCAGTTTGCTGTTCGAAATGTTGAATACGTATCCAATGACAAATGAAAGAACTCCACTACTCGTTTAAAATCTCCTCGAACTCTAATTGAATTAAATCTACATAAATCGAACCAATTTCATGTTGATCTCGACGATTATCCCTACATACATTTCAAAGAACATCATTTTAATCATCAATTATATCGAAATGAGCTTCTATTTGTACATTTGAAACACGAATTCACGACATCTTTTTATTTGATTACTGAGTGTTTTACAAATAAATATAGATATTATATCATTCGTCTTCGTATATATGAAAATGAAATAGTTCAAAAGAAAAAAAGAAATGAATCAGTCGAAACGAACACACTGTTCATCTACTGTGTTGACCGATTTTATGCATTGTTTCGTACAGACTGGAAATCAGTCTAATTAGATAATGTTTGTCGATAAAATTATCAATCATATAAATTCATTGAATCAATGACATTTTGTTTCGCTTTTCATCTCGTCTCATAATGACTTCTTTATCGTTTGCAGATATTTTCACAAATGCAATGGAATTTACCGAAGACCATGCACTTTTGCGACGAACATGTTCTTCCTTTTGTCCACAATTCAATAGCAAAAATCTTCGATATATGATCGTCGGCGGATATGCATTAATCTTTCATAAATATATTCGTAACACCATGGATGTTGATATACTTATTCATGAAGACGATTTTGAAGAAGCTAAACAAGTATGTTGAACATATGATTGCTGTATTTATGTATCAGAATCAAAAGAACGATATTCATATACGTTCATCTTTGAAAACATTTTAGATTCTCGTCGTTAATCATTTCGAACGAATTCATGGTGGTGAATTATGTGTTCGATTTAAACATGAATATCTCTTGTCAGTAGATTTATGTGTTGCACCTATCTATGGACCTTATCCATGTGTCGCTAATCGATGTGATGATCGTGGAGTATTCTTTTGTGATTTATCAAGTAAATAGCCACGATTGATTGCCATACATGAATACGCTTGTCGTTTATTTCAGCTTTAATTTTCACAAAAGTCAATGCGTATATCGGACGATCAATCACAGAAATTGGTTTATGCAAAAAACTACAAGGTAAACTAGAATTCATTCTAAAAAAACTAATAATTTCAAACAACTTATAAAATCTTCATTTTAGATAAAGTCGATTTATTAAACCTGATTCGAATTCATAGACTCGGTGAAAATTATGGTTCAGAAAATAATTTTTCCCTTCTAGTTGAATCAACCTATCGTAAATTATATAATAATTATTATGATCGTATAAACTCAAGACATAAAAAAACGAATACAAAACAATGTATTGTTCTATGATTATGCGAATTTATGTATTTGTTTTTCTCTTACCTAGTTGTGACAAAAACTTGTAATTCAATTGTATCTTTCTCAAATATTTTACTGTCAGATTTAAATGTTCAGATTTTGATCTTTTGTTTTTGTTTTATAGTATCAAGATACTTTCGTTGAACAGAAAATAATAAAAAGTATATTTGAGTATCTAGTTATGAGATACATAACGTCAAGTGATACAACTCAAGAAGATCTTTTCAATGATGAATTAACAAGCACGAGGAGATTACAAACGTGCGTGTGTTTACCTGAAAATCATCCGACAATAGCTGTCACTCATTTTAATATTGCAACAACAGATTCTTGATAAGTTAGATTGCTTTTCTTCTTTTTCTTTTTGTATTTAATTGACAAAAAAGAATCATATATTCACTTTAATAGAATTAAATATAAATTTATGCAACAAATAATCGCATCTATAATAAATACATGCATATTTCGCCTTGTTTTTTATGGTAATTATTTTAATAGTCTGTTACCTCCAACAGTCTAATGCTAATAGTTGTTCTCTTTCTCTCTCTGTTTTTTAACTATATAATAAACTTCGAAAATTCATCAACATTTTTTTTATTATCGAATTTATGTTGCTTCAATAATCAGTCAATATTTGAGTAAAATAAATCCTATACGTCAATATTGAATACAAAAAAGTGTTCAGTATAATAAATCGAATTATTTTCCCGCTCGGAAGAGATTTCATTTTTTTTTCTTTCTCTCTCTCTCTTCTATTATATAAATCTGAATCTTGGCCTTATTTTCATGTAAATGGATTCAATGGGTTTGTATTTGTCTTCGATGAGTATATGTTAATATTTATTTTTCAGAAATATTTCCTGAACAAATTGATTGTGGAGAAGAATTGTTTGTGATCATGTCGATAGTTCTTCCGTTTTCGATTATATTTTCTTTAATTATTTGTTGGATAGTTCAGCCACATCCTCAACAAGCATCAAATGTTATTGAATATCGTTTCGATTAGAAGAGAATATTCCCTCTCGAAGGAGATGACGACAATGATCTTCTTCAGAATGATAATCGATTCAATTTTTTCTCTATAAACTTAGTTAAAGATAATTGAGAACGGAAAGAATGAAAAGAAAACAAATTCGAATCGATTGTATTGCGTAAGAAAAAGGCAATCATCTTTTTTTTTTCATGTTTAACCTTGATCAAAAAAATTCGAGAATGATTTATGTATGTTCATTGTCTAAATATTGACAGATAATGTATGCAGGGAAAGTTCTTTTTAATATCGAATAAGATTTTCTGTTATTATTTTGTCATGATTGCACATTTGCGTGATGTTGTTTAACTAACCTCGAGTGTTGGCGAGGAAAGAAGAAGAAGAGAAAAGGAAAATTTTCTTTTTTTAAGTTTTCATAAATAATACAGACAGAAAAACAAGCATTTCTTTTTCTTCATGTTTTTTTTTGCTTTTCTTATTTTCTGCACAATGACATTTACATTTGCTGTTGTGTCGTAGGTCATTCTTTGCGATAATCCGTCGACTAGAAGAAGTTTTTCGTAGTGTGCATTGTCTCTTCTCGAGTAATCATTCGTATCAATCTTTATTTTTTACTTTCTATTTTTAGAAACACAAGAAGAAGAAAACGCATTCATTTTTACTAGAAAAAAAAGAAGAAGAATTTTCGACGCCAAATAGAAATTTGAAAGTAACAAAAGAAAGTAAGATGCTTTCTCTGAATCATCGCATTTTTTTCCTTCTCTCTCTCCATTATAACCGGCAGCAGCAGCAACATTGTATAGTTTAGCAGAATACAAAAAAAAGAGAGCGAAGAGAGAAAACAGAGAATCAGAGAATGAATGAAAGAGAAAGAGAGAGATAAGAGAGAAAAAACCACATAGCTACGCACAGTCCTGCTTTCGCTGTTCTCCATCTCGTTTGGTTCTTTAGAATAATGATTGCGCGTATATTTATGTGAATGTATTCGCGCAACGATTAAGTGTGCACAAAGAAGAAGAAGAAGAAGAAAAAAAGCTATTTAACAATTCCAAACCTTGAACACGTATTAATTCGATTTTTCGAAAGAAAAAAAAGTAAACGAACCGAAATCCAATCCAATTAAATCAAATAAATCATCCGCGTTTGTCTCAATTCGTTTCTGGTAAGATATATTCTTTGTAAGGCATCTATTGACATTTGACAAATCATCTAATCATTGACTGTAGTATCAACTAATTCGATATATTATTTATACGATAACCTTTTTCTCATTTATGTTTAGAACGCTTCGAGTTACAGAAGGCTAATCAGAGGATCAGTTGGGCTTTCTCCGAGGATAAACACGAAAGAAAATATTTCTGTAAATAATTAAAACGACCAATCGATACTAGTGTTTTTCTATCTAATCGAGTTGAGCGATTTCGACACAAGATTATGCAAATATTCTCCAAGACAAATCTGTTAGAACAATATGTGTTCTCATTCGGAAGAAGAAGAAGTCTATTATTATACTTCGATGCACAAATAGAAAATAGACTTGATCAGTAGTTGCGAACACTTCAAACGAAAAATTTTATCAAGAATCATAATTTACATATTTTTCACGCATCGACTTTATTTAGAATATTTATTCGAAAAGAAATAATAAAAGAATTATCTAATTTTAGATCAGGTATTCATTTCCCGTTGGAATATAGAATAGAAGAGAAGAAAAAAAAGTTCAATCAAACCTAAGCTTTGCTTCTAATTCTCAATCGAATAGACTTGATCGATCGACTGGAAGAATTCAGAACAAGATCTCATTTTTCCTTTTTCTTCTTTTTTTTTTTGATTGTAAAAATAGATTGATGAATGTGTTAGATTTCCAGCTGTTTCTTCGAGGATGAATGAAATAAGAATAAGATAAGACTTGTCGTCAGTATTGCATAAACAGATGAAGATAATTATGAACATTTTTTGTCATCATCATAATCAGCATAGAAAAGCGTTCGAATGTCCTTGAATGGTGTTCGACTTGCGGCGTCAGTTCTCACTCATCAAATTAACAGTTTGAAAGAGAAAAGAGAAGAAAAAGAAGAAGAAAAAATCAGCATAGTGAACATCGTGAGCTCTTTTTGTATTCAAGAGCGATGCGCTACGAGAGACACACACACACATATTTCATACAATGTGTTTTATACATATACATCGTCTCGGCGGAACCGTTTTATCGATTAGTCAACAAAGACAATAAAAGAAACGAAAAAAAAACAGGAAAATACTTGCTGCGAGACGTGACTTGACGCAAATTGGTGATACACTATATAAAACAAACGGCACTCGTTTAGAGAGAAATAAAGAGCTATTTAGAGAACACAAGTACTATTCATATCAGTTTCCGTTTTCTATTTGTCGAGATATTATCAAGTAAGATGAGGAGAACACAACAAAAAAACGAACGAACGCATTCGTTTCGTTTTTAATAAAAGCAACGATATGAATAAGTTTTGTTTATTTACTGTTGATGAAGAGAAAATGTAATTAACATACATTTTCCAGTTCGAATAAAATTGAGTCTTTATCCTTGATGTTTGACAACTTTTTTTTTGTGTTATTGATTTGTTTCGACAAGTTTGTAACGATGTGAATGAAGGCCATTGAATTTTCGTTTTTTTTTGTTAGAAACACAAAAAAACAGAAAGAGAAAAATGTAAATGATTGAAGATATTTCCCAAATGAATAAATCTATGTTTGTTTTGTGTCAAGGTTAATCAAAAGCAAAGTACAAACAGATTGTAATGGGAAATAGACGAGAAAAATAAATCTGAGATTAAGGCCAACTAATATACATCGATTGATTGTATCTGATTGACGAGCTTTTTCTCAATTCTCTTGATCTATTTGTAAGATAAAAAATCATTCGAAAGATAAACACACTGAGTTCTGCTTGGTACGAGTTGTTTTCCTTTTGAATTGTAGAAAAGAGACAAGTGGACATGTTTGCACACGAGTGGTGATGCACTACGAAGACTCTAGTGTTGACTATGCCCTGTGGCTTGATCGTCTTCGATTGTCAATTGCTTGTTGTTGTTGTTATTCTCGTCGAATTAGTCGTTTCAAGACCGATTTTCATCGATAAAGATCAACGAAATTCGTCGATAAATCATCTTATGAAAAAAGATCGAAGACATTCGATTTTCGACGATAAAAACAAAGCTGTTCTTGGCGAACTTGTACGTACAAACAAATTCGAAAAAAAACACTGTTCAACGATATTGTTTTTAGCATACATATTTAAGTAATTATGGTTATTTGCCTCGTTCGGATTTAGAAACTCGAGCGATGCGAACGGATGATGAATTTCGTTCGGCAATTCGACGTTTGCAAACATTTGCATCGATACCTGTCACCGTATGTCTTTTTTTCGATTTGAGAAAAATGATTTATTTTCAATGATAAACAAAGGGTAAACTTGATCAAGCAACACTTGATCTGATTCGTCGTCCTCGATGTGGTTTAGCTGATCATGATCCGAATCGTTTGCCACGCCCACATGTTTACGGAAAATCTCGTCATCGACGTTATGTTTTACAAGGACAGAAATGGGCAAAAACATATTTAACATACAAGTAAGACTCGTTAGTTTTTTTTTGTTGTTGTTTATCTTCTCAAATACAGCCAACTTGTCAAAAGTGTTAAACTTACAAATGTTAACAGAATTGGCTTGACGAAATTCGTTTGTTTGTCTTGAAAATGACACGAGAGTTTGGTTAAAACGATTTGTTCGGACTTGAGAGTTTTCCATTGAAGTGAATATTCGTCGTATTCATTCAGAATTTGAGCATATTGAATAACGAGAGTGATGCCATGTTTCATTTCGATTGGAATTAAATGACAATCGATTGACGATTGACTCGGAATGAAACCTCGAGCTGGTTGAGAAGCAACGATATTCGGTTGAGTAGTTTTCAATTTAAATAAAACGGGAAATGGATTGTCATTGTATAAACGAAGATTAAGCGGATTCAAACGAGAGAATATTAAAGTTTTTGAAGGTTTTGTTCGTAATTCGATTAGTTTTTCATTTTTAAAATTCATTGATTTTGAAAAGCAAAACAAAACAACAGCAGTTCAATGCGCGTATTTTTTTTTCTTTTTTGAAATAGAATTATAAATTATACTCCGGATATGTCGCGCGAATCAGTCGATCGAGCAATTTATCATGCTCTACTGATATGGTCATATCCAAGTCAATTAAGATTTCGTCAAGCGAATGATCTTGAACAACCAGATATCGAATTTCTGTTTGCTCAAGGTTATCACAAAGATGGTTATCAATTCGATGGCAAAGGTTCGGTATTAGCTCATGCTTTCTATCCCGAAGAACATCTCGGCGGTGATGTTCATTATGACGAAGATGAAGATTGGACTGCTTATCGAGAAAATGAATACGGTCTAAGTAAATCATCAAAAACAATCATTTCAACGATCTTTTTTTCTTTTTGAATTTCTAGTGGATCTATTTTCGGTAACAGTTCATGAATTAGGCCATTCATTAGGTTTAATGCATTCAAATATTCCCGATGCAATTATGTTTCCGTATTATCGAGGTTATTCGAAAGCGATTAAATTGCATAATGATGATATCGCTGCGATTAGGAAACTTTATGGAGGTAAAAACGATCGTTGAGATGAATCTCATTGATTCGATTCGATAATTTAGATCCCCCAACTGACGTTGTTTATCCGAATGAAGAAGAAGAATATCTAAATGAAACTTTAACGACGGAATCTCTCGAAACGACAACAATGCTAACAACAACCGCAACAACAACAACAATAACAACAATGCCGACAACGACAATAACTTCTCCTCAAACAACTTTAGCTTTATTGAATCGAGAACAAAGTTCAAAGAGAAAATCATCCCAACATTCATCTCGAATTAAAAATTCGTCGACAAATCATTGGTTTCAAACACAACACAAAATAACAATTGAACCTATTCAAGTCAATTACACGGATAGATCGAAATTAGATTTATGCGATGGATTTTACGATGCCATTACCATGTATAAAGGAATCTTATTTATATTCAAAGGACAAGTTCGTTTTGTTTCTCTCTCTCTTGTGAAAAGAATAATTTCGTTTTGTTTTTCAAGTATTTTTGGCAATATGATCGACGCGGTTTAGATCCGTTATCTCCAATGATTAATAATGCATTTTGGTTGGGTTTACCTGAGACATTAACAAAAATAGATGCGGCTTATGAACGAGCAGATGGACGTTTAATGCTTTTCTCCGGTAAATTGACTTGATTTTTAACGAAAATAAAACCATTTTAATTGACAAAAGGTCGTCAATATTGGATCTTCGAAGACAATCGAATATCAATTGAATCTGATGGTTCAACATATCCTCGTAATATAAGTACTCTGGGTCTTCCATCTGATATTGATCATATTGATGCTGCATTTCTATGGTCATACAATCGACAAGCTTATCTTGTCTCGTCGAATTTATATTGGGCGTTAGATGAACGATGGAATCGTGTGAATACATATGATTATCCAAGAGATATGATCATGTGGCAAGGAATTCAAGTTCCACTCGATGATGCTTTTGTGGATTTATCTGGTAGAATTACAAATTTCATTCATGAAAAAAATATTCATTTTTCTTTTTTTTTCTCAAACAAAAGGTTCAACATATTTCTTCAAAGGCCTGGATTTTTGGCGTTTAAACGATACAAGTATGGAATCAGCATTGAATTATCCTCGTTCGATAAATACGGAATGGCTTTATTGTGACAAGCCTCGATCATCATCATCGGTATCCATTCGATCGACTTTGATTTTGTCATATCTCGTTCTGTTCATTCTCTTGAAATCTTCGCTCTAAGCATCTCAAACATTCTCTTTCTCTATTTGTTTTTCTTCAAATCTCCGTTCTTTTCAAAAACACGTTTGGCTTTGTGTCTGATATACTCATTTGTATGCGTGTGTCACTGCCAACAAAACACGAGAAAGTGTCGATTTTCTCAGGTCACAAAATGTTGAACAAAATCATTTCGAAACACAAAAAACAAATCTTGTGATCTCGAAAAGTGAACACTTCACCAGAAACCTAACTATCATTCTTTATATTCTCGATTCTTATTTCGTTTTTGTTTTTCATTCATTTTTTTGTTTTGTTTAATTTTCGTCTATTTTATTTGTTTCTTCACACAACAGTCTAGTCGATTATAGAGAAATAAACTCGATCTTTTACGAGCGCCATTTACCTTTCAATGCGTGGGCAAAGACACGTGTTTATACGTACTTATTCACCTTGACTATAAATTTCGTTGTTCTCTTTCCTATTTAAAGTTACAATCTGTTTCTTATTCATTTACAAATCGAGAAAAAGAAATATGTCTTCGTCATTAGAAACAAACAATAACAATAACGATAATTCCGATGGAAAAATCGCAACAGAAGCATCACCACCCGGTGTTAATTCAATTACAAATACGGTTGGAATGCAACCAACATCACCTGATCTTTTAATACAACTGCCACCGCCTGCTACTCGACGAGCAAGCTGTGATAAACCTGGTTGTACTGATGAACATAGTGGAAAACCACACGAATAAAACATTTTTTTTTGTATTTGAACAAAAACAAATCGATGTATTTTATTTTATATAATACAAAAGAGAGGAAAAAAACATCTGTTTATTTAGTCGAAAGGAAAAAAATGTGTTTATGACATTTTATATCGAATGCCGATAAACATGATAAGAAAACAACTGTTTTTTTCATCTTGATACATTGATTTAACGAAAAACAAAATCATGAGAATAATTGTTCACGCTTCGAAATAACATTCTCACTCAGAGAATCGATATTTCCAAATGAAACTAAAATTGGCGTTTGATGTATAAACAATTCTTTTTCTTTCAATAATTAAAAAGAAACCTTTGAAATAGTCATTCATTATTCAATATTATAAAGTCTATAACTACATTGCCTGCTAGTATTTCATTATAAAATCATTAATGGCACGCAAGAAACATCAGAATTCTGTTATTCGCACAACAATTCGATCGTCCAAGAAAAAACAACATTCGTTAAATCGATCTACTGCTACTGTTTCATCTCATCATCAATCTGTTAAAAAACGAAATAAAGTCAATAGTGAAACAGTTTCTACAGATAAATTTCTTTCGCCTTCGGATCATAAAAAGAAAAAACGAAAATATAATAGACTATTTTATGGTACACACTCACAGTGTTATGCACTGCTATCCTTATTACTTTGTTTTCTACTTCTGAGTGCTATCGTTGCCATTATAGTTATTTTTGTGAATAAACCTGCAAAAGCGAATTCAACGAGTGAGTGTCAAATACTATTCTTAGTTTTATCTAAAAGATCTTGTTTGTCTTCAATAGAAACTATCGTTTCAACCGTATGTAGTTGTTTATGTCCAGGTGAACAATGGACATTTACATCGAATCTGTTAGCTAGATGGTCATTTGATGGCAATTTGAATGATACGATGAAGATGTATGATGCAACAGCAAATCAATCTCCAATATTTGTCGATGGTTATGTCAATCAAGCTGTTTCTTTGAATGCAACAACAATGCAATCATTTTCAACATCATACATTCCATTATCATCAACGAGTTTTACTATTGAAGCTTGGCTTCGACCTACTTCATTTCCAAATTCATTGGATCATGGTATTCTGGGTCTTTGTCCAACAATTGCAACGAATCTATGTCTTCATTTGACTATTCGCAAGATAACCTCAAACAATTATCTTTATATAAGTTTTTATAATAATAATTGTCAAGGAAATACGCCTCTAACTGCAGATCAATGGATACATGTTGCATTTGTGTTTGATCTTAGTTCTCTTACACTATCGATTTATCTTGATGGTTTACTTGATGCTCAATGTATCGTTTCCGGACCTTTATTAGCAAGCATGGGTACTGTAACGATCGGTGCTGTACCAGCACTTATATCAATGAATAATTTGAATTTTTTTCAAGTAGAAATGATTTTGATAAAGAACTATACTTTCATGATTTTAATTTGAAGGGTTATATAGATCATTTATCAATTACTAATCGAGCGAAATCTTCATGTGAGATACGAGAAGATGCCACTCTTGTTAGTTGTTTTCCATTTGATACAACAAACACAGATGCATACAGTGACTATGGACCTAATTCTCTTTTAAAATCTTATATGTCAACGACAATTATTTCTTCTCATCATTCATCAGACGCTATTTCATTTAATGGCACGGCAACGTCGTACTTTCAAGCATTGAGTTTTACTGGTCTCGGTATGTCAACTCAACCATTTTCGATTCTTCTTTGGATTCGACCTCGATCTCTGCTAACATCAACAGTCGTTCATGTATCAAAAACTATATCGGGTACCGGTTGGTGCTATCCTTTCATAGGATTTGCTCTCAATGGATCTGTTATTGTTCAAGTCTATCATGTTCCTCAAACAACTCTATATGGTCCATTGTTACCCATGTCTCCTACTTGGACACATTTAGTCGAAACATGGAGTCCAATCAATGGTCTACGTCTTTATATCAATGGAACACTCGTTGCATCGAATTCATTATATACGTCTTATGTAGCGAGTGCATCGTCGAACGTTGTTACTCTAGGAAATAGTCTTAGTGGATATAATGCTTGTGTTGGTATGAATTCAATTGGAAAAGCATCTGGCCCATTCGATGGTGATATCGATGATTTTCGAGTGTACACACGACAATTAACTGCATTTGAAATTACTACTATCTATAATATGTAGTTTATTCAATGACAGATGTTTTTATTAAAAGATACCTTTTTCTCTTTTTTCCTTTCCGTCAATAAATAATAATAGAAGAAATCATTTTTTTTAAAATCTGCTCATATTTTATTAGCAGAAAACTAAGAAACATTTCATCACGATGAAATACTCTTTGTACTTATTAAATATTCTATTATTTGATTCGATTTTTGGTCGACTGCAATTAAATCTTTATTACACCGATGTAACCGATAAAAGTATCAATGGTGATCAAATCCAACACAATTGCTTTAGTTTTCCTATATCAGATAAACGAAGTCATGATCGTGAAATTCTCGTCTATTGTTTCGGTGAATTACCAGTGAAATCGTTTGTACAAAATCCAAATCAATTTGCAAATCTAACCTTTGCTCAACTATGGAAACAAGGTGTAACAAGCGAAGATTTGTATCGTTGGTCATCGGCTTCAATGGATCTCATTGAACGATATCAATTCTTTTTGAATCAATTATCAACTGAAAATGATTTCTCTCTATCCAATGAACTTTTCTTCAATTGTACATTGCCAAGATTTGGTTCTGAATGTCAATACGAATTGTCCGCTTACGATTCAAGTAAATCGACATTCTATGAAATGTTTTTCACTTTCTATCGAACGTTTGACTTTAATCCTGCGGATATAACTTGTTATATTCACATAAATTGTAATCGTGGTTCATCACGATTATGTTTAGATTGGACTGATATTTGTAATGAACAGATCGATTGTACTGACGATGGAATCGATGAAAAATATTGTTGGCAATTACTCGTCAACGAATGTAATGCAGATGAATATCAATGTCGAAATGGTGAATGTATTCCGAAGTTATTCTATAAAGATCAGCAACTTATTGTTGATTGTCTCGATATGACCGATGAATTATCAACGACTGATTCGATTTTAACACCTACGCATAAACGATATTTACCTTCGATGAAACATGAAGATGTCATTTGTAGTTTTCAAACATTTTCAAATCATTGTTCAAGAAATCGTCGAGAAATTTCGATTGATAAAATGATTTTGACGAAACATGAATCTCTTAATGAACAATGTTGGTTAGCATTGACTTGTTTAGCTAATTTCTCACAAAAAATTCATGGATTTTCATCGAATTCTTATCATGCCAATCAATGTATTGATATTATTCAAAAAACTTGCCCGGATATTCTAATTTATCCTCGTATTCCAGTTTTATTTTCGAATATTTATTTTGTTTATTTAAAAAAAGATTTTCAAATGTCAACAAATTTTCTCAACATTCCATTTTATATCTGTTTCAATAGTTCGGATTATGATATTTTCTTTTCAAATCTGTCGACAATCTTCTTATTGAACGAACTCAAATGTTTGGATATTCAATCAATGTTATCTCAAATACGAGAAGCTCACGGTCGATTATTAACATTGACGATACTCTATCTCGTTGTTCTCGACGAATTCTATGTTCGAATAAAACAGTATCATTTACATATCAATTATACAAAAGAAATATGTCAACGAGCAAATATGTATCAATGTCAAAATTCATCGAAGTGTATTTCGAAATCTCGTCTTCTCGATCGAATTTACGATTGTCCACGTGAAGACGATGAAAATCTCAATGAAATCATTCGAATCTATTCATTCGATCAATTAACTAAAACTCATATTAAATGTGAACAATCAAATAAATATTTAAGTTCAATATTATTTCACGATAAAATTTGCGATTGTCGAATCGAAGAAGATGATTGGTGTGAAGATGAAAGGGAACGACTGGTTTCCGATCGAAGAACAATTTCATTTCAACATATTTGCGATGAACATACAGATTTATTTGCCAAGTTCATCGATGGACGATATCAAACCGATGAAACTGATTGTGAACAATGGGAATGCGATAATGTTTATACACATTGTAATTACGAATGGAATTGTCCGAATGGTGCCGATGAAAGTAATTGTTATGATGATAAAACTTTATTTAATTGCTCGGCCAATCATCATTATTGTGTTTCGCCATTTACAAATCAATTCATATGTTTACCAATTCGAAAAGCGAATGATGGAATTGTTGATTGTCTCGGCGGAACTGACGAACGAAGGTTATGCCAAAGAAATGTTCAACCAGAATCCAATGATGCTTATGAGACATTTTTTTGTGTTCAACGAAATGTATCGATATGTCTTTCGAAAGTTCGTCTATGCGATGGTCATCGAGACTGTGATCAAGGAGATGATGAACAGTTTTGCACAGCCAATCAAATGTCCTATCCAAATATTAGCATTTGTTCGTTATTTAGTCTTGTTCAAATTTCATCTATTGAGCTGTTTTTTTGTCGTTATTCTTTTTATGAAAAACAATGGAGTTTAATTACTTTCAAACTCGATGGAATCACTTACACAAATGAAATTGAAACATCGTTTAATATCGACAAATCGAAATCATCATTAGTCAAACAATCAAATCGATATCGAACACATTGTCATCGCGGTCTTATTTTAAATATTTGGTCGAATGAAAGTCTTCGACACACTTGCATGTGTCCGTTGTGCTACTACGGAAACAAATGTCAATATCAAAATGAACGTGTTAGTCTTACACTTCAATTTCGAACATTATCTGACTCATGGCAAACTCTATTCGCAATTGTGATTTCATTGATTGATGATAATCAACAACAACCATTGATTCATTCGTACGAACAGCTCAGTTATTTATCATCAGTTGATTGTCAAGCGAAATTTCATTTTCATTTAATTTATGCAACTCGACCGAAAGATTCAACAAAACAATATTCAATTCAAATCGATATCTACGAGAAAATCTCGTTGACCTATCGAGCAACCTTTCTCTTTCCTATTCAATTCTCATTTTTGCCCGTTCAACGTCTGGTGAAAATCATAAATATTCCTTCGAGTATTGTCCATCGAAAACATTGTTCAATCAATCGATGTGTTCACGGCAAATGTCGAATCTACGCCAATACAAACGAATCGAAAATATTCTGTCAATGTCATCGAGGTTGGTCAGGTCGATTTTGTACAATTCCCTTCGCAGACAATTGTTCGAAAGAATCTCGATTTGTCGGTGTATCAACAAATAATCGATCGATTTGCGTTTGTCCAGTGAATAAGATCGGTTCGCGATGTTTACTCACCGATCCAATTTGTCAAATCGAACCGAATTCGACTTGTTTCAATCAGGGTCAATGTTTTGCTTATAATAATTTAGTTAGTCGTCAACGAAATTTCATTTGCATTTGTTCGAAAGGATATTCAGGCGAATTTTGTCAATATGCCGATACGAAATTCGTTCTTTCATTCGATTCGAATATAATTCTACCGGAAATTTTGTTAATTCATTTTATTCATGTTGAACTATTCGAAGATCCTGAACGAACAACAACATTTGTCAATGTTCCAATTATTGAACGTCATGAAATTGTATTTTATTGGTCGCAACCATTTCATTTGGTGTTCATTCAAATCGATCGAGATTATTATTTATTTCGTCTGCAAACATCGTTTTACCGGTCGGAAATCATTCGAAAACAAGTCGATTCACGTGATCGTTGTTTGCGTCTCGATGAATTATTCAATTCGACGTTTGTTCAATGGGATCTTCTTCGTCGAATCAAAGCCTATCATTTGCCTTGTCGAACTCGTGCTGATTTATCTTGTTTCTACGATGAAGTTCATCTTTGTATTTGTTACAATTATCAACAAAAACGTTTAGCCAATTGTTTTCGATTTGATCATGAAATGTCATTTAATTGTTCGGGCGAAAGTGAATGTGAAAATGACGGTCAATGTCATCAAGATTCGTTGACATGTGCCAAACGATCTCGTTGTATTTGTCCGCCGTGTTTCTACGGTAAACGTTGTCAATTCAATACCAATGGTTTCGGTCTTTCGATCGATGCCATTCTCGGTTATTATATTTTGCCAACAAAGAATTTTCAATCTCAACCGTTGATTATTAAAATAAGTTTTTGTTTAACAATTCTTTTCTTGGTTATTGGCTTGACGAATAGTTTCCTTTCGTTGATTACATTTCAACGAAGAATTGTCCGTGAAGTTGGTTGTGGTTTGTATCTTTTAGGTTCGTCAATTGCTACGCTTTTAGTTATCATTGTTTTTACATTGAAATTTGTTATTCTTCTTCTAACTCAAATGACAATTCTCACCGATCAAAGATTTTTAACAGTTCCATGTATTTCGTTGGATTTTATTCTGTTAGTTTGTCTTTCGTTTAATCAATGGCTGAATGCATTCGTTGCTGTCGAACGAGCGTTTACAGCTGTTCGAGGAATTCATTTTAATAAAATTAAAAGTAAAACAACAGCAAAAATACTTCTCATCAGTCTGTTGGTTGTTATTCTTATGAGTTCAATTCATGATCCAATTTATCGACGTTTAATTAATGAAATTGAAAATGAAAATAATATCCGACGAGTTTGGTGTATTGTGACACATCGATCTGGTTTGCGAACATATAATTATATTCTTCAACTTTGTCATTTTTTAATTCCATTTCTACTTAATTTTTTTTCGATTATTATTTTAATACGAAAACAAATTCGACGACAAAAGCTCGTCCATCCTCAACGACAACCATCGGAAACTCTTCGTCGACAACTTGTTCAACACAAACATCTGCTAACAGCACCTGTTGTTTTAGTTATTCTCGGAATTCCTCGTTTTATTTTATCATTTGCATCGGAATGTATGCAAACAACAACGAATTCATGGTATTATCTTCTTATTTATTTCGTTTCATTCGTTCCCTCGATGCTCACTTTCATTCTTTTTATTACTCCATCGAAATTCTACATGAAACAATTTCGATTGTCAATTAAACAAATGCGCAAATTCTGGCAACCTGCAATTTAAAAACAAATTAAGATAAATGAGTTTTCGAACGTGACAAAATCAAACGAAGTTAATTAATTAGAATGATTCAACAGGTTGAGTTGTTGCTTTTGCGATCATTTGGTAAAGTGGGGACGATTTGATTTGTTCGACAACGATTGTAATGATTACCAATGACAACATAATAAAATTGTTTTCGAAAACGTTGAGACACACAAATATAAATATAAAACGGAATCTAAAAAAGAGAAAAACAGCTCAAAGCTAAATCATATAATGAATAGATGTATTTACAGCGTAATATAAATAATAAAGACAAGTTGTTATTGCAATTGCTAATCGAATTTTAACCGATGCAATAGGATCTTGAGTGAGATTTGTATGTGAAGCAAAAGTGAGAACGATGTAACATGGTGTTGTTGCAAAGATATTGAAAACAACTTGAACAAGAACCATTGTTGTCAATTGAATTTCATGTCGACGACGAACTAATGGAACTGTTCGATGAGATATTTGTCGAATATTTGAATAAGCTAATAAACCAAAGAGAATTGTGAGTAAAAGTGGTATTACACACATTAAAACAGGCACATGAAAATCATTGTAATAACGAGAAAATATTGAATTAGTTATGATGCAAGTTGATTTGCCTGTTGACGTTGATACAACTAAATTATAATAGTTGAGATAGGTTAGACCATAGAGAAGCCAAATAAGAATCACTATTGCTGATAAACGATGAGCAGTTTTCGTATTACTTCGTTGTTGCCATTCAGGACGAGAACATGTGGCTAAAAATTGATCGACCGTTGCCAAACACAAACATGCAGGTGATGCCACAGCACAAAATTGAAATAAATAATTTCTTATTTTACAATAAGAATACGATGATTCCGACCAATCAATATCGGCTATATTAAATATAACTCGAGAAAGAAGCCCACTCAATAATTGACCAATATTGATTAGAGAAACAACGATTAAATAAAATGCACTTGGACTTGAACGATAAATTTGAAGACTAAGAAAAATAATTATATTCGCTAGTCCACCGAGAACACCACCGATTATGACTGTTGAGCCCATATAAACGTAAATTTTCGATATAAAATAACTCAATGTTTCTATTATTGGATCAGACATTCCGATTTGACACAATCTTCTTCTCTGTGTTAAAATTTGAAATGAAGGCAAGAGAAAATTGAAATTTTATTTTTATATTAAATATTTATGGTCCAGCTACTTTTTCTTTCTCAACTTCTTACGCACGAACTCCTTGACTCAATAAAATAATAATCTCGTCTCTTTTTTTAATTAATAACTCAGACTTTTATTTCTTTTCGTAAAATGTTATTTAAAAAAATATAAATAATCTTCCTTCTGTTTATTTCAAACTCAAAAGACGACTTCATTTTTTCAGTTGTTCACTGCAAGGTACTACTGTTATCTGTAACAACTTCGAAATAAATCGTGACAAAGTCCTTTTTCATCCAAATTAGTATATTTTCGATCATGCATGTCACTTTAATGTTTGACTTAGATACAAAAAAATTATTTTTAATCGACATAAAACACTGTGTTATCAAATCTTGATTTAAATTAAATCTCAGAACATCTACGTTTATAGAAATCTCAAGAATTAATTTAATCGGTGATGTTTATATCGACATTTTGCGTTCTCGATGGAATTCAACATGATCAATTGAGAAATCAGTCGTAGCTATATATGTTCTTTATTAATCGATGCAAATCCTGATGATTCGTATAATACACGTGTTGAAGAGAGTTAATGGGAAATTTGAGTTTACGACAAATTCAAATTCCCCTTCATATGGTTGAAGAATTGATTTAAACGATTTTGAATGACGACTCATTGAAATTGGATCCTAATTTTTAAGGTTCACTGACGTACATAGTCATTGCACCATTACAAAGCAATTCTCCTAGAGAATATAAGATGTATTTACCTGATAAAAGTATATAAAGAAAACCATCTGACAATTGTCATGATATTATAGAGAATAGATGAAATGTCGTCAAAACGTCTCTTGAAAGAATTTCAATCGATTGAAAATGCTAAAATGATTAATAAGAATTTATTTCATTGGCAAGTATCGATTTCTGGTTCTGAAAATAGTCCATATGAAGGTGGCCATTTTCAATTAGACATTCGTATTCCAACTGATTTTCCATTACATCCACCTCGAATTCGATTCCAAACGAAAATCTATCATCCAAATATTCATCTAACTGGGGACATCTGCATCGATATTTTACGTTCTCAATGGAATTCAACATGGTCCATTGAAAAATTACTCTTCGGCATATGTTCTCTATTAACTGATGCAAATTCTGAGGATCCTTATAATGCACGTGCTGCATTGTATTACCGACAAGATCGACAGAAATTCAATGAAATTGCTAAGTGGTGGACAAAGAAATATGCGAAATAATTTGTGATTTCTTGTTTATTTATTAAAATATAGCAAAAGTTAAAAGAATAAGCCATTAAAAAATCGTAAATAGATTTGATTGTCTCTGGGAGCACTGTCAACTGGATGTTGACATATTGGACAAGTATTTCGTATTCTTAGCCAGTCTAACATACATTCATCATGAAATCTATGTGGAACGTTTGATGGACACGGCCAAATTCGATAGATATCATTCAGACAAAAATCTTGATAACAAATTGGACATGTTATTTGTTGTTCTTCCATTCTGGAATCGACCGAATGTTTTTCTAGATTTCGTTCTAAACGAAATTCTGCAATAAATTCTGGTGATGCGGGAGTTGCCATTCCACGCAATTGTTCGAGTATCGATCGGCGTTCAAGTTTAAGACGTTGAATATTCTTTTCTTCAAGGACACATTTGTCGAATTGTTTATCTTCGTTTGTATTCCCATGTTCATTTGTACGTCGTTGACGAACTCCTTCGAAATTGTTCGACATCGAACGTTCATTTTCATGTCGAAGACGATGTTCATATCTAAACAAAATAATTTTAAAAAACAAATTTTCTCGAAATCGAAATCGAACATATTTCGATAGTGTTGACTCAAGTCCATTAATTGTGCGTGTAACCAATCCGAATGATCGTCATTTTCATTGATCGTAAATGGCCATGGGATCGTTGACGAATCTTTTCCATAGACAATGCCTGCGTAATGAATACTTTTAATATCTGTCACTGGACAAATAAGAAACGGTAATTGATGATAGTTTCCTCCGGATTTATCGCGTAATAAAACAACACATAGTTGTTGATAATCATTTTCAATGATAAACAAATTTTGTTCCGTTTGGTATGATGTTTGTTGAAGATATTCATCTAATTGACGTAGTTGTTCATGTGGTTGACCTTCGAAATTTAATAACCAAAGTTCATCAACAACATTTTTCGGTAAATTTAACGGAAATGAAAATAATCCGATTTTAAAATGGAGTTTTTTTCGAATTTGATTGAACAAATAAATCGAAAGATAAAATAAAGATTTGCTAAGTAACCAAGAGAAAATAAGCATTGAAATGATCAATGGAATATATGAACAATACTGTTTGGTTGCATCAAAAGCAATATCATTTACATAAAAATTATGTTCACGAGTTGGAATAAAAGCTTTATCAAACTGTGGTCGATATAGATAACCAATTAAAATTCCACATTTAGTTAAAATTAATTTATTGAATTGGCTACTGTTTTTTGCATATTCAGAATTAATAAATTTGATATACTCGGATTTTTCAACGAAAAATTGATTTTCTATGTGAGAATTTTGTTCGAGATATTTGACAATGCATTTTAATGTTTTGATTGAATAAGATGGGAAATGAAAACGATGCTGAGCATGAAAATTCGTTTGAGAAGTTGTTGGTAATTTAACATAAATATTCGGTTGTTTCATTTTTTTATACGTCGCTATATGATGTCGACGTGTATATGGGTCCGAATATTTTCTAATTGTTGATTGGGAATTTTCGGGATTTTGAATATTATTTTCCCCAATTTCAATTTGAACATATTCGATTCGATAGAACCACGATTGACCTTTGTCGAACTGTTTAACATGTTGAACAAATTCATTTGCATTTAAATGAAATGGACCAAACAAAGAATTAAAAACGTAAATATGTACTTGAAAGAAAACTGTAGTTAGCAAAGTAAATACGAACAGAAAAATTAATGTATATTTAAAATGTTTGACGTAGGTCGGTTGTTTCGAAACGAAATCTTCGAAAGATAATTGATCGAGTAAATGTGTCAACGGATATTTGGACTTTGGATATAATTGACGATTGATCTTTGTTTGCAAATAAAATGCAGCTGATTGCATCGTTTCGTTTTTCAGTGTGACCATTGCAGAAAAAATGTTGTTTTCTTCTTCCTTTATTTTTTTATGACACATTAAAACCAAGTTGACTCATCGTTGGTTATTCACTCAGAAAAGAGAGAAAAAAAATCTACTCATAAAATCTGTAGTTGTTGTTTTATTAACTTTAATAGATGTATATTTGTTAGAGAAAATAAACACAAAAAAATCAAAGCCATAAACGAAAATACCCAGATCGAATTAGCACGGCCGTAAATGACCCGTTTGGTACCGCCATGGCGATCGTATTGATCGATCTGGGTTCCACAAAAAGTTCTATTCGATTTTTCTTATTAATTTCTTTTTTCGAACTAAATAAATAATTTTAATGTTATTTATTAGCGATTTTATGCCGTTTGTAA
>Ga0209930_1001222_pt1 | contig 43692 bp, 37 predicted proteins | sample ThiBiot_500_biof_2_FD_183948 | JGI IMG/M metagenome (GOLD analysis project Ga0209930, IMG submission 183948) | Wastewater bioreactor microbial communities from Cape Town, South Africa - Thiocy_cont_500_biof (SPAdes) | ecosystem: Engineered > Bioreactor > Thiocyanate-remediating >...
AATCGCGCTCAAGAAACGTCAATTATCTCCGATTCTCACAGAAATGCACATCTTGGCCGAACACGTTACGAACAAGGGCAGCAAGAACACTCATTCATCGGCCGCGACAATCATGTTGCAGCCAGAAGATCGACCTTGTTCGATTCATCGTCGCGCTTCGGTTGCAGCGCTCCCGATCGCCTGTTCCGATCCCCATCTTTCTGTCCGCGCCCGGCCTGACCGCCGTTCAGGAGTATCGCCCCTGCACAATTTCGCATCAAGTGCCGCCTGCGACCAAAGGACGGGCAGGCTGCGCCTTTACGCGGCGGCGGCGATCGGCAACCATTCCCTCCAGTCCTCGCCTATGGGAGTCCGCCTCCGGCGGTTCGACGCATGAGCGCTTCGTCACGACCTTCCTCCTCCCGCCTCGCCACCCTCGAAGACACGATCCACCGCGACCTCGAGCGCATCGAGGCGGCGCCGCGCGCCTGGCTGCCACGCCGCAGCGGCCCCGACGGCGCGCCGCTGCATAATGTGGTCATCGTCGGCGCAGGGCTTTCCGGCCTCTCGATCGGCTTCGGCCTCAAGCGGCAGGGCGTCGGCGACGTCGTGCTGATCGACCGCAGCGACGAGGGCCGCGAGGGGCCGTGGATCTCCTGCGCCCGCATGGACACGCTGCGCTCGCCGAAGCACCTGTCGGGCCCCGATCTCGGCGTGCCGAGCCTCACCTACCGCTCCTGGTACGAGGCGGCGCATGGCGAGGCGGCCTGGGAGAACGTCGGCAAGATCGACCGCACCGACTGGATGGACTATCTCGTCTGGTACCGCCGCATGGCGGCGCTCGACGTGCGCAATCGCACGACGCTGAAGGCGATCCGCCCGCTCGAGGACTATCTGGTGCTCGATATCGAGACGCCGGACGGACCGGGCCGCCTCTATGCCCGCAAGCTGGTGCTGGCGACCGGCATCGAGGGTGCCGGCGGCCTCGCGGTGCCGCCCTTCGTCGCCGATCTGCCGCGCGAGAGCTGGACCCATAGCGGCGAGGCGGTCGCGGCCGAGCGGCTCGCCGGCCTCGATGTCGGCATCGTCGGCGCCGCCTCCTCGGCCTTCGACTGGGCCGTGGCGGCGCTCCGCAACGGGGCGCGCTCGGCGACGCTCTTTGCGCGGGCGAGCGAACTGCCGAAAACCGAGGTGCTGGCCTGGTCGAACTTCCCGGGCTTTCTCGGCCATTTCGCCGATCTCGACGCGACGCGGCGCTGGCGTTTCATGCGCCGCTTCTTCGAACTGAAGGTGCCGCCGACGCAGGAGATGTACCGCGCCGCGCATGCCTTCCCCAATTTCCGCGCCGAACTCGGCTGCCCGCCGCAATCGGCGCGGATGGTGGATGGCCGCGTCGCGATCGAGACGCCGCGCGGCGTGTTCACATTCGATCACCTGCTGCTCGGGACGGGCTACGAGATCGACCTTTCGAAACGCCCCGAGCTCGCGCCCTTCGCCGGCGAGATCGCGCTCTGGCAGGACCGCTTCACGCCGCCAGAAGGCGAGGAGGACGCAGCGCTCGCGCTCTATCCCTATCTCGGTCGCGATTTCGAGTTCACCGAGAAGCATCCCGGCACCGCGCCGTGGATCGGCAATATCCATGTCTTCAACAATGGCGCCGTGCCGAGCCTAGGGCCGATCTGCAACGGCATCACCGGGCTCAAATATGGCGTGCCGCGCATGGTGGCGGCGCTGACGCGCGGGCTGTTCCTCGCCGATGCCGACCGTCACTATGCCGACCTCATGGCCTATGACGAACAGCATTTCCGCGCCGAGGATACCGGCCGCGCGGCGCATGCCGAGATCTAGGAGGAAAGAATGAGCCTTGCATCCGCGGTTTCCGGCGGCGGTCTCGACGATCTGGTCGCCGATGCCCGCGCCGACAGCGTCGAGTTTCCCTATCTCCTCGCCAACCATGTGCCGATGATCCTCGTCGCCATGGACCGGCTCGGCGCCGACGAGCCCCGCATGGCCGAATGGCTCGCGATGTATCGCCGCGTGAAGGGCCTCGTGCCGATGCCGCCGCGCGTCGCGCCGATCACCCGCGCCGACTGGCTCGCCCATCTCGGCGATCGCAGCCGCGAGGCGGATTATCGCGACCTGATGACGAGCGAGGTCCGGCGCCTCGGCATCGACGGCGCGATCAAGGCCTATGTCCCGACGCTCATTCCCGGCGTCGGCGCAAGCGCACTGCATTGCCTGATGCGGCTCGCCTATGGCTGCCTGCGCATGGACGCGGCCGAGGTCGGCACGGCGATCGGCTACTGGTGCGCGACCTATCTGAAGATGCCGCTGCCGACCGGCGCGCCGCCCGTCACCGACGATCCCGGCGCCATCCTCGCGGCGTCGTCGGCCGTTCCGGACATGCACCGCCTGGAGCCGGAGACCGACCTGCTCTGGCACACGATCCGCGCCGCCGGCGAGGCGCCCGGCTTCGCGCCGATCGTCGACATGCTGGAGATCCGCGGCGACTGCATGAACCGCCTCGCCGCGACCTCGCTCGCGCTCTTCGCCGCGACGATGGACTTCTCGGCGCTGCATGCCGTGACGGGGACGCATTGGGTGCGCCTCGTCTCGCCGCATCTGGAGGCGGAGGACCGGCCGCGCCTGATGCGCCATTTCTGGCAGATCATCGCCGCGCTGGTACCGAAGATCGGCTTCCCGTCGCTGCCGATGGCCGAAGAGCTCGAGGGCTGGCGGAGCCTGCCGGCGCCGTCCTGGGACGCCATCGCGGCGGCGGCGATCGCTTCCGACGACGAGCACGACATCTCGCTCGTCTTCTCGGCGCGCGAGGAAGAGAAGGTCTATGGCGACCCGCTCTACCGCGTGGTCGCGGCGCGGCGCGTCGCCCTCATCCCCTGACGGAAGAAAACATGCAGGCCGATCTCGTCATTGCCGGCGCCACGACGCCGGATGGTCAACGCGTCGATATCGCCATCACGGGCGAGACCATCGCCAGCGTGGCGGAAGCGGGAAGTGCGCCGCCCGCCGCACGGCGGATCGAGGCGGCGGGCAAGCTCGTCTCGCCGTCCTTCGTCGAGGGCCACATCCATCTCGACAAGACGCTGATCGGCCTTCCCTTCATCCCGCATATCCCCGGCGACACGGTGGCGAAGCGCATCGCCGCCGAGAAGCATCTCCGCCGGACGCTGACCATGCCGGTCGAGGAGCGCGGCGGCCGGCTGATCGAGCAGGTGGCCGCCTTCGGCACCGGCTCCATCCGCAGCCATGTCGACATCGACACCGAAATCGGCCTCAAGGGCCTGCATGCGCTGCTGGCGCTGCGCGAGCGCTATCGTCATCTCGTCGATATCGAGATCGTCGCCTTTCCGCAGAGCGGCATCTTCAAGGATCCCGGCACGGCCGATCTTCTCGACGCCGCGATGCGCGAGGGCGCCGATCTCGTCGGCGGACTCGATCCGGCCGGCATCGACGACGATGTGACCGGTCATCTCGATACGGTGTTCGACCTCGCGGAGAAGCATGGCGCCGGCGTCGACATCCATCTGCATGACCCCGGTCCGCTCGGCGCCTTCGAGCTTCGCCAGATTGCCGACCGCACCAGGGCCTCGGGCCTCGAAGGTCGCGTCAATGTGAGCCATGCCTTCGCGCTCGGCATGATCGATCCGGCGGAGTTCGCGCGCACGGCGAAGGCGCTCGCCGAGAGCCGCGTCGCGATCATGACCAACGGCCCGGGCCCGGTCGCCATGCCGCCTGTCAAGCGGCTGAAGGCCGAGGGCGTCACCGTCTTCGCCGGCTCGGACAATATCCGCGACGCCTGGTCGCCCTATGGCGACGGCGATCTGCTGCGCCGGGCGATGATCGTCGGCTACCGGCAGGACTTCAACGCCGACGAGGATGTCGCGCACGCGTTCCAGATGGTGACCGCGCTCCCCGCCGCCGTGCTCGGGCTCGAAGGCTACGGCCTCGCGCCCGGCTGCCGCGCCGATCTCGTGCTCATCCCGGCCGGCTCGGTCCCCGAGGCGGTCGCCGGCGTCCCGGGCGGCCGCACGGTATTGAAGCGCGGCAAGGTCATCGCGGGCTGACGGGCTCGACCGGAACGGCAGAAGCAAGGCCCCCTTCCCCAACCGTCCCCCGCAAGCGGGAGAGGGAGTCGGGTCGCTGCCTCGCCTGACCTCGCTTGGTTTCGGGGACGAAAGCTGGCATGTCTTGCACCCCGCCGGCCACAGCGGCCGTCCGCCAAGGCATTCCTCCATGACGTCCCCCTCTTCCGCGACATCAGCGCCGCATCCCAAGATCACGCCGGCACTGACCATCCTGCTCGCCTGCGCCTGCGGCGCGATCGCGGCCAACCTTTATTACGCGCAGCCGCTCATCAAGCTGATCGGTCCCGATGTCGGCCTCTCGCCGCATGTGGCGAGCCTCGTCGTGACGCTGACGCAGATCGGTTATGGCTGCGGCCTCGTGCTGCTCGTGCCGCTCGGCGACATCGTCGAGAACAAGAGGCTGATCACCATCGCGGTCGCGGTGACCTCGGTCGCGCTCGTGCTGACGGCCTTGGCGCCGACCGCCCTGCCCTTCCTCGGCGCCGCGCTGTTCATCGGCTTCTCCTCCAGCGTCATCCAGATGCTGGTGCCGCTCGCGGCCTCGATGACCGACGAGGCGAATCGCGGCCGCACGGTCGGCAATGTCATGAGCGGGCTGATGGTCGGCATCCTGCTGGCACGGCCGATCTCGGGATTCCTGTCCGACATCGTCGGCTGGCGCGGCGTCTTCGCGCTCTCCGCCGCCTTCATGATCGTGCTGCTGCTGCTCCTGCTGCGCTTCCTGCCGCGGCGGCATCCCAGCGGGACGCACAGCTATCCCGAACTCCTGAAGTCGCTCTGGACCATCTGGCGCGCGACGCCGTTGCTGCGCCGGCGCGGCATCTACCAGTTCTTCCTGTTCGCCGATTTCAGCCTGTTCTGGACGGCGGTGCCGCTGGAACTGGCAGGCCCCGATTTCGGCTATTCGCAATCGCAGATCGCGCTCTTCGCGCTGGCGGGCGCGGCGGGCGCGCTCTCGGCGCCGATCGCCGGGCGCATGGCCGATGCCGGCCATACGCGCTTCGGCACCGGCGCGGCGATCGTCGGCGTCTTCGCCTCCTTCGCCCTCGCCTGGCTCGGCGGCCATTTCCTGTCGATCGCGCTGATGACCCTCGCCGCGCTGGCGGTCGATTTCTGCGTGCAGGCCAATACGGTGTTCGGCCAGCGCGCGCTCTACATGCTGGCGCCGCAGATCCGCAACCGCTTGAACGGGCTCTATATCGCCACCTTCTTCCTCGGCGGCGCGCTCGGCTCGGCGGTGGCGAGCCCGCTGCACGAGGCCTTCGGCTGGCCGGCGATCGTCGCCGCCGGCCTCGCCTTCCCGGCGATGTCGTTCCTCTATTTCCTGACCGAGCCGCGCGAGAAAGCCTGAGGCATCCGCCTCAGGCCACCTTCACCTGACCGTTCTCGATCAGCCAGGCGACCGATTCCTGCACCGCCTCGAGCGAGGAATAGCGCGGCGCGTAGCCGAGCATGGCGCGGGCCCTGTCGATCGAGCAGTTGGGGCTGTGGGCGATATGGTCGTGGGTCGCCTGCGCCGTCGCCTCGTCATAATGCGTCTTCCATTCCGGCCAGGGCAGGAAGGCGAGGTCGGGTTCGCGGCCGAACCAGGCGGCCATGCGCTCGGCATAGCCGCGCAGCGACACGGCGGCCGGGGAGACGGTGTGGAAGGCCTCGCCGATCGCGGCGCTGCGACGCGCGATGGCGCGCATGAACATCTGCGCCACATCGTCGGCATGGACGTGATGCACGGTCTCGAGCCCGAAGTTCGGGATGCGGAGCTGCTCGCCGCGCGCCAGCCTGGTGAAGACGGCGGTGTCGAAATGGCCTTCGGGATTGAGCGGCGCCCAGCCGGGCCCGACGATATGGCCGGGATGGACGATGGTGGCCGGGAAGCCGTTGCGGCGCGCCTCGTGCAGGAGATAGGCCTCGATCGCCGCCTTCTGGATGCCATAGTCGCCGAAGGGCCGGCGCGGCTCCATCTCGGTGGTCGGCACGGTGACGCTCGGGCCGTGCACCCAGATGGTGCCGGTGTGCAGGAAGTGCTCGACCTCGCCCTTCACCGCCTCGACGATCTGCCGCGCGCTCGCCAGCGTGAAGCAGGTCATGTCGATCAGGATGTCGGGCTTCAGGTCGAAGATCGCGCCGCCGAAGGCATCCGCCTCCTCCGCCTTGTCGCGGTCGATCGTGACCTGCTCGACCGAGTCCCAGGCCTTGTGCGGCGTATAGGGCTGCCGCTGGCCGCGGCTGACATTGACGACATGGAATCCGGCTTCGACCAGGCGCGGCACCAGATAGGTGCCGACATGGCCGCTGCCGCCGATGATGACGACGCGCGACATGATTTCCTCCGCGTAAGGCCCGCATAGGACCCTCTGCGGCAGGCAGGCGCAAGCCTCAACGGCTCACGGAGGATCGCGGAAGGCGCGCGAAAGGCCGTGATAGAGCCGCTCGGGCGAGACCAGCGCCGAGACGCCCTCGGCGATGATCGCGGTCGCGAAGAGCGGCAGGATCAGCCGGTGGCCGTCAGTCATCTCCGAGACGATCAGCACCGCCGTCAGCGGCGCCCGCACGACTCCGACGAAATAGGCGATCATGCCGAGCACAACGACGGCGCCGACCGGCTCGCCGGGAAAGAGGCTCGAGATCATCTGGCCGAGGCCGGTGCCGGCGGCGAGCGAGGGCGCGAAGATGCCGCCCGGAATGCCGGAAAGCGCGGTGAGCAGCGTCGTCGCCATCTTGGCCGGGCCGAACCAGAGCGGCTCCGCGCCGCCCTCGATGATCCGCCGCGACACATCGTAGCCGGTGCCCCAGGTGAGGCCGGCGCCGGCGACGCCGATCACCGCGATGGCGAGGCCGGCCGACGCCGCCCACAGAACGGGCCGCGCGCGGATCGCGCGGATCGGCGCGGCGGCGGAGAAGGTGAACCACAGAACGATGCGCGAGAAGAGGCCGCCGAGCAGTCCGCCGGCGACGCCCGCGACCGGCGCGATGACGAGCGCGGCCTTGAGCGACAGCGACTCGTGGACGGCGCCGAAATAGAGATAGTCGCCGGCGATGCCGAGGCTGACGAGGCCGGCGATGAGCACCGCCGCCATGGTCAAAAGCGCCAGCCGCTGCTCATAGGCCGAGGCGAGTTCCTCGATCGCGAAGGCGACGCCGGCGAGCGGTGTGTTGAAGGCGGCCGAGACGCCGGCCGCGCCGCCTGCGATGGTGACGGCAGCGGTGAGCGGCACGCGGAACAGGCGGTGCGTGGCGTTCATGATCGCGGCGCTGATCTGCACCGTCGGTCCCTCGCGGCCGACCGAGCCGCCGGCGCCGAGCGCGAGCACGGTCATCACCAGCTTCACCGCGGCCGTCTTCAGCGAGGTCAGCCGCTCATTGGTCTCCGATTCGGCGTTGTGGGTCGCCGCGATGACCTGCGGGATGCCGGAGCTGCGCGCCTCGGGGGCGAGCTTCCGCGTCACCCAGGCGATGAGGGCATAGGCGGCCGGCGTCAGCGCCAGCGGCAGCAGCGGCCAGCGGGCGACCAGCCAGCCGAAGCCCTCCTGCGCGACATCGGCGGCGCCGGCGAAGGCGAGCGCCACGAGGCCGATCAGCACCGCGCCGATCGTGGTCGCGGCGCGCCGCTGCCAGACGGGGGCGTATCTCCGCCAGGGATTCATCGTTCAGCTCCGCTGCCCGCGTCGATCCCGGCGCAATACGCCCTCCCCGGCCGTCAGTCCATCCTCACGCCGCCGGTGATGTTGATTCCCTGGCCGGTCATGAAGCGGGCGGCGTCCGAGGCGAGGAAGACGACGACATCGGCGACGTCCTCCGGTTCCTCGATGCGGCCGAGCGGCGTCAGCGACACATATTCCGCCCGCACCGCCTCCGGCGTCATGCCGCGCAGCTCCGCCTCCCAGATGATCTCGCGCTCCTGCATCGAGGTCTTCACGAAGCCGGGGCAGACGCAATTGACGCGGATGCCCTTCGGCGCCATCTCGCGCGCCAGCGCCTGCGTCCAGCCGAACACGGCGAATTTCGACGCCGAGTAATGGGCGAGCAGCGGCGCGCCGACCTTCGCGGCCAGCGAGGCGGTGTTCACGATCGCCGCCTGCTTCTTCTCGGCGAGGAAATAGCGCACCGCGATCTGGTTGGTGAGGAAGACGCCGCGCGCGTTGACGTCGAAATTGAAGTCCCATTCCTCGTCCGTGAGGTCGACCGCCGGGCGCATGGTCGAGACGCCGGCATTGGCGCAGACGATGTCGATGCCGCCGAGGCCTTCCACCGCCTGGTCGAAGGCATGCTGCACGGATGCGCGCTTGGTGACGTCGATCTCGACCGCGAAGCCGCCATTGGAGAGTTCGGCGATCACCGACTGCGCCGACATGACGTCGAGATCGGCGATGGCGACGGTCGCCCCGGCGCGGTCGAGCGCCCGCACGATCGCGGCGCCGATGCCCCTCGCGCCGCCGGTGACGAAGGCCTTCCGGCCCGTGAGGTCGAAAATGCCCGCCATGACTGGTCCGCTCCTGCGCATGCTGTCGAATGGCCGTAGGGAAACGCAAATCCGCACACTTTACAACGTCGAAGTTCCGGCTCATGTTCGGATATGTGCGAACCTGTTTCAGTCTGAACGCCGCGACGTCCGGACAGGAGCCCCCGATCGATGCAGCCCGACGACTTCCCCACCTATGACCCCGCCGTCGGCTTCGGCCGCATGCCGGCCGGGGCGCGGCAGTCGCTCATCCTCGACGTGGTGGAGATGGACGGCTTCGTCTCGGTCTCGCAGATCGCCTCCAATCTCAACGTATCGGAGATGACGATCCGGCGCGACCTCGTGGTGCTCGAGGAGCGCGGCCTGCTCGCCCGCACCCATGGCGGCGCCGTCTCGGCCGCCACCAGCCCGCGCGAGGTGTTCGACCTCGAGGAGCCGGCCTTCAAGCGCCGCCGCCATCGCAACGCCCGCGAGAAGGCCGCGATCGCCCATGCCGCCGCGCGGCTGATCGGGCCCAGCGAGACGATCGGCCTCGATGTCGGCACGTCGACGCTGACGCTCGCCGAGGCGATCGTCGACCGCTCGGACCTCCGCGTCTTCACCAACAGCCTGCGCGCCGCGATGGTGCTCTCCGCCTCCAAGAGCCCGGTCTATGTGCTCGGCGGCGAGGTGCGCAATCCGGAGCAGTCGGTGGTTGGTTCGCGCGCCGTCGGCGAACTCGCAAACTACAATCTCGATCGCGTCTTCATCGGTGTTTCCGGGCTGATCGAGGCCGGCTTCTTCGACTATTCGGTCGAGGACAGCGAGGTGAAGCGGGCCTTCATCGCCCGCGCCGACCAGGTGGTCATCCTCTGCGATTCCTCGAAATTCGATCATCGCTCGCTCGCCCGTGTCTGCGACGTCGCAGGCGCGGATGTCATCGTCACCGACGCGCCGCCGCCCGGCCATCTCGCCCGGGCGCTGGAAGCGGCGGAGGTGGAGGTGATCGTGGCGGCGGCCGGCGCGGAACGGGCCTGACGGCTCCAGGATTCAAGATTGGCAATGCGGCGCCGGGCCAACCGGCGGCCGCCCCCCAGAGGACGAAGGGCATGGTGTTTGATTTCTTCGGCGCGCGCCGCAAGGTCGTGGTCGGCATGGTGCATATCGGCGCGCTGCCCGGCACGCCGCTCTACAACGCCGATGGCGGCATCCAGAAGCTGATCGACGACGCGGGCGCCGATCTCGAGAAGCTGCAGGCCGGCGGCATCCATTCGGTGATGTTCGGCAACGAGAACGACCGCCCCTATGTCTTCAAGGCCTCGCCGGCGACGCTCGCCGCGATGACCGCGGTGATCCAGGCGCTGAAGCCGGTGCTGAAGGTGCCGTTCGGCGTCAATTATCTCTGGGACCCGTCCGCCTCGGTGGCCATCGCCTGCGCGACCGGCGCCTCCTTCGCCCGCGAGATCTTCACCGGCCTCTTCGCCTCCGACATGGGCCTGTGGCAGCCCTCCGCCGCCGAGGCGCTGCGCCTTCGCCGCGATCTCGGCCGCCCGGACCTGAAGCTCCTCTTCAACATCAACGCCGAATTCGCCGCGAGCCTCGATCACCGCCCGATCGCACTGCGCGCCAAGAGCGCCGTCTTCTCCTCGCTCGCCGACGCGATCCTCGTTTCCGGCCCGATCACCGGACAGCCGGCCGAGACTTCGGACCTCAAGGCCGTCGCCGACGCGGTCAAGACCGTGCCGATCTTCGCCAATACCGGCGTTCGGCTCGAGAATGTCCGCGAGGTCCTGTCGCTGGCGGACGGCGTGATCGTCGGCACCCATTTCAAGGTCGATGGCGACACCTGGAACGCGGTCGACGCCGAGCGGGTCAAGCGCTTCATGGACGTCGTCGAGGAATTCGCCTGACAGCATGAGCGCTCCAGCGGCTTCGCCCGATACCGTCATCGGCCTCGACATCGGCACGACCTCCACCATCGGCATCGCGGTGCGCATGCCGGGCGAGATCGTGCATGTCGCCTCGCGGCCCGTCTCCCTCTCCTCGCCGCATCCCGGCTGGGCCGAGGAGGATCCGGCCGAATGGTGGGCGAACAGCGTCGCCGGGCTCCGCGAGATCGTCGCCGCCCTCCCCGGCGGCGGCGCCAGCCTCGCCGGCCTCTGCGTCACCGGCATGCTGCCGGCGGTGGTGCTGCTCGACGCGGCGGGCAATGTCCTTCGCCCCAGCATCCAGCAGAGCGACGGCCGCGTCGGCGCCGAGGTCGAGGCGCTGAAGGCGGAGCTCGACGAGGCCGCCTTCCTGGCCCGTGCCGGCAATGGCGTGAACCAGCAGCTCGTCGCCGCCAAGCTGCGCTGGATCGCCCGCCACGAGCCGGACGTGTTCGCGCGCATCGCGACGGTGTTCGGCTCCTATGACTATGTGAATTTCCGCCTCACCGGCCGCCGCGCGGTGGAGCAGAACTGGGCGCTGGAGGCCGGCTTCACCGATCTATCCGACCACCGCATCGCCGCCGACCTCGTCGCGCTCGCCGGCATCCCCCGCGGCGCGGTTCCAGATCGCACCGTCACGCATGAGATGATGGGCCGCGTCTCGGCCGAGGCGGCGGCGGAAACCGGGCTGCCGGAAGGGCTTCCCGTCTTCGGCGGCGCGGCCGACCACATCGCCTCGGCGCTCGCCGCGGGCATCGCGGCGCCCGGCGACGTGCTGCTGAAGTTTGGCGGCGCCGGCGACATTGTCGTCGCGACGGCCGAGGCGACGCCAGACCCGCGGCTCTATCTCGACTATCACCTCGTGCCGGGGCTCTATGCGCCGAATGGCTGCATGGCCGCTTCGGGCTCGGCGCTCAACTGGCTGGCCGGGCTCATCGGCGCCGAGGATGGCGAGGAACGCCCGCATGTCGCGCTCGATCGGCTGGCGGGCGCCGTGCCGGCTGGTTCGGACGGCGTGCTCTGCCTCCCCTATTTCCTCGGCGAGAAGACGCCGATCCATGATCCGCTGGCGCGCGGCACCTTCACCGGCCTCAGCCTCGGCCATGGCAAGGGGCATCTGTGGCGCGCGCTGCTCGAAGCGGTCGCCTATGGCTTCCGCCACCATCTCGACGTGCTGACGGAGATGGGCCACCGGCCGAGCCGGGTCTTCGCCTCCGATGGCGGCAGCAAGAGCCGCGTCTGGATGCAGATCGTCGCCGATGTCGTCGGGCTGCCGGTGCGGCTCCTCGACAATCCGCACGGCTCCTCGGTCGGCGCCGCCTGGGTCGCGGCGATCGGCAGCGGTCTGTCCTCGGACTGGTCGGGCGTCTCGGCGCTCGCGCGGCATGGCGACCTCATCGAGCCGGACCCGGCCAATCGCGCCGTCTATGACCGCGGCTATGCGCGCTACCGCACCGCCTACGAGGCGCTGAAGCCCGTCTTCGCCATGGACTGAGCGGAACCCCACCGCCGGAACCGCATTCACCTTCCGTCGTGCCACTTGCAAGACGGAGGATCTCCATGACCGAACTCGACCCGAGGCCCTACGCCAACACCGACGAGCGGGGCGGCTTCTCGAACGACGACGACAATATCCGCCAGCAGCAGGCGGAAGATATCGCCGATCCCAACCAGGACGTGCCGTTGCCCGATCCGGGCGGCGAGCGCCATGCAGTTATCGAATTCGACGACGAGGATGTCGGCGACGAAGCGAGCGAGATCGAGGAACGCTGAGGCGCTCATGCTCGCTGGCTGCGCGTCTGCATGGTGTCGACCGGCGCACGGCTGAACACAGACACGGAAATGCCCGGGACCAGCCCGGGCATCGTGACGTGCCGTATGGTGACGCCAGTAAGGCCCGACCTCCGGCCGGGCTTGCCGCGTCCATCAGGCTCAAGCCGGGCGGCGCTTCGCGGCCATCTGCGAGGGCGAAGGATGCAGCGGCTTCACCTCGGCGCCCGTGACGCCCGAGCCCGGCTGCGTTGCCGCCAGCGGATCGCTGGTCGGGAACGTCTCTTCCAGACCCTCGTCCAGCCTGCCCTCCTTGGCCCTCTTGGCCTCGCGGGCCGCGCGGCCGGGAACGATGGTGTTCAGAACCTTGTCGACGACCATTTCACACCTCCTGAGCGGTGAACGTCGTCGATTCAAGCCGGCAGCGCGCCTTTCGTTCCCGCCCGGCGCGATCAGGCCGCGGCCGGCTCGTAGCCGGCGGCGCGGATGGCGGCGGCGACCTTTGTCGCGTCGGCGGCACCTTCGATCTCGACGCGCTTGGTGCCGAGATCGACCTTGACCTCCGCGCCCGGCGCCGCCTCGCGCGCGGCCTTGCCGATGGTGGCGGCACAGTGGCCGCAGCTCATGTCGGGAACGGTGAATGTCAGCATGGGTTCGGTCCTTTTGGGCTCGGCGGATGATGATTGATCCATGTCGCCATCTGGGGCTTGCCATCGTGGCAAGGTCAAGGGCGAAGAGACCGGGCGCCGGAGGCCTTGACCTTCCCATGATGGGAAGCTCTATCTGACCTGTCATCCGAACCGAAACCGGACATCACCGATGACACAGCATCCCCATCACGAGCGCTTCGCCGGGAGCGATCCGGCCAACCGCGTCGACCTCACCATCGAGGGCATGAGCTGCGCCTCCTGCGTGTCGCGCGTCGAGAAGGCGCTGAAGGCGGTGCCGGGCGTCGATGCCGCGAGCGTCAATCTCGCCACCGAACGGGCGACGGTGCATGCGCATGGCGTCTCGGCCGGCGCGCTCGAAAAGGCCGTGGCCGCGGTCGGCTATCAGGCAACCCGGATCGAGGCCCACACGCCGCGCCGCGACCATGCCGCCCATCACGACCATCAGGCGGAGGGCCTCGGCCGCGATCTCGCGCTCGCCGCCGCGCTCACGCTGCCGATCGTCGTCGTCGAAATGAGCGGCCATCTCGTGCCCGCCTTCCATCACTGGACGATGATGGCGCTCGGCCCGTGGAACGCCTGGCTGCAATGGCTGCTGGCGACGCTGGTGCTCGCTGTTCCGGGCCGGCGCTTCTTCACGAGCGGCATCCCGGCGCTGCTGCGCGGCGCGCCGGAAATGAACGCGCTGGTCGCGCTCGGCGCCGGCGCCGCCTGGCTCTATTCGAGCGTCGTCACCTTCGCGCCCGGCCTGATCCCCGCCGGCAATGGCGCGCTCTATTTCGAGGCGGCGGCTGTGATCGTGACGTTGATCCTGCTCGGACGGCTGCTCGAGGCACGCGCCAAGGGCCGCACCGGCGCCGCCATCGCCGCGCTGGTCAAGCTGTCGCCACGGACGGCGCGGGTGAGCCGCGATGGCGCCGCGCCGGAGGAAATGCCCATCGAAGACGTCCGGGTCGGCGATCTCGTGATCGTCCGCCCGGGCGAGCGCGTCCCAGTCGATGGCAGCGTCACCGAAGGCGCCTCGCATGTCGACGAATCCATGATCACCGGCGAGCCGGCACCCGTCGCCAAGCGGCCGGGCAGCGCCGTCACCGGCGGCACGGTCAACGGCACCGGCAGCTTCACCTTCCGCGCCGAGCGGGTCGGCGCCGACACCGCGCTCGCCGGCATCGTGCGCATGGTCGAGGAGGCGCAGGGCGCGAAGCTGCCGATCGCCGCGCTGGTCGACCGCATCACCGGCATCTTCGTTCCGGCCGTGATCGCGGTCGCGGTGGCAACCTTCTTCGGCTGGTATTTCTTCGGGCCGGAGCCCTCGCTCGCCAATGCGCTGGTCGCCGCCGTCGCGGTGCTGATCATCGCCTGCCCCTGCGCCATGGGCCTCGCGACGCCGGTGTCGATCATGGTCGGCACCGGGCGGGCGGCGAGCCTCGGCGTGCTGTTCCGCCAGGGCGACGCCCTGCAGGCGCTGGCCAGTGCCGAGGTGGTGGCGCTCGACAAGACGGGAACGCTGACCGAGGGCAAGCCCCGCCTGACCGAGTTCGTCCCGGCCGCCGGCGGGAATCGCGCCACGCTTCTGGCGCTGGTCGCCGCGGCCGAGAGCCGGTCGGAGCATCCCCTCGCCCGCGCGCTGGTCGCGGCCGCCGAAGCCGAGCAGCTGACGCTGCCCGGCGTCGAAAGCTTCGAGGCGGTGGCGGGCCACGGCGTCCGGGCCAGGGTCGATGGCCACACGGTGCTCGTCGGCAATGAGCGGTTTCTCGGCGCCGAGGGCATCGAGACGACCGCGCTCGGCGCCGAGGCGGCACGACTCTCGGAAAGCGGCACGACGCCGGTCTTCGTCGCGGTCGACGGCAATGCGGCCGGCGTCCTCGCCGTCGCCGACGCGCTGAAGCCATCGAGCGCCGCGGCCATCTCCGCGCTCAGGAAGCTCGGCCGGCGCGTCGTGATGGTGACCGGCGACGGCGAAGCGACCGCCAGGGCCGTGGCACGGGCGGTGGGCATCGACGAGGTCCGCGCCGGCATCCTGCCCGATGGCAAGGCGGCGGTCGTCGCCGAATTGAAGGCCGGTGGCAGGAGCGTCGCCTTTGTCGGCGACGGCATCAATGACGCGCCGGCGCTCGCCGCCGCCGATATCGGCGTCGCCATCGGCACGGGCACCGATGTCGCCATCGAGAGCGCCGATGTCGTGCTGATGTCCGGCGACCTCATGGGCGTCGTGCGGGCGATCGGCCTCTCCCGGGCGACGATGCGCAACATCCGCGAGAACCTCTTCTGGGCCTTCGCCTACAATGCCGCGCTGATCCCGGTGGCGGCCGGCCTCCTTTATGCCCCGTTCGGCATCCTGCTCTCGCCGATGCTGGGCGCGGCGGCAATGGCGCTTTCCAGCGTCTTCGTGGTCGGCAACGCGCTCCGGCTTTCGCGCTTCGGCCGGAAGGGCATGGAGCGGGAGGAGGCGGCATGAATATCGGCGAAGCTGCCCGCACCTCGGGCGTCTCGGCCAAGATGATCCGCTACTACGAGCGCATCGGCCTCATCGCCGATGCGGCGCGGACCGAGGCCGGCTACCGGACCTATGACCGCAACGATGTCGAGACGCTGCGCTTCATCCGCCGCGCCCGCGACCTCGGCTTCTCGGTCGAGGAGATGACGGCGTTGCTGGCGCTCTGGCGCGACAAGGGCCGCGAGAGCGCGGAGGTCAAGCGGATCGCGCTCGATCATGTCGCCGATATCGAACGGCGCATCCGCGAATTGCAGGGCATGGCGCGGACGCTCTCCCATCTCGCCGGCCACTGCCATGGCGACCACCGGCCGGACTGCCCGATCATCGACGACCTCGCCGAAGGCGTCGCCGACGAGGCCGCGCCGCCCCGGAGCGGATTCAGGCGGCGGTGAGTTCTCCGCCGCGGCATGAAACGGTCACGCATCCGCGCCAGGATGGGCCGTCCATTGCCAACAGAGACCCTCTCCATGCCCCTCGCCGATCTCGCGCTCATTCCCGCCGTCACGCCCTCGCCGCTCACCGCCGCCATGCTGGAGGCGGCGCTGGCCGGCGCGGGGGCGATCGCCGATCTCGGCGGGCGGCATGAGCGCGCCCGGCTGACGCTGAAGGGCGCCCGCGACTTCCAGACGGCGGCCGACATCGCCTCGGAACGGGCGATCGCCGCCGTGCTTGCCGCGCGCTTCCCCGATGCCGCCATCCTCGGCGAGGAAGAAACGGCGATTGCCGGCAGCGGCCGGCGCTTCCTGATCGACCCGATCGACGGCACCACCAATTTCGCCTGGGGGCTGCCCTTTTTCGGCATCTGCATTGCGCTGGAGGAGCATGGCGAGACGGTCGCCGGCGTCGTGCTCGATCCCTCCTTCGGCGAAGTCTTCGTCGCCGAGAAGGGCCGCGGCGCCTTCCGCAATGGCGAGCGGCTGCGCATCGACCGAACGCTTGCGCCGCATGAGGCGCTGATCGGCGCCAGCCTGCCGGTGCCCGGCCAGGTGCGCAGCGTCGAGGTCGAGACCTATCACCGCGCACTGCGGCAGGTGATCGACACGGCGGCCGGCGTCCGCCGCCTCGGCTCGGCGGCGCTCAGCCTCTGCGCCGTGGCGGCCTCGCGGCACGACGCCTTCTTCGAGGACGCGCTCTCGCCGCTCGATTATGCCGCGGCGGCGCTGGTCGTCACCGAGGCGGGCGGCATCGTCACGGGCTTTTCCGGCGCGCCGGTCGACGCGGGCGGCGCGATCCTCGCCGCCAACCCGGCGCTTCACCCCTGGCTGGTATCGCTGTTCGCATAGAGCGCGGCGAGGCGCAGCGGCTCGTCGGTGGTGATCTGGTCGGCGCGCAGCGCCACCAGCCGCGCCAGAGAGGCGCTCGCATCGGGATGGGTGGCGTTCAGCGTCCAGGCATCGACGCGCTTGCCGGCGTCATGGAAGGCCCCGATCATGTCGAAGCCATTGGCATCGGCCTTCAGCACCAGCGGATAGGCGAGATAGATCATCGCCATGGCGCCCGACGCCGCGATGGCCGCGGCGGTGAAGCGGGCGAAGTCGTCTGCGCTCTGCAGCGGGGCGATCACCGCCGGCTCGCAGGGGTCATAGCCGGCTGCGAGGCCCGGCACCGCGCCAGCGAGCCGGCGGACGGCGACGAGATCGCCGCCCGAGAGGATGAAGCGATCGGCCACCGGCGCCAGCGTCGCCGCGAAGCGCTCGACGACGCGGCTGGTGATCGCCGCCGCCTCCTCCTTGAGATCGAGCTGGACGAGGGTTCCCGGCGCCGCATCGCGCGCGGCGAGCGCAACGAGGTCGTCCAGCAGCAGCAAGGGCTCGCCGGTCGGCTCGCCATCGGGCGTCCGCATATAGAGATCGCGCAACGCCTGATCGGGCATCGCGGCGACGGCGCCGCGGCCGGTCGTCTCGCGGTCGAGCGTCGCGTCGTGCAGGACGGCGAAGCCGCCATCGCCGGTGACGCGGAGATCAATCTCCGACGACGCGCCGAGCGCGAAGGCCTCGGCGAGAATGCTGGCGGTGAAAGGCACGTCGCCGATGCGGCGCTTCATCCGGTGCCATTTCAGGCGGACGACATGGTCGCCGTCATGAAGCGCGAGGCCCGGATCGGAGGAGGAAACCGCATCAGCCATGAATGCTCACCACGTTCGTCAGATTGCCGAATTCGATGCTCGCTCGCCGCGCCCGGCCATCGCCGCCATAGGCGACGAGACCAAGCGGCCTGAGCGGCACTGTCTCGCCCGCCCGGAGAGGGACGCCCTTCGCCGCCTGCACCTTGACCGTCGGGCCGCCATCCAGCGCAACGTCCAGCATGCGGAAGGCGCCGAGATCGAGGACGCGCTCGATGCGGCCCGTCCAGCCCGGCTCGCCGAGCGCGATATCCTCCGGCCGGACGGCGATGGTCAATGGGCCGTCGGGCAGATCGCCGCCGACACGGGCGCCGGCGAGGCCGGCGCTGCCGCCCGAGGCCTCGGTCTCGATCAGGTTCATCGTGCCGATGAAGGACGCGACAAAACGCGTCGCCGGCGCGGCATAGATCTCGCCCGGCGTCCCCACCTGCTCGACGGCTCCCGACCGCATCACGACGATCCGGTCGGCGAGCGTCAGAGCCTCGTCCTGGTCATGCGTGACGAACATGGTCGTGAGGCCGAGCCGCTGCTGGATCGCGCGCACTTCCTCGCGCAGGCGCACCCTCAGATGCGCATCGAGGGCGGAGAAGGGCTCGTCCATCAAGAGGATCTTCGGTTCGAGCACCACGCAGCGGGCGATGGCCACACGCTGCTGTTGGCCGCCGGAAAGCTGGGCCGGGTAGCGCGCCTCATAGCCGGCGAGCCCGACGAGTTCCAGAACGGACCCGACGCGCGCCTTGACCTCGGCACGGGCCAGACCCCGAAGGCGCAGTCCGAAGGCGATGTTCTGCGCCACCGTCATGTGGCTCCACAGCGCGTGGCTCTGGAAGACCATGCCGGTCGGACGCCGCTCGGGCGGCAGGGCGACGACATCCTCGCCGTCGATGAGCACCCGTCCCTCGCTGGGGTTCTCGAAACCGGCGACCATCCTGAGAACGGTCGACTTGCCGCAACCGGACGGGCCGAGCAGGCAGAGGAGCTCACCATCGCCGACCGCCACCGAAACATCGGCGACCGCGACGGTTCCGGAGAAGCGCTTCGACAGGCGGTCGATGACGAGCTTTGACATGGGCAGCCTCACGGATCGGGGATGTCTCAGGCGCCGAGGCCGCCGGCGATCGTGCGGGCGGACAGGATCTTGCGGGCGAAGAGCAGCGCGAGGAAGGACGGCACCCACAGCATGACCGACAGAACGGCGCCGTATTGCACCACGAGCTGGTTGTTGATGAGCGAGATCATGAGCACCGGCATGGTGCGCACATGCGGCGCCCCGATGAGGAAAGCGCCCTCGGTCTCGTAGAAGGTGCCGACGAAGGTGAGCAGCAGCGCCGCGGCAATGGCCGGCCCAGCCTGCGGCAGCGTGATCGAGAAGAAGGTCCTGAGCGGCGAGGCGCCGACGTCACGCGCCGCCTCCTCGAGCCGCCGGTCGACGCCCTGGAAGGCACCGACGGGGATCCAGATCATCAGCAGCAGCGTGTTGACGAGCTGGATCAGCACCACGCCGGCGAAGGTGCCGACCAGCCCGAACGAGAAGAAGATGGTGGCGATCGCGATATAGAGGCCGAATTTCGGGAAGGCCTGCGTCGCCAGGAAGGAGAGCAGCAGCGCCGATCGGCCGGGAAACTCCATCCGCGCGAAGGCATAGGCCGCCGGAAGGCAGATGATGGCCGAGAGCAGCGTGACGGTCAGCGATAGGGCGATCGATGTCGAAAGCGCGGTCCAGACATCGGCCCGCGCCAGCATGACCTCCCAGTAGCGCAGTCCCCAGCGCGTCGGCAGCAGCGAGGGATAGCGCCACGCCTCGGCGAAGGCCCAGAGGAACACCGCCGCGATCGGGACGAGGATGAACAGCGTCAGCAGCGTCGCGAGCGATACGCCCGGCACCAGTCCGAGCGCCGCCAGGAGCCGGTTGCGGCCGCCCGTCACGAGCCCCGCCTCCGCGAGCGGATCACCGAGCGCACATAGATGACGCCCACCGCCGCGCAGAACAGGAAGCTCATCACCGCCTGCGTCTGCGCCTGGGCCGGGTCGCGGAGTTCGCTGAACGTCCGCTGCATGAAGACACCCATCATCTCGGGCGAGGCCGGCCCCATCAGGTAGGGAATGGTGAAGGCGCCGAACGCGCCGAGAAAGGCGAGCGAGAAGGCGACGGTGACCGAATTGGCGATGAGCGGCAGGATGATGCCGGTCAGGATCGCCAACCGGCCCGCTCCGACATCGCGCGCCGCCTCGATCGCGGCATTGGGGATCTGCGCGAGGCCCGACAGGAGGATCAGCAGCGTCAGCGGAATCCCCTCCCAGACGAGGCCGATCACGGTGCCCGCCGGCGTCAGATAGGGCGAGCGGAAGCCATGGATGCCGATGGCGTCGAGCACGGTCTGCAGCGAGCCGTTCGGCCCCAGGAAGCGGATCAGCGCATAGGCGACGATGATGCCCGGGACGAAGAGGGGAAAGACCGCGACGCTCTGGACGAAGGCCGGCAGGCGACCGCTGGAGAAGCGAAGATAAAGCGCGACGGGCAGGCAGACGGCGAGGAGCAGGCCGCAGACGGCCAGCGTCGAGCCGAGCGTGAAGAAGAGATTGCCGCGCGACAGCGGATCGCCGAGCAGGGTCCGGTAATTCGCCAGCGACGGCCCGCCCGAGCGGGGGTCGGTCAAAGTGGAGACGATCGCCGAGGCCGCCGGGACGAGCACGAAGACGACGAGCAGCAGCATCGGCGCAGCAACGAGGAGAAGCCCGACGGGGAACCGCCGGGCTTCGACAAGGATGGGGGCAGCGAGCGCCATGGCCCGGCGGCTCAGCCGCGGGCGATCGTCGGCGCCACGTTGCGATACCAGCCCTCGTTGAGGGCGGTCGACCAGTCGCCTTCCGGGAAGGTCGGGATCGAGGCCGGGATGACAGCGGCGAATTCCTCGCGCAGCGCTGCCGGCAGATGCGACCAGTCGACGCCCGGGAAGCCGCCGAGGTCCTTGAGGACCGAGGTCTGGATCTCCTCGGTGAGCAGGAAATCGGCGAAGGCCAGCGCGGCTTCCTTATGCGCGGCGATCGTCGGGATCACCGAGGCGGAGAAGCCGCCGCAAAGCGCGAGATCCTGCAGCTGCACGATCTTGATCGTCTCCGGCACGGCGCCCTGGGCGAGACCCTGCAGCACCATGTCCGACCAAATCGGCACCATCGAGACGACGCCATTGGAGAGGAGCTGCAGCGACGCGGCGTTGCCGGCGGCATAGGCGCCCTTCTCGTAGAGCGAGGGCGCGAGATCGTTCAGGATCGCCCAGGCGGGGGCGAGGCGCTTCTCGGCCTCTTCCTTCGAGTAATTGCCGACCGTGAAGGCGCCGGGGTCGCGGCCATTGGCCTCGTGGATGGCGCGGACAACGAAGTTCTTGCCCGAGCCGCCCTTGTCGGGGCGGTTGTAGATGAACTGGCCGGGATTGGCCTTGATCCAGGCGGTGAGCGCGTCCCAGGTCTTCGGCACGGCATCGGCCGCGACCTTGGTCGAATCATAGGCGAGCAGCACCTGCGAGCCGCGATAGGGCATCGAATAGGGCGACTGGATCGCCGCCTTGTTCACATGCGCGAAGTTCGGAACCAGCTGGTCGTCGAATTTCACCCAGAGGCCGGCCTCGATGGCGCCCTTGGGGAGGTTCGGATCATACTGCTCGGCGAAATCCATCTGCGGATCGGCCTTGGCGGCGAGCGCCGCGAGCGCCCGCTGCGCCACCTGGTCGAGGCCGCCATTGCGGGCGATGACGACATTGACCTCGTAGTCGGGATGCGCCTTCTCGAAGGCCGGCTTCACGATGTTCGCGAGCCAGTCCGAGATGTTGGCGTCGCTGTTGGTGAAGACATCGAGCTTGGTGGCGGCGAAGGCGCGGCCAGCGGGGACCAGACCGGCAGCGGCGAGCGCAGCACCGGCCGCGAGGAAATGGCGGCGATTGATCATGGGATCCGTCCGTTTGAATCGAGACGGGCGGACCCTAGGAGCGGCCGGTGACAGCTCGGTGAAACAGCCGGCGAAGGATCGGAACGGCGCCGATACCACGGCGCCGCCGTTAGTGCAGACTCAGGCGGCGACCTCGACGGCGCGCTTTTCCTTGGCCGAGCGCAGCGCCGCGTCGGCGAGGAGCAGCGCGCGGAGACCATCTTCGCCGCTCGGGCTCACCGGCTTGCCGGCGGCGATGGTGGCGATGAAGGCGGCGATTTCGGCGCGGTAGGCCTCGGTGTAGCGCGTCATGAAGAAGTTCAGGAGCGGCTCGCGGCGGTAGCCCTCGGCATTCGCGATCTCGACATTGGTCGCGCGCAGGTTTTCGGCCGAGACGAGGCCCTTCTCGCCCAGGACCTCGATGCGCTGGTCGTAGCCATAGGTGGCGCGGCGGGTGTTGGAGATCTGAGCGATGCGGCCCGATGCCGTGGTGAGCACCACCGAGGCGCTGTCATAGTCGCCGAGTTCGCCGATGACCGGATCGACCAGCACCGAGGCGCTGGCATAGACGCTGACCGGCTCCTCGCCGAGCAGGAAGCGCGCCATGTCGAAATCATGGATGGTCATGTCGCGGAAGAGACCGCCCGAGCGCTTGATATAGTCGGCCGGCGGCGGCGCGGGATCGCGCGAGGTGATCGACACCATCTCGACCTTGCCGATCGTGCCGGCATCGATCTGGCGGCGCACCTCGACGAAGTTCGGATCGAAGCGGCGGTTGAAGCCGACCATCAGCGGCACGCCGGCCTTGGCGACCACGCCGAGGCAGTCGCGCACGCGCTGCACGTCGAGATCGATCGGCTTTTCGCAGAAGATCGCCTTGCCGGCCTTGGCCGCCTGCTCGATCATCGTCGCATGCAGGTCGGTCGGCGTGGTGATCAGCACGGCGTCGATATCGGACGCGGCCATGATCGCGTCGGCCTCGCGCACTTCGGCGCCTGTCGAGGCGGCGAGCGCCTTGGCCGCGTCCGGGAAGGCGTCGGCCACGGCGACGAGGCGCGCGCCCGGCACGGCGGCGATGGCGGCGGCATGCACCTTGCCGATGCGGCCGGCGCCAAGAAGTCCCAGTCTCACGGTCATCTGTCGAAAATCCCAGTCGGAGGGGTGGAAAGGGTCAGACGCGTACCCAGGCGCGCTCGGCGAAGGAGCGGGCCATGGCGTGGACGGCGCGCTCGATGGCGATGCCGGCGGAAAAGTCGATGAGATGGGCGGGCTCGCCGGCGATCTTCTTCAGGATCTCGCGCGCCTCGATCACCTTCAGATCGTTGAAGCCGAGCCCGTGGCCCGGCGCCGGAATGAACTTGTCATAGGGCGGATGCACCGTGCCGGTGAGGATCGTCCGGAAGCCCTGGCCGGCAAGCGGCCCGCGCGCCTCGTAGATCTGGATCTCGTTCATCCGCTCCTGGTCGTAGGCGAGCGTCCCTTCCGAGCCGAAGACCTGCACGGCGATGCGACCCTTGCGGCCCCAGGCGGAGCGGTTGAGCAGGATGCTGCCCGAAACGGCGCCGGCATGGATCAGGATATTGGCGATGTCGTGCGTCTCGACGGCGCGGCCGCCGGCGGCGGGGCGCGTCGGATAGGGCATGGCGCAATCGGCGATCACCTCGGTCACCGGGCCGACCAGAACATGCAGGAGCGAGAGCGGGTGGACGCCGAAATCGTCGAGCGCGCCATAGCCCGACTCCTTCTGGCTCTTCCAGCCGAACGGCGCCGTGCCGTCGGCCATGAAATCCTCGTCCATCTCGAAGCGGACATGGTTGACGGTGCCGATCGCGCCGGCCTCGATCAGCGCCTTCATATGCCGCGTCGCGGGGTTCTGGATGTAGTTGTAGCCGAGCGCGGTTACCCGCCCCGACTTCTCCGCCGCCCCGAGCATCGCCTCGGCATCGGCGAGCGCGGTCGCCATCGGCTTCTCGCACCAGACATGCTTGCCGGCATCGAGCGCGGCGATGGCCATCTCGGCATGGAAGGCGTTCGGCGTCGTGACCGAGACGATGTCGACCTCAGGATCCTCGACCAGCCGCCGCCAGTCGCCCGACGCCTTCTCGAAGCCGAGTTCGCCCGCCTTGCGCTCCGCGAGATCGGCGCTCGATTCCGCGAGATGGACGAGCCGCGGCCGCGCCACGTCGCCGAAGGTCGGCGCCACGGCATTCCAGGCCAGCGCGTGGCATTTGCCCATATAGCCGGTGCCGATCAGGCCGACGCCCAGTCCCCGCCCCGTCGCCATCGCAGCGTCTCCCCTCGCCTGTCGCCGGAATGATTTGACCAAACCGCGCGATGATGGAACATCTATTCTGCGTCGCCACGAGCCGTCAAGCCGAGGCGGCGGCCGGCACCGGAGGCCGGCACGGAGAAAGGAAAGCCGCATGCAGATGGAGGAAGGCCGGGACGCGCCCGCTCATTTCTGGTCGCTGCGCGAGGAGATGGTCCGCCGCCGGGACGATCTGCCGAAGCGCCTCGCCCAGGTCGCCGCCTATGCGATCGCCAATCCCGACGATGTCGCCTTCGGCACGGCGGCGAGCATCGCCGACAAGGCGTCGGTGCAGCCCTCGACCCTCGTCCGCTTCGCGCAGGCCTTCGGCTATCACGGCTTCTCGCAATTGCAGGAAGTGTTCCGCGACCGCTTGCGCGACCGGCCGCAGAGCTATTCCGCCCGCCTCGACGCGCTGCGCGCCCATTCGGCCGGCGACGGCGCCGAAAGCGAGACGGCGGCCCTGTTCGCCGGCTTCTGCGACGCGGCGGAACGCTCGGTGCAGACGTTGCGCGAGCGGGTCTCGCCGGGCGACATCGACGCCGCGGCGGCGCTCCTGGCACGGGCCGAGACGATCTATCTCATCGCCCAGCGCCGCTCCTTCCCGATTTCGACCTATATGAGCTACGCCTTCGGCAAGCTCGGCATCCGCACGGTGCTGGTCGGCTCGGCGCAGGGAACCGACGAGGAGACGCTCGCCTTTGCCGGGCCGCGCGACGCTGCCATCGCCGTCTCCTTCACGCCCTATGCCTCCTCGACGCTGGCCTTCGCCCGCCAGGTCGCCGACCAGGACGTGCCGCTCGTCGTCATCACCGACAGCCCGTTCAGCCCGCTCATTCCGCGCGGCGGCGTGTGGTTCGAGGTCGTGGAGGCGGACTTCGAGGGCTTCCGTTCGCTCTCCGCGACCATGGCACTTGCGATGACGCTGACGGTCGCCGTGGCCGAGGCGCGCGGCGACTTATAGACAAGACATTCCATATTGACGCCCTAACGGAACCGATGTTTCATGCCGGCCGCATCGTCGGGGGCAGGATTCCGCGACGGGCGAAGCGAGGGAGACAGGGATGACCGAAGCCGGCCAGAGCGCCGCCACGGCGAAGGAAACGCCGCGCGAGATGCTCGACGTCATCACGATCGGCCGCTCGTCGGTCGATCTCTACGGCCAGCAGATCGGCTCCCGCCTCGAGGACATCGCCTCCTTCGCCAAGTCGGTCGGCGGCTGTCCGTCCAATATCGCGATCGGCACCGCGCGGCTGGGGCTGAAATCCGGCGTCGTCACCCGCGTCGGCAACGAGCAGATGGGCCGCTTCATCCGCGAGCAGATGGCGCGCGAGGGCGTCGCCACCGACGGCATCGCGACCGATCCGGAACGGCTGACGGCGCTCGTCCTGCTCGCCGTCGAGGACGAGGGCGTCTCGCCCATGATCTTCTACCGCACCGACTGCGCCGACATGGCGCTCTCGGAAGCGGATATCGACGAGGCCTTCATCGCCAGCGCCCGGGCGATCGTCGTGACGGGCACGCATTTCTCGCGCGAGGCCGCCGCCGCGGCGCAGAAGAAGGCGATCCGCATCGCCCGCGCCAATGGCGCCCGCGTCGTCTTCGACATCGACTACCGCCCCAATCTCTGGGGCCTCGCCGGCCATGCCGAGGGCTTCGAGCGCTATGTGAAGTCCGACCGCGTCTCGGCGGCGCTGAAGGCGATCCTGCCCGATTGCGACCTCATCGTCGGCACCGAGGAGGAGATCCGCATCGCCTCCGGCGCCGACGACGTGCTCGGTGCGCTGAAGGCGATCCGCGCCGTCTCGGACGCGACCATCGTGCTGAAGCGCGGCGCCATGGGCTGCATCGTCTATGACGGCCCGATCAGCGACGATCTCGAGGCCGGCATCGTCGGCGACGGCTTTCCGATCGAGGTGTTCAACGTGCTCGGCGCGGGCGACGCCTTCATGTCGGGCCTTCTGCGCGGCTGGCTGAAGGGCGAGCCGCTCAGGACCTGCGCCACCTGGGCCAATGCCTGCGGCGCCTTCGCGGTGTCGCGTCTCCTTTGCTCGCCGGAATATCCGACCTGGGCCGAGCTCTCGCATTTCCTCACCCATGGCAGCCGCGAGCGCGCGCTGCGCAAGGACGCGGACCTCACCCATATCCACTGGGCGACGACGCGGCGCGGCGAGACGGGCGAGCTCCTCGCCTTCGCCATTGACCATCGCAGCCAGCTGGAGGCGGTCGCCGACCGGCTCAAGGTTCCGCGCGAGAAGATCGAGGATCTGAAGGTGCTCGCCGTCGAGGCGGCGGCGCGCGTCGCCGATGGGCGGCCGGGCTACGGCATGCTGCTCGATTCGACCTATGGCCGAAGGGCCTTCCCGAGGGCGGCCGAGCAAGGCTTCTGGATCGGCCGCCCCGTCGAGAAGCCGGGCTCGCGGCCGCTCGATTTCGATCATCTGCCCGATCTCGGCAGCCATCTCGTCGAATGGCCGGTCGGCCATACGGTGAAGTGCCTCTGCTTCTACCATCCGGACGACAGCGACGAGCTGAAAGCCCGGCAGGAGCGTGAATTGCTGCGCCTTTCCGACGCCGCCCGCACCGTCGGCCGCGAGCTTCTCGTCGAGATCATCGCCGGCAAGAACGGCCCGGTCGACGACACGACCATCGCCCGCGTGCTGACGCGGCTCTATGATCTCGGGATCAGGCCGGACTGGTGGAAGCTCGAGCCGCAGAAGAGCGCCGAGGCCTGGCGCGCGATCGCCGACGTGATCGTCGCGCGCGACCCGTGGTGCCGCGGCATCGTCATGCTCGGACTTGAGGCGCCCGAGGCGGAACTGGAAGAGGCCTTCCGCGCCGCCGGCGCGACGCCGCTGGTGCGCGGCTTCGCCGTCGGCCGCACGATCTTCGCCGATGCCGCCGAGCGCTGGCTGGGCGGGACGATGACCGACGAGGAGGCGGTGGCCGACATGGCCGCGCGCTTCGAGCGGCTGGTTGCCGCCTGGCGCCGCGTCCGCTGGCCGGCGCAGACCTAGTTGCCGGGGGCCGGAGGGTGGCGGATCATGCGACCACGCCGGACAAAGACAGTGCGAGGGAGAAGACGACCATGACGACGATCCGCCTGACCATGGCGCAGGCCCTGACCCGCTTCCTCGCCGCGCAGATGACGGAGGTGGACGGCGCGAAGGTGCCGATCTTCGCCGGCGTCTTCGCGATCTTCGGCCATGGCAATGTCGCGGGCTTCGGCGAGGCGCTCTATCCCTATCGCGACTGCCTGCCCACCTACCGCGCCCATAACGAGCAGGCGATGGCCCATGCCGCCGTCGCCTTCGCCAAGGCGAGCTTCCGCCGCCGCATGATGGCGGTGACGAGCTCGATCGGACCCGGCGCCACCAACATGGTCACCGCCGCCGCGCTCGCCCATGTCAACCGCATCCCGGTGCTGCTGCTGCCGGGCGACGTGTTCGCCAATCGCCGCCCCGACCCGGTGTTGCAGCAGGTGGAGGATTTCGGCGACGGCACCGTCTCGGCGAATGACTGCTTCCGCCCCGTCTCGCGCTATTTCGACCGCATCACGCGGCCGGAGCAGATCGTTCCGGCGCTGCACCGCGCCATGGCCGTTCTGACCGACCCGGCGGAGTGCGGCCCCGTCACGCTGGCGCTCTGCCAGGACGTGCAGGCCGAGGCCTACGACTATCCGGAGAGCTTCTTCGACGAGCGGCTCTGGGTGCCGCGCCGCGTGCGCCCGTCCGAGGACGAACTCTCCGCCGCCGTCGCCGCGCTCCGCTCGGCCGAGCGGCCGCTGATCGTCTCGGGCGGCGGCACGCTCTATTCCGGCGCCACCGAGGCGCTGAAGGCCTTCGCCGAGCGCTTCGGCATTCCGGTCTCGGAGACGCAGGCCGGCAAGTCGTCGCTGCCCGCCGCGCATGACCTCAATATGGGCGCCATCGGCGTCACCGGCACCTCGGCCTCGAACGTGCTGGCCGAAGAGGCCGACGTGATCCTTGCCGTCGGTTCGCGGCTGCAGGACTTCACCACCGGCTCCTGGGCGCTGTTCAAGAACGAGACGCAGACCGTGATCGGTCTCAACACGCAGGTGTTCGACGCCGCCAAGCATCGGGCGCTGCCGCTGGTCGCCGATGCGCTGGCCGGGCTCAAGGACCTCGCTGCCGATCTCGGCGGCTGGCGCGCGCCGGAGGCCTGGACGGCCAAGGCGAAGGCCGGCCGCGATGCCTGGTTCCGCGACGCCGACAAGGCGACCGGGGCGTCCAATGCGCTCCTCCCCTCCGACGGCCAGGTCATCGGCGCCGTGCAGCGCGTGATGGGCAGCGAGGCAACGCTGGTCTGCGCCTCGGGCGGCCTTCCGGGCGAGTTGCACAAGCTCTGGCAGGCCGGCAGCCCCGGCACCTACCATCTCGACTACGGCTTCTCGACCATGGGCTACGAGATCGCCGGCGGCCTCGGCACCAAGATGGCGAAGCCTGACAAGGAAGTCGTCGTCATGCTCGGCGACGGCTCCTATCTCATGATGAATTCGGAGATTGCGACCTCGGTGATGCTGGGCCTGAAGCTCACCATCGTCGTCCTCGACAATTCCGGCTTCGGCTGCATCAACCGGCTGCAGATGGCCACCGGCGGAGCCAACTTCAACAATCTCTTCCGCGACACGCTGCATGAGACGCTGCCGGCGATCGACTTCGCCGCCCATGCCGCGAGCCTCGGCGCGATCGCGAAGAAGGTCGCCTCGATCGGCGAACTGGAGACTGCGCTCGCCGAATCGAAGGCGAACGACCGCACGACCGTTCTCGTCATCGACACCGACCCGTTGATCACCACCGAGGCCGGCGGCCACTGGTGGGACGTCGCGGTGCCGGAAGTCAGCGATCGTCCCAGCGTCAACGCCGCCCGCGAGGCCTATGAGAAGGCCCTGAAGGCGCAGCGGATCGTGAATTGAGGCTGAGCGCCAGGCAGCGTGCTGAAGAAAGTCGTGGATGCCCGGGACGAGCCCGGGCATGACGGAGCATAGCGACGCGTGCCCCGAGCGGGCCATTGGAGGACTTGAGGAATGATCCGCATCGGCGCCAATCCGATCTGCTGGTCCAATGACGACATGCCGGAGATCGGCGGCGACATTCCGCTGGAGCAGTGCCTGACCGAGGCGAAGGCGATCGGCATCGAGGGCATGGAACTCGGCAACAAGTTTCCGCGCCAGGCCGACGCGCTACGTCCCATCCTCGCCGCGCACCAGCTCGATCTCGTGTCGGGCTGGTACTCCACCTTCCTCATCGAGCGCGACGCCGAAACCGAGTTCCATGCCGCGCGGCCGCATATCGACCTCCTGAAGGCCCTCGGCTGCAAGGTGCTGATCGCCGCCGAATGCACCCGCACGGTGCATGGCACGAAGTCCGCGCCGCTCTCCTCGCGCCCCGAAATGGACGAGGCCGAGTGGGCCCGCTTCAACACCGGCCTGACCAAGTTCGCGGATTTCCTCGCGGAGGAGGACGGCATCACCCTCGTCTATCACCACCATATGGGCACGGTGATCCAGACCGAGGACGAGATCGACCGCATGATGGCCTCGACCGGCCCGGCGGTGAAGCTGCTGCTCGATACCGGCCATCTCACCTGGGCCGGCGCCGATCCGGCCGAGATCGCGCGGCGCTACCGTGACCGCATCGCCCATTTGCACACCAAGGACGTTCGCCTCGACGTCGCCGCCGAGGCCGCGGAGGGCGACTGGTCGTTCCTCGATTCGGTGCTGGCCGGCGTCTACACCGTGCCCGGCGACGGTTCGGTCGACTATGTCTCGGTGTTCAAGGCGCTGCCGAACTATTCCGGCTGGGTCGTCATCGAGGCCGAGCAGGACCCGAAGAAGGCGCCGCCGGCGGAGTATGTGAAGATGGGCTACGACAACCTCGTCCGCTTCATGGCCGAAGCCGGCTGGAAGCGCTGAGGCGTCTATTGGTGGACTGTCATGGCCGGGCTTGACCCGGCCATCCAGACTTCCGCTCAACGCATGAGCGGTGGAGAACAGGAAGACTGGATTGCCGGGTCAAGCCCGGCAATGACAGAGGAACGAACGAGAGCGGAAACTCGAGCCATGAAACCCGATCTGCTGGTGAAGCCCTCCGGCACCGAAGGCTGGACGATCAATGTGACGCCGGAGCTGGCGGGCTGGACCTATGTCGGCTTCGATCTCTACCAGCTGGCGCCGGGCGAGAGCGCCCATCACGACACGGGCGACCGCGAGGTCTGCCTGGTGCTGATCTCCGGCAAGGCGCATGTCGAGGCGGGCGGCCAGGATTTCGGCGTCGTCGGCGAGCGGATGTCGCCCTTCGAGGGCAAGCCGGACTCGGTCTATGTGCCGGGCGGATCGTCCTGGAAGGCGACGGCGGAAACGGCGGTGACGCTCGCGGTCTGCTCGGCGCCCTCGCTCGGCGGCGGCCTGCCGGCCCGCCGTATCGCGCCGGCCGATGTCGGCCAGGAGGTTCGCGGCAAGGGCACCAACACCCGCTACGTCACCAATATCCTGCCCGAAACGGCGGCGGCCGATTCGCTGCTGGTCGTCGAGGTCATCACGCCGGGCGGCCATACCTCGAGCTATCCGCCGCACCGGCACGACACCGACGACCTGCCGCGCCAGTCCTTCCTCGAGGAAACCTACTACCACCGCATCAACCCGCCGCAGGGTTTCGCCTTCCAGCGCGTCTATACCGACGACCGCTCGCTGGACGAGACGCTCCTCGTCGAGGACGGCGTCGTGACGCTGGTGCCCAAGGGCTATCACCCCTGCGCCACCATCCATGGCTACGACCTTTATTATCTCAACGTGATGGCCGGCCCGACGCGGACGTGGAAGTTCCACAACGCGCCCGAGCACGAGTGGCTGTTGAAGGTCTGATGGCGAAGCCACGCGCGTTGCGCGGCGCAGCGAGGCGATGATATAGCCTCGCTCGCTGCCGGCGCAGGGCCGGCCGGGCCGGAGCCGCATGAGCGCCAGCGATCCACTCACCACGGCGAGCGCCAGCGACCCTTCGACCGCCGGAAGCGCCAGCGACCTCTTCACCATCGTCACGCCGACGCTGAACTCCGAGGAGTTCCTCGACGAGACGATCGCGTCGGTGGTCTCGCAGGCCGGCGACTTCGCCATCCGCTATCATGTGCAGGACGGCGGCTCGACGGACGGCACGCTGGCGATCCTCGAAGCCTGGGAGAAGCGGCTCGCCTCGGGCGCGCTGCCGATCCTCTGCCGCGGCATCACCTTCAGCCACACCGTGTCGCGCGACGGCGGCATGTACCAGGCGATCAACCGCGCCTTCGCAGCCGCGCGAAAGGGCGCCGAGGCGAAGCCCTCGGTGATGGGCTGGATCAATTCCGACGACCGTATCGCGCCCGGCGCCTTCGCGACGATCCGCGCGCTCATCGCCGATCTCCCCGACATCGCCTTCATCACCTCGCGCGTCTCGCTCATCAATGATCGCGGCGTCACGCTCGGCATCGAATCGCCGATCGCCTTCGAGCGCTCGAAGCTGATCGCCGGCGACTATGACGGCCGCGGCGGTCCCTTCGTCATGCAGGAAGGCAGCTATTGGCTGAGCTCGATCTGGGACGCTGTCGGCGGGCTCGACGAGCGCTTCCGCCTCGCCGGCGACTGGGATCTCTGGCGCCGCCTCGCCCGCCACGCGCCGCTCACGACCGTCGATACGCTGCTCGGCTTCCATCGCCGCCGGCCGGGCCAGCTCTCAGCTTCGCTCGACCGCTATTATGCCGAGATCGACGCGCTGCCGCCGGACGTCGCCAAGGGCACGGGCGCCAGCGCCGCGGGCCGCGGCAAGCCGAGCGTCGCGCAATGGAGCCCCGAGCAGAAGGCCTGGCGCTATGTGCCGGATTTCGGCCGGCCGTTGCTGCCGCCCATGGTTCACCAGGCGGGCATCGCCTATCCGACCATCCCGGTCGAGGTGCTTTCCGGCGCCAGCGCGCCGCTCGGCGCCCATCCGCAACTTCACTTGCCCGCCGGCGTCATCTGGATGAGCCAGCCGCTGATGCTGCTCTCCGCCCGCGTTCCCGCGAAGGGACGCTACGTGCTGGTCGTCGAAGGCCGCAACTGGCAGCAGAACAACCGCCTCGCGGTTAAGAGCGGCGGCGAGACGGTGTTCGACGAGGTCATCGAGGTCTCGGGCCACCGCCGCAACATCGTGCTGCGCATTCCCGTGACGCTCGCCAAGGGCCAGGCCTTGTTCGAGATCGAGAGCGATCGGCGGCCGCGCGATCCGCGCGAGCACTTCCTGCTCGTCGCCGGCATGCATCTCGAAGTGGCGGAGGAGCCGCCCACCGGCGCCCTGCCCCCGGCCGCAGCCAGTGCGCCCGGCGACGCGTCGCCCGATCTCGGTGCTGCCGTGGTGCAGGGCCATCTCGGACGCGGCGATGCGCCGCCGTCACGGCGCGGCGACAGCACGATCTCCGCGGCGATGGCCGCGCTCGAAGCCGAGATCACGGCCGACCGCACCCGCTCGGCGCGGCTCGAAGCGGATCTCCGCGCGGCGCGCGGCGATCTCAATCTCCTTCGTCTCAAGGATGCGGCAATCCATCGATGAAAATCGCCTTCATCGACCATTCCTATCACCAGAAGACCCGCTCGACGGATTTCTTCGTCCGCGAGCTGCTGGCCGGCCATGAGGTCGACCGCTTCTGGGACAATTCCTGGGAAACGCGCCGGCCCTTCGATGTCGGCCCGCTCATGGGCAGGGGCTATGATCTCTTCATCGTCTGGCAACTGCCGGACGCCGCCCAGCGCCTCCTGAAGCACGCCGGAACGAATGTCCTCTTCGTTCCGATGTGGGACGGCGCCGACACCTATACCGACGCCGATTGGCGCAGCCTCGCCGGCGCCCGAATTCTCTCCTTTTGCCACACGCTGCACCGGACGGTGACGCATCTCGGGCTCAATTCGCTCTATGCGCAGTATTGGCCCGACCCGGCGCCGTTCACGCCGGTCGAGGATTTCTCGAGCCTGCGCGGCTTTTTCTGGCAGCGTCTGCCGGAGATCGGATGGAAAGAGATCGGCCGGCTCGTCGACGGACGCGGCTTCGAGCGCTTCCACATCCACAAGGCCGCCGATCCCGGCGAGATGATCGAGGGCGTCGCCTTCGAGGGCACCCTGACGCAGTCGGACTGGTTCGAGAATCCGGCCGAGCTGCAGGCCGTGCTTGCCCGGCACAATGTCTATTTCGCGCCGCGCGCCCGCGAGGGCATCGGCTTCTCGTTCATCGAGGCGATGTGCCGTGGCATGGTGGTCGTCGCCGTCGACCAGCCGACGATGAACGAATACATCACCGACGGCGTCGATGGCCTCCTCTGGACGCTGGGCGATCCGAAGCCGCTCGACTTCTCCAACGCCCCCCGGCTCGGCCGCGAGGCCCGGCAGGCGGCGATCGCCGGCCGCAAGCGCTGGCTGGCGCAGCAAGCAGCCGTGCAGCGCTTCGTGCTCGGCGAGGCGGCAGCCCCAGTGGCGGGCGCCGCGGTCTCCGAGATCGCCCGCCCGCTTGAAGCACCGGCGGGGCGCAAGGTCAGCGTCGCGGTCGTCACCTTCAACGCCGAAGCGACCATCGAGGCGACGCTCGCCAGCATCCGCGCGCAGACATGGCCGGGGGTCGAGATCGTCGTCGTCGACGGCGCTTCGACCGACGGCACGCGCGCGATCCTGGAGCGTCACCGCGCCGAGATCGCCACCCTCGTCAGCGAGCCGGACGACGGGCCCTATTTCGCGATGAACAAGGCTGCGCGCCTCGCGACCGGCGACTATGTCATCTTCATCAATGCCGGCGACCTGTTCGCCTCCGAGACCGCCCTCGCCGACGCGATGGAGAGCATCCCGGACGGCGAGATGCCGGATTTCGTCATCGGCCATCACCTCTATCGCGGCGAGCAGGGCGACATCCTGCGCCGCGCCGCCGATTTCGACCTGACCTTCGCCAGACTCAAAGAGGGCACGATCGACACGCGCTGGCTGGCCGGCGTTCCCTGCCACCAGGCGACGCTCACCCGCCGCGCTTTGCTCGCGGACGAAGGCTACGACACGCGCTGGCGGATCGTCGCCGACCACGCCCTCCTCTATCGCGAGCGTGAGAAGGGCGCGCGCGTCCATCACAGCGGCGCGCTCATCGCCATCTATTCCGCAGGCGGCCTTTCCTGGACCCGCCGTTCGGAAACCTATGAGGAGTGGAAGACGCTGCTCGCCGAGCACGGCCCGGCGGAGGCGGCGGAGCGGCTGCATGCCGAGATGCGCGGCTATCTGGAGCGCGAAGCGCTTGGCCGCCCGAGCTTCCAGGGCGTCCGCTCACGCAATTTCGTGACGAAGTGGCAGCGCTCGCTGCGCATGCGGCGCGACATGATCCTCGTGCAGCGCACGGGCCTCTTCTTCCCCAACTGGTATGCCGAGCAGAATCCCGAGGCGAAGACGATCCGCGGCGGGCCGCTGCGCCATTATGTCCGGCACGGCGTCTTCGAATATCGCGACCCCTCGCCCTTCTTCGACACGCGCTACTACCTGCTGACGCATGCCGATGCGCGCAAGTCCGACATGCTGCCGCTTCTCTTCTACGCCCGCCACGGCGCGGCGCGCGGCGACGCGACGACGCCCTGGTTCGGCGCGCTCTGGACAGAGATTGGTTCAACGGCACCGCCGGGTCCAACGCCGCTTGCCCGCATGATCGCCTGGTTCGCGAAGACTTCGGCCGAGGTCATGCTCGCCACCTGCCGCCAGGTCGGGCTCGATCTCGGCAATGCGGAGTGGATGGGGAGGGGGTAGCCGGCAGCGGGCTCACCTTTCGGTCACGAGCGTCGACAAAGTCACGCGGCGACTCTCTGTAGCGCTTCCAAAACAGAACATACGCTGCTAGTCTCTTCTGCAACCTGAGCGATTAGAGGCGCGTCTTGCGCGGTTTTTGACGAAGAGATTTTTTCGGCTGATGCACATTGCGCTGATCAATGCCTTTCCCAATTTGCTGAGCACCGCCGAAGTCGAGTTCATCAGGAGATTCTCGATCGCAGCGGAGCGCCTCGGCCACAAAGCTTACGAAGTCGTTACTTCCGACGACATCCATGATTGTGCTCCGGATTTCGTGATCGCGACTCACGAATTCTCGCCAAAACTGACACCGTTTCTGACCTTCGGCGCCATGTGGAGCCCGCCGGCCTTCTATGCACCCGATCCGGACCGGCGGCGGTCGATCCTTTCCTATGACGGCTATCTGGTCGGATCGCCGAAGGTCGCGCAGTTCCTTGACGATCTCGAATTCTCGACCGGCATCGCCAAGCCGCGGACCAATTTCCGCTTCCTCCCGACGGCGCCGGCCGCACCCTTCGAGCCGCGTGCAGCCGGCGATCTCTATGAACTCGTCTATGTTGGCGTTCACTGGGACGGTGGACGCCACGGCAACCTGTTCGAACTTCTGAGCAAGCGTACCGACATCGCGTTCTACGGCCCGCCTGCGAACTGGCGAGGCTATCCGGATAGCTATCGCGGCGAGGTGCCCTACGACGGCAGCTCGATGCATCGCACGCTGGCGCGGCACGGCGTCGCGCTCTGCCTGCACAAGACCGAGCATCGCAGCGCGGATACGCCGTCCATGCGCCTGTTCGAGGCTGCGGCCGCCGGTTGCCTGATCGTCACTGACGGCATCCCTTTCGCCAAGGAGACGCTCGGCGACTCGGCATTCCATCTCGACCTCGAAGGCGTACCGGCCGACCGGGTCGCGGCACAGATTTCGGGCATCGTCGACTGGGCGAACCGCAATCCCGAACTGGCCGGCAACATGGCACGGCGCAGCCACGCCATTCTCAATGGCGACTACTCGCTCGACCGGACCGTGGAACGGACCTGTGTCTTCGCAGATGAGGCACGCGTAGCGCTGACGAGTCGCTGCGTAGCCGGTGTGCGTTTCGCGGAAGCCGGCGCCGGAGCGGGCGGCGGCCCGCTGGTCGATGTGATCATTCGCACTGGCGGACGCCGGATCGATCTTTTGCGCCGCGCGATCCGCTCCGTCAGCGGCCAGCGCTTTGGCTCCTTTCGCGTCATCCTCGCCGACTACAAGGGCCGAGCCGACATCGCCGCCCTGGCTTTATCTGAGTCGACTGAGACGACTGCGATCGACTATCTGCGCTGCGAGAATAACGGCTTGCGCAGCTCGACGCTTTGGGCCGGCCTCAGGAGCGTGACGGCGCCCTATTTCGCGATGCTCGACGATGACGACCAACTGATGCCCGACCATTTTGGCCACTTGCTGGCCACGGCCGAAGCACAACCTGGCCACCCGCTCTACTACAGCGGAGTCGTGCGCGTTGAGGAAGAGCCGCTGGACTTCATGGCGCCGCCTCACTTTCAGGGGCCGCTGGACATTGCCGTTCCCGAGACTCGAGAGCTTAAGTTTCTCGACGCATTCGATCTCGTCAGACTGGTGGCATTCGACAATTATATTCAGTCGAATGCCTGGATCGCTCGGTCAACATGCTTGGACGAAACAGTACTTGTGGACCCCAAGTTAGTTGTTTGCGAGGATATGTATCTCTACTTCCTGCTGGCAAGACATGGCAATTTCAGGTTGAGCCCGTTTCCGACGGCCTATTGGAACTGGCGCTCGGCTAGCAAAGACAACTCCATGAACGGGATCGAGGAGAAGGTCTGGCTCGGAGAGGCCATTCGAATGGAACAACGTCTTGCGCAGCAGACACTGCCGGGAGGCTGGAACTTCACAGTCTTGAGGCAACTGACACAATTACTTCCGCCTCCTCGATACACTGTAGCGAAGCCGCCCGCGAGGTTGCCGTTGGGAGAGACGCAACCAATCAGCGGACTCATTGCAGATCAGCAGCGGCATGGGCTGCATCAAGCCGAGCACGACGGAGTGTGGACGTCCGGCAGAAAGGGACAACTTGCTGTCCGGCTGGGCGAGCCAGTCCGCGATGTCGAAGTTACGGTGACCCTCATGGCCGCTGGGATAAAGGATCGACAGCAGGCGATCCGCGTTAGCGCCAACGGTTATGTCCTGTACGAGGGGAGCGTCAGCACATGGCGGAAGCTTCAGGTCAGACGCGCGCTCCGTGTTGCCCAAGCAACGGACAAGCTCGTCTTGACGGTTGAATGCGCATACACGGTCGCCCCAGCCGATCGGGCTGGCGGCAACGATATGCGCCACCTCGGCGTTTTCCTCGATACAATAACGTGCAGGCGTGTCGACCAGATCGCGACAGCTCAGTCCGCCGTAGTTGGCCAGTGACACCAAGAGAAAGGCCCGCTCGGGGCAATCTGATGTTGAACGAAACGAATGACCCACGCCCGACACGGCCGATCAGCGATGAAGTGCTAAAGGAATGGACGCGCGCGCTCGACCAGATTGTCGAACGGGCGCAAAGAGATGAGCAATTGGGGCGCGAACTTGTCGAGCAGCGCGCGCTCAATCTCGATCTCCAGCGCCAAATCTATCGCCTTCAGGACGAGTTGCGCGCTCTCCGCGAAAGCGCACAGGCGCGGGAGGAGGGAGCCGGCAACCTCGTCGTGCTGGAACATCCGCGCAAAAAGCGGCTGCCACTGCTCCGCCGCCTATTGGGCAAGGCCTCAGACAATTCCCGGCGATGAACGGATGATCGATCGGATCCAAGCCAGTCTGGCCATCTGTGACTCCCAGGGCCCGCCACGAAGTTCTTCACCGCCCTCTCACGATGTATGGCGCTTCTGTCACCCTACGAGACGGCAAGCGCCAAATTGCCCAACTGGAGCCGATCGGGAGTGGTCCCTGTCCTAGCCTCCAGACTTCGGCACCGCGGGAATAGGTTAAATGCTGCTAGTAACGTCTGCCTTTCCTCATCTCCGACGCTTCGACGAGAACGGTGTCGATGTGGGAGCGGACCTGGTCGCCCGCTGCGTCCGATCATGGCAATCGAACGGGTTTCGCGTGCTCTCGGTACACAACGAAAGTGACCGGGAGCAGATCGGCCTGGGCCTGCCGGGGGTTCGGTACGCCTTTGTCGATGAGCGAATCCCCGGCAGTGCGCGTTCTATGCCGAGCCTCGCCGCCGTGATTGCGCAGGCCCCATCCGACGAGCCGATCGGCATCATCAATGCCGATATCTTTATGGTGCCTTTTGAAGGTCTCGCCGAGCGGATGGAAGCGTTTGCTCGCTCGCGGACTATCGTGATGCACCGCTATGACGTACCTTCGATCGACCGGCGCGACGGGAAGATTTTCGAAATAGGTGTAGACCTTCTTGCCTTTACGCCTTCGTTGATAGCGCCAGCCATCGACGGTCTCGTGCGGCGTCCTTTCCAACTCGGCGTTCCCTGGTGGGATTACGCCCTACCGCTGGCGGCATCGCTTTACGCGCCTCTCGCGCTCGCGACCGACCCGATTCTGCTGCACCACGCCCATCAGCTCAACTGGAACGAAAACGAGTGGCATCGTTTCGCCGCTCTGACGGAAGACTACCTGCTGGAGCAGGCCAACAATTCCTCTGCTGATCCGCAGATCGCCGACGCCCTCAAGCGACGGCTGGGGCAGCTTCACGAGGATTTCGCGGGCGACCAGGACCGTTATCGTCGCAATTATGCGCTCGACGAAATTGCCCGACACATGCTGCACAGGATCTCGGGACATCGAGCGCTCAATCTTTTCGCTGAGATGTCGCTTCGTGGCGACCAGTCGGGCCAAGCAGCCGCTTGGGACTCCCTCTCGTCCGGCGAGATGGCCCGCCTGGAGGCGGCTGAACGAGCCAAGGGAGCAGCCGAATCTATCGCGGCGGAAGTCGTTTCCGCTGCTGCGGCCCAAGAACCGCCACAGCGGTCTCCCGTTATGTTGACGCCCGAAGTTGTCGATTCCGCGCCGCTCAACCGGGTCCTGGCCGCTGGGCTTCACGACGCGTCGACGTCGATCATGACGGTCGGAAAAGCTATCGAGCGCCGTTTTCGACGTTGGCGTCGGCGCTAACCCTGCCCCTCAAAGCTGGGCGATGTCGCCGCTTTCGGACTGGGCCAGCGTCAGCGGGTAGCGCTCGGGGTGGTGGACGAGGGTGGTCAGATTGACTGGGCGGCCGCGCTCGTCGAAGGCGATCTGGTCGACGGTCAGCACGGCTGCCGGCCGTGCGAGGCCGAGGAGATCGGCCTCGGCCGCCGAGGCGAGGCGGGCGGCGAGTGTCGTCTGGCCGCGCACCGGGCGAATGCGGTAGCGCTCGCGGATTTCGGCATAGAGCGAGCGGTTGGTGATCGTCCAGTCGAGTTCGACGAGGCCGGGGACGCGGGCGGCGGAGAGCCAGTCGCGCTGGATCACGACCGGCACCTCGTCGAGCAACCGCAGCCGCGACAGCACCGCCACCTCGGCGCCTTCGGGCAGGAACAGCGGCCGCGTGATCTCGAGCGGCGCCCGGAACACACGCGCCTCGATCAGCCTCTGGCCCGGCCGCCGCCCATTGGCGAGCGCGGTGGCGGTGAAGCTCTTCAGCAGATGCAGTTCAAAACCCTGCTGCGGCACGGCGACGTAGAAGCCCTTGCCGGGCTGGCTCTGCAGGAAACCTTGCGCGACGAGGTCGCGCATCGCATGGCGGATGGTGATCCGGCTGACGCCGAAGAGTTCGACCAGTTCCCGCTCGGACGGCAGCTTGCCGTTGCGCGGCAGCCTCCCCTCCTCGATCGCGGCCAAGATCGCGGCATGAACCTGCCGGTGCAGCGGGCGCGGATCGGCCCGGCTGATCCCCAGCGGCATGCCGAGCGCCTCGCCCGGCGCTTCCAGCGCGAACTCCGCGATGCTTTCCTGCTCAGATGTCATGCGCTCGCTCCCTGCCCGGCGCCCTCTGCGTGGCTGACCGGTCATCTGAGGATATTGACATGCCTGGATATATCCAGTGGTAATAACCGTGCGCGGCAGAAACCGGAAAGAGTTTCGCCGGCGCAGCGGCGGCCGGAGGCGGCGCTGCTCCACGGGAACAGAGGGAATTCATCGATGTCGCTCAGGACGCTCGCGCTCGGCGCCAGCATGCTATTTGCGCTCGCCGCCGCCGCAGGCTCGGCCAAGGCGGATACGGTCTCGGTCTTCTGCGGCGCGACCGATTACGATCTCTGCGTCAAGGCCGCCGACGCCTGGAAGGCCAAGACCGGCAACGAAGCCAAGATCAACAAGATGCCGGCGACGCTGGACGACGCGATCCCGCTCTACCAGCAGCTGCTCGCCGCCAAGTCGCCCGATGTCGACGTCCTCTTCCTGGACGTCATCTGGCTCGGCATGTTCAAGAACAACCTGCTCGACATCAAGGACAAGGTTCCGCAGGCCGAGAAGGACGCGCATTTCGCCTCGACGCTCGGCGCCGGCGACATCGGCGGCGAGCTGATCGCGCTCCCGGCCTATATGGATGTCGGGCTGATGTTCTACCGCAAGGACCTGCTCGAGAAATACGGCATGCAGCCGCCGAAGACCTGGGACGAACTGGCCGCGCAGGCCAAGGAAATCCAGGACAAGGAGCGCGCGGCCGGCAACAAGGACATGTGGGGCTATACCTGGCAGGCCAAGAGCTATGAGGGCCTGACCTGCGACGCGATCGAGCTGATCGCGTCCAATGGCGGCGGCACCATCATCTCCGACGACGGCAAGGTGACGATCGACAATCCGGACGCGGCGCAGGCGATCGAGCGCGCCAAGGGCTGGATCGGCACCATCTCGCCGGAAGGCGTGCTGAACTATGACGAGGAGGCGTCCCGCGCCGTCTTCGAGGCCGGCAACTCCGCCTTCCACCGCAACTGGCCCTATGTCTGGGGCACCTCGCAGGGCGGCGGCGGCCCGCTGGTCGGCAAGGTCGGCATGATGCCGCTGCCGGTCGGCAAGGAGGGCCAGAAGTCGTCCGGCTGCCTCGGCCCGATGTATTTCGGCGTCAACAAGTACAGCGCCAAGCCCGAGCTGGCGACCGAGTTCGTCCGCTTCATCACCGGCCCCGACATGCAGAAGATGCGGGCCATCGAGGGCGCCTACAACCCGTCGATCTCGGCGCTCTACACCGATGAGGACGTGCTGAAGAAGCTGCCCTTCCTCAAGGACACCGAGCCGGCATTCGCCGACAGCGCGACCCGTCCCTCGGGCTATACCGGCACCAGCTACAACCGCGTCTCGCAGGCCTTCTATCGCGCCGTCCACGACATGCTGACCGGCGACGAAGAGGTCGAGGCCGGGCTGAAGAAGCTGGCCGGCCGGCTCGAGAAGCTGAAGGAAAGCCGCTAGCGGCGGCATCGGGCGGCAGCCTCCCGTGTTGCCGCCCATTTTCCCGATCGTCCTGACGGCGGCGGCTTCACCGGGTGATCCGGATGTCGCGGGCTGCCGCTCGTCTTCTCTCCCTTCCCTGCCGGAGCGCCCATGGCATCGGTCGAGCTGAAATCCGTCTCGAAAAGCTATGGCGGCAACACCGTCATCCGCGGCGTCGATCTCGCGATCCGCGATGGCGAGTTCGTCGTCTTTGTCGGCCCGTCGGGCTGCGGCAAGTCCACGCTGCTGCGACTCATTGCCGGGCTGATCCCGGTTTCGGGCGGCGAGATTGCCATCGGCGGCGAGGCGGTGACCGATGTGCCGGCCTCGAAGCGCGGCATTGCCTTCGTCTTCCAGTCCTACGCGCTCTATCCGCACATGACGGTCGCGCGGAACATTGGTTTCGCGCTCGAGACGCTCGGCCTCCGGCGCGACGCGATCCGCGCCAAGGTGGCCGAGGTCGCGAAGCTGCTGAAGGTCGACCATCTCCTCACGCGCCGCCCGCGCGAACTCTCCGGTGGCCAGCGCCAGCGCGTCGCGATCGGCCGCGCGCTGGTCAGGAAGCCCGAGGTGTTCCTGTTCGACGAGCCGCTGTCGAACCTCGATTCCGATCTCCGCATGGAGATGCGCATCGAGATCGCCCGGCTGCATGACGATATCGGCACGACCATGATCTATGTGACGCATGACCAGGCGGAGGCGATGACGCTCGCCGACCGCATCGTCGTGCTCAACCATGGCGTCATCGAGCAGGTCGGCACGCCGCAGGAGCTCTACCACACGCCGAAAAGCCGCTTCGTCGCCGGCTTCGTCGGCAGCCCGCGCATGAACTTCGCTCCCGTCACCACGACGGGCGGCGCACCGGACTGGTCGCTGGCGGGTCCCGGCGGGCTGGCTCTTGCGGTCTCGGTGACGGGGAACCGCTCCGCCCCCGCGACCATCGGCGTCCGGCCCGAGGCACTGTCGCTCGTCGCGCCGGAGGCGGGCCGCCTCTCCGGCACGCTGGAGCGGCTCGAGGATCTCGGCCACGAGCATTTCGCCTATGTCCGCGTCGCGCCGGAGACGGTCTTCGTCGTGCGCGTCCCCGTGCGCCCGACCATCGCCCGCGACACGCGCGTCGGCCTTGCCTTCCGCGACGAGGATCTCTTCCTGTTCGACGAGGCGGGCCTCCGCCTCGACCATGCCGCGAGCCACGAGCGCGCCGCCGCCGCCTCGATCGAGGAGCGCGCCGCATGAGCGTCAAGCTCGCCCGCGCCGACCGCCGGGCCGCCTGGCTGTTCATGGCGCCGATGATCATCGCCATGCTGGTCGTCGCCGTCTGGCCGCTGGCGCGGACCTTCTATTTCTCCTTCACCGACGCCTATCTCGACGATCCGACCAATTTTTCGCTGGTCGGCATCGACAATTTCCTCGAAGTGCTCGACGACCACACCTGGTGGATCGCGACCCGCAACACGCTGGTCTTCGCTTCGATCTCGGTGGCGATCGAGACCGTGCTCGGCCTCGCGATCGCGCTGCTGATCAACCAGGCGATTCCCGGCCGCGGCCTCGTGCGCGCCGCGATCCTCGTGCCCTGGGCGATCCCGGTCGTCGTCGCGACCAAGATCTGGGAATGGATGCTCAACGATCAGTTCGGCGTGCTCAACCAGATGCTGATCGCGCTCGGCCTCGTCGACCACGGCATCGCCTGGACGGCGAGCGGCACGCTGATCATGGGCGTCGTGATCTTCATCGATGTCTGGATGACGACCCCCTTCATGGTGCTGCTCATCCTCGCCGGGCTGCAGATGATCCCCGGCGAGATCATGGAGGCGGCGGAGGTCGACGGCATTCCGGGGTGGAAGCGCTTCTGGTCGATCACGCTGCCGCTGCTGAAGCCGGCGATCGGCGTCGCGGTGCTGTTCCGCGTGCTGGATGCGCTCCGCATGTTCGATCTCGCCTATGTGCTGGCGGCCTCGAGCGAGCAGGTGATGACCGTCTCGATCTATGCCCGCAACCGGCTGATCTCGTTCCAGGAACTCGGCATCGGCTCCGCCGCCTCGACCTGGGTGTTCCTGCTCGTCGCCTTCATCGCCATCCTCGTCATCGGCGTGTTGAGGCTCGACCGCGCGGCCGGAGAAGCGGCATGACCGACCTTCCCTTGACCCTTCCCGTCCGCCGGCGCCGCTCCTCGGCCTCCTACCGGCTGGAGCGACGGCTGAAGAAGGGCGCGCTGATGGTCGCCGTCGGCCTCGTGCTCGTCTACACGCTGTTCCCCTATTACTGGGCGATCGTCTCCTCGACGAAGCAGGGCGCCGCGCTCTATCGCGACACCTTCCTGCCGGCGCTCGACTTCACCTATTACCGGGCGCTGTTCGAGAACACCGTCTTCCTCGGCTCGCTGGTCAACTCGGCCTTCGTTGCGACTTCGACCACGGCGCTGTCGCTGATCCTCGGCATCTCAGCCGCCTATGCGCTCGGGCGCATCGACTTCCCGCAGCGCCGCGGCGTGCTGCTCGCCATCCTGATGATCTCGATCTTCCCGCAGGTCGTCGTGCTCTCGGGCATGTTCGAGCTCATCAACTGGCTCGGCCTCTACAACCGGCCGAGCGCGCTGGTCGTCACCTATCTGCTGGCGACCGTTCCCTTCACGACCTGGATCCTCACCACCTTCATCCGCGAATTCCCGCGGGAGCTGGAAGAGGCGGCGATCATCGACG
>Ga0209930_1001225_pt1 | contig 43597 bp, 32 predicted proteins | sample ThiBiot_500_biof_2_FD_183948 | JGI IMG/M metagenome (GOLD analysis project Ga0209930, IMG submission 183948) | Wastewater bioreactor microbial communities from Cape Town, South Africa - Thiocy_cont_500_biof (SPAdes) | ecosystem: Engineered > Bioreactor > Thiocyanate-remediating >...
GTGCGTTCACCGGGCCGTTGCCAACACCCACATTGTGAATGGCGGTGTCGTGCACCGTCAGCTTTACCACCGCTTCGGACACCGTGGTGAGATCGCCAAGCGCATTGTGACGGCGCTCCACGATGACGCGGAAGCTTTCGACCGCAAAATAATCCGGCACCTGCCCCAGCGCGCGGCGGGCCAAAAGCTCGAACGAAGCCTCCGCCCCCTCATAGGCATAGCCCAGGAATTCACGCTGCTTCACCTCCTCCAGCAGGCGGGCGATGCGGCTGTCTTTCGGGTCCACATCGATGCCGAGTTCGGCCAGCCGGGCCAATACGTTGGAGCGGCCGGCCTGATCCGACACCAGAATCTTGCGGGTATTGCCCACGCTTTCGGGTGGCACATGCTCGTAGGTGCGTGGGTCTTTCAGCACGGCTGAGGAATGAAGCCCGCCCTTGTGCGCGAAGGCGGACAGCCCGACAAAGGCCGCATGCCGGCCCGGCGCACGGTTGAGGATTTCATCCAGCAGACGCGAAACCTGGGTCAGCCGGGCCAGATTTTCGCGGCTGATGCCGGTTTCAAACTGACTGGCATAAGGTTCTTTCAGCAGCAGATTGGGCAGCAGCGTACAGAGATTGGCATTGCCGCAGCGTTCGCCAAGCCCGTTCAACGTCCCCTGCACCTGCCGTGCGCCACCGCGAATGGCGGCAAGGCTGACGGCGACGGCCTGTTCGGTATCATTGTGGGCATGGATGCCGAAATTGGCGGCGGGAAGCTTCGCTTTCACCTCCGACACGATGCGGTAGACATCTTCCGGCATGGTGCCGCCATTGGTATCGCACAGCACCAGCCAATTGGCGCCGGCATCGAAGGCGGCACGGATACATTCCAGCGCGTAATCCGGGTTGGCTTTGTAGCCATCGAAGAAATGTTCGGCGTCCAGCAGCGGCTCACGCCCCTTCGCCTTCACCGCCGCAATCGAATCCGCGATGCAATCGACATTTTCGCTGCGCGGAATTTCGAGCGCGACATCGACCTGAAAATCCCAGGTCTTGCCGACCAGACAATTGGCTTCGGCCGGCGAATCCATCACCGCGGCCAGGACGGGATCGTTGGCGGCGCTGCGGCCCGCGCGCTTGGTCATACCGAAGGCGGTAAAGCGTGCGTTTTTGAGCGGCGGGCGCTCCGCAAAGAAGGCGGTATCGGACGGATTGGCGCCAGGAAAACCGCCTTCGATGTAATCGACACCGAGACTGTCGAGCGCGAGCGCAATCTGGCGTTTGTCTTCCACCGAGAAATCGACGCCTTGCGTTTGCGCACCATCGCGCAAGGTGGTGTCGAAGATATAGAGACGTTCCTTGTTCACCGCTTTATCTCCCAGGTCGTACCGTCCGGCCCGTCTTTCAGAATGATGCCTTGCGCGAGAAGTTCGTCGCGGATGCGATCGGCTTCGGCGAAATTCTTTGCCTTGCGGGCTTCTTTGCGAGCTGCGATGGCGGCAGCAATGGAACCATCTTCGTCACCCAACGCAGCCACCGCTTGTGCTACTTCTGACGCAGATTGTGGAGAGAGAACATCATCCCAATTGATCCCAAGCAATTTCCCCGCCTGATAGAGTCCTTTGGCGGCATCAAAATCACCATGCCGCCCTTTGTCTGCAAGAGCGTGCATTTCGGCGACTGCTCTAGGGATATTCAAGTCATCGCGAAGTGCACTTAAAAACGCGTCCGGTGGGGATTCATTAGAATCTCTTGGAACAGCCACTATGCGAAATACGCCCTTCCACCGCTTTAAAATTGTTTCCGCTTGGACAAGTCCGCTTACAGTCCAATCAATCGGCTGCCGATAGTGGGACCGCAGCATTGCCAATCTCAACGTCACACCATCCCATGATCGACCACCAAAGGCGTCATTCGCGGGCAAATGCTCTCTAATCGTGACGAAGTTGCCGAGGCTTTTGGACATTTTCTCGCCTTCGACATTCAGGAAGCCGTTGTGCATCCAGACGCGGGCGAGCGGGTGGCCATGATGGGCGCATTCACTTTGCGCGACTTCGTTTTCATGATGCGGGAAGACGAGATCGATGCCGCCGCCATGAATATCGAAGGTTTCGCCCAGATACTTTCCGGCCATGGCGGAACATTCGATATGCCAGCCGGGGCGGCCGCGGCCCCACGGGCTGTCCCAGCCCGGTGTGCCCGTCTCCGACGGCTTCCACAACACGAAATCCATCGCGCCTTTCTTATAGGGCGCGACATCGACACGGGCACCGGCGATCATGTCATCCAGAGAGCGGCGCGCGAGCTTGCCGTAGTCCGCCTTGGACGAGACATCGAACAGCACATGCCCCTCCGCCGCATAGGCATGGCCGCCCGCGATCAGCGTTTCGATCATCGCGATCATTTCCGGGATGTGTTCGGTGGCGCGCGGTGTCACGCTCGGCGGCAGGCAGCCGAGCGCCGACACGTCATCGTTGTAGATGCGCCAGGTCTCCTCCGTCAGTTCGCGGATCGAGATGCCCCGTTCGGCGGCGCGCGCGTTGATCTTGTCATCCACGTCCGTGATGTTGCGGACGTAAGTGACGTGCCCCGCCCCATAGAGGTGGCGCAGCAGCCGGAACAGCACATCGAACACGATGGCGGGCCGCGCATTGCCGATATGGGCATAGTCGTAAACCGTGGGCCCGCAGACATACATCCGCACATTCTTGGGGTCCAAAGGCGCGAAATCTTCTTTCGTGCGGCTCAGCGTGTTGTAGAGGCGGAGGCTCACCAGACCCTCCCGAAGTCGCACGTTGCGGCTATTCGAACCTCAAAAAATGCGAGGGGGGTGGGGGGTCGTAAGCCTTTGATTTTTCGTTCGATCATCGTTACGCAATCCAATATAGGATTATTTGCCCAGACTTCAAGGCCAAAAAGCTGATACCGCCAGAGCGGCTTGAGGATAAAGGGCAGAAATTACGGGCGGGCAAAAGGGGAGTGTCGCGGCATTAGCCGCAAATCGAAATCCGAATAATCTGGCGGGCGATGGTCACGCCGTTTCCCCATTGAGCCGCGAAAGGCTTTTCGCGTGCCCGATAAGCGGTAGCAGCTTTTTCAGCTCCGGTCCATGTTCAAGCCCGGTCAGCGCCAGCCGCAAGGGATGATAAAGGGCGCGGCCCTTGACCCCCGCCGCGGCCGAAACGGCCTTGGTCCAAGCGGGCCAGGTCTCCTCCCCCCACGGTTCTTCGGGCAGCAGGGCGGCTGCCGTCTGCGTCAGCCCGGCGTCCTCTATGACGGGGGTGACCGGTCCGTCGACTAGCCGCCACAAATCCACCGCATCGGCAAACCGGGTCAGGTTGGGTTTCACCGCCTCCCAAAACGCGGCACCGCCCGGAATGCCGAGCGCAGCAAGGCGCGGGGCCGCCGTGTCATAGGAAAGCCCGTGCAACAATTTGGCGTTGAGGGTCGAAAGCTCCGCCGGGTCGAAACGGGCCGGGGCACGGCCGATCTTCTCGAAGGCGAATTCGGCGGCCAGCACCTCCAGCGAGGGCTTCAGGTCCACCGGGTCCGCAGTGCCGGTCTTGGCAAGATAGGAGGCGAGCGCCAAAGGCTCCACCCCGTCATCGCGCAGCGAAGCCAGCGAAAGCGAGCCCAGACGTTTCGACAGCGCCTCCCCACCCGCGCCAATCAGCAGCGGAAAATGGGCGAAGGCCGGAATGGCGGCGCCGAGGGCGGCGAAGATTTCAATCTGGGCGGCGGTGTTGGTGACGTGATCCTCACCACGGATGATGTGGGTGACGGCGAGGGCAACATCATCCACCACCGATGGCAGGGTGTAGAGATAGCTGCCGTCTTCACGGATCAGGACCGGATCGGAAAGATTGGCGGTGTCGATCTCCACCTCGCCACGCAACAGATCGTGCCAGCGCACCCGGGTGTGGCTGAGCCGGAAGCGCCAATGGGGTTTGCGCCCCTCGGCTTCCAGTCTGGCGCGGTCGTCGGCACTGAGTTTCAGGCTGCTGCGGTCATAGACCGGCGGGCGCTTCATCGCGATCTGGCGTTTGCGCTTGCGGTCCAGTTCCTCCGGCGTTTCGTAAGCGGGATAAAGATGGCCGGACGCCATCAGCCGCGCGGCGGCGGCATCGTAATGGGCGCTGCGCTCGCTCTGCCGGGCGAAAAGATCATGGGTAATGCCGAGCCAGGCCATGTCGGTGAGGATGGCCGCTTCATATTCGGGCTTCGAGCGTTCGCGATCGGTATCGTCGATCCTGAGCAGGAATTTGCCGCCGTCCTTTTTCGCGAACAGCGCATTCAGCATGGCGGTGCGGGCATTGCCGACATGCAGAAGCCCGGTGGGCGATGGCGCGAAGCGGACGAGGCTGGTCATGGCACAAACTGACTGCCAAAAACAAAACTGTCATCCCCGACGAGCGGAGCGAAGCGACGTGAGGAAAGGGGAACCAGGCGGTTATACTTCCCCGCTCCCGACAAGAAGAACCGAGATAGAACTTTTGAAATCGTGCGTCTTGCACGACCTGGGTCCCCTTCCGTCGCGCGAACCTCCGGGTTCGCACTCGCCGGGGATGACAATTGCGTTTCAAAAGTCACGGGCATCGCGGAACGCATTGGTGATGGGGTAGCGGCGGTCGCGGCCGAAATTCCGTGCACTGACTTTTACCCCCGGCGGCGCCTGACGGCGTTTATATTCGGAGACATAGAGAAGCTGTTCGATGCGTTTCACCGTGGCCGGGTGATAGCCGGCGGCGCAGACATCCTCATACTTCATTTCCTTTTCGACCAGGCATTCGAGGATGCCGTCGAGGATTTCGTAAGGCGGCAGCGAATCCTCATCCTTCTGGCCTTCGCGCAATTCGGCCGTGGGCGGCTTGGTGATGACACGTTCGGGCATCACCGCTCCCTTCGGCCCCAGCGCGCCTTTCGGATGATTCTCATTGCGCCAGTGCGAGAGCTTGAAGACATCGGTCTTGTAGATGTCCTTCAGCACATTGTAGCCGCCGCACATATCGCCATAGAGGGTGGCGTAGCCGACGCTCATCTCGCTCTTGTTGCCGGTGGTGAGTACCATCGGCCCGAATTTGTTGGAGATGGCCATCAGGATCAGGCCGCGGACACGCGACTGGATGTTTTCTTCCGTGGTATCGGCACGCTTGCCGGAAAAAGTTGGCGCGAGGGTTTCGGCAAAGGCGCCGACCGCCTTTTCGATCGCAATCGTTTCGTACTGCACGCCAAGAAGGCGGGCGCATTCTTCCGCATCGCCAAGGCTTTCGGAGCCGGTATAGCGCGACGGCATCATTACACAGCGCACACGATCCGCCCCCAGCGCATCAACCGCGACGGCAGCGGACAGCGCGCTGTCGATGCCGCCGGACAGGCCGAGCACGACACCGGGAAAACGGTTCTTGTTCACGTAATCCTTCAGGCCCAGCATCATCGCGGCATAGACCGATGCGTGCCCTTCCAGCGCGGGTACCACCGTGCCGGGCAGGCAGCGCCAGCCATTGCCTTCACGCACCCATTCGCTGAGCGTGAGGCTTTCGGCGAAATCGGGCATCTGCAGCGCAAGCGCGCCATCGGCATTGAGCACAAAGGAGCCGCCATCGAAGACAAGCTCGTCCTGCCCGCCCATCTGATTGAGATAGGCAAGCGGCAATCCGCTTTCGGCCACGCGGGCTTTGGCGTGGCCCATGCGCACGCCGCGCTTGGCCGCATCGAACGGCGAACCGTTCGGCACCAGCAGAATTTCGCTGCCGGTTTCGGAGAGGCTTTCAACCACATCCGGTGTCCATAGATCTTCGCAGACCGGAACGCCGATGCGCACACCGCGAATGTTGAACGGGCCGGGTGATGGCCCCGCCACGAACACCCGCTTTTCATCGAAGACGCCGTAATTGGGCAAATCCACCTTGCGGGTGAGCCCCGCAACCTTACCCGCATCGAGGAAGGCAACGGCGTTGTAGAGCCGCCCTTCCTCCACCCACGGAACACCGATCAGAACCGCAGGACCGCCATCGCCCGTTTCGCGGGCGAGCTTTTCCACCGCGTCGCGCGCGTCTTCCTGAAGCGCCGGTTTCAGCACCAGATCCTCCGGCGGGTAGCCGGTGATGAAAAGTTCGCTGAACAGGATCAGGTCCGCGCTTGCGGCGGCGGCTTCCGCCCGCGCGGCGCGGGCGCGGGCAAGATTGCCCGGAATGTCGCCCATCACCGGGTTCAACTGGGCCAATGCAATGATCAAACGGTCCGTCATGGGCCCGTGTTTAGCCTGCTATCGCTCCGCACAAAAGCGGGGCCGTGCTCAGGCGGTGGCGGCAAGCCCTTCGGTGACCGGGATGCGCACCGGGCGCTGCATGGCCTGTTTGATACGGAGGGCGGTTTCCAGCGCGGTGCGCGCCTCTTCCGGGCGGACGAAAGCCGGGGCCGTGCCACGCACCGCCGCCACGAAACCCGCCACCGAGGCGCCCAGCGGATCGTCAAAGCTGAGCGAGCCGAGCGGACGCGGCGTGGTGTTGCGAATCTCGCGGGAGATGAAATCGATTTCCACCACGCCGTCATCATAGACAAGGCGCATGCCGCGGCGGCGTTCGGCCGCCATGCGGCTGGCGTGCAGGCGCACCATGGTGCCGTTGTCGAAAGCGACGGTGCTGCGCACATCGTCGGCGAAACGGTCATATTTCGCAGTGCCTTGTGCGGCCACCATGGCCGCCTTGCCCGGCACCAGGCGGTGCATCAGGTCAAGATCGTGGATCATCAGGTCCAGCACCACGCAGACATCGGCACCGCGCCCGGTCCACGGCCCAAGGCGCCAGCACTGAATTTCCCGCGGGGTCTTGGCCCATTCGAGCAGGCCGGAACGGGCGAAAACAAAGCGTTCCTGATGGCCGACGGTGAGCACCAGATCGCGTTCCTTTGCGATGCGGATCAGGGCATCGGCTTCTTCCAGCGTGGTCGCGATGGGCTTTTCCACCAGCACATGAATGTTCGCTTCCAGCAGGGCACGGACGATCCCGCCATGGGTGACGGCCGGTGAGCAGACGCTGACCAGATCGACCTTGCCCGCCAGGCAGTGCCAATCGGCACAGCCTTCGGCGCCGTAGCGTTCGGAGACCGAGCGGCGGGTGTCGGGATTGGCATCGGCAATGGCGGCAAGGTTAACACCGCTGGTCTGCGCATATTTGGCGGCGTGGTGGCGGCCGAACGCGCCTGTCCCCACCACACCGGCGCGAAGCACGGCTTCACCATCAATAAAATGACGAATCAAAGGGATACCCCGGGAACTGTGCGGACGTTACAGGCCACAAACCGGGGCATGAGGGCGACTCATAAAATGTTTCGGCTTGTTACACGGCGGCGCCCTGCTAGGGTTCCGGCAGTTAATGAACGTCTGTCAGACACCATGGAGGAAAAGATGGAAAACCAGAAAAGCCGGGAAATCCGCCTGAAATCCCGCCCGTCGGGCATGCCCACGCACGAAAATTTCGAGCTGGCCGAAACAAGCGTTCCCACACCCGGGCCGGGCCAGGTGCTGGTCCGCAACGCCTATATGTCTGTGGATCCTTACATGCGAGGCCGCATGGTGGACCGCAAAAGCTATGTCCCGCCATTCCAGATCGGCGAGGCGCTGCAGGGCGGCGCGGTGGGCCAGGTGGTCGCCTCCAACAGCCCGAACGTGAAGGTGGGCGATTACGTCCAGAGCATGCTGGGCTGGCGCGAATGGTTCGTGGCCGACGCCGGCGCCGTGCAGAAGATCGATGTCAGCGCCGCCCCGCTGCAGACCTTTCTGGGCGCGATGGGCATGCCGGGAATGACGGCCTATGTCGGGCTTTTGAAGATGGGCGAGTTGAAGGACGGTGAACGGGTGTTCGTGTCCGCCGCCAGCGGCGCCGTGGGCCAGGTGGTGTGCCAGATTGCCAAGGCCAAGGGCTGTTATGTGGTCGGTTCCGCCGGTTCGGATGAAAAAGCAGCCTTCCTGAAGAATGAGTTGGGGGTGGATGCGACAATCAACTACAAGACCGCGGGCGATCTGACCGCCGCGCTGGCGAAGGCCGCGCCTGAAGGCATCGACGTTTATTTCGATAATGTCGGCGGCGGGCACCTGCAGGCCGCGATCAACAATATGCGTCAGTTCGGACGCATCGCGGCGTGCGGCATGATCGAGCAATACAACGACACCACGCCCAGGCCGGGACCGAACAATCTGATCATGATCGTGGGCCTGTGCCTGACCATTCGCGGCTTCATCGTCTCCAACCATTTCGACATGCTGGGCGACTTCCTGCGCGACATGACGGCATGGGCAAAGCAGGGCAAGATGAAGTGGCGCGAGACCGTGACGGATGGCATCGAGCACGCGCCAGATGCCTTTATCGGCCTGTTCAAGGGCGAGAACTTCGGCAAGATGCTGGTGCGCGTCGGCCCCGACAAGGCCGTGTGAGGTTTACGGATTGACCTACTGATCTGGCCCGATTGCCGCAGCAGCGGTGATCGCGGCCACGATCAGATAGCCGAGCAACAAAGGCCCAACGCCGATCAGCACTGTGCCGGGCAAAGCGATCAGCACCCGGCAGTCGACCCATCCATAGGCCGAGCCGACAAAAAGAAGCTGGATGCCGGCAATGGCGGCGAGCCCCAGAACCGCTGCATGCACCGTGGAGCCCAGCACTTCCGGACGGTTCATCCGCTCCAGCCGCAAAAGCCCCGCGGCCAGCCGCACCCGCGACAGGGCCGAGGCGACAAACACGATCGTGAGTATCCAGGCAAACGCGGACGAAAACGCCTGACCGTTATCGACCGCGCAAGGGGACAGCGCCACCAGGAGCGCGTTCTGCCCCGGCACCAGAAACTGGATCGCCTGCTGAATGGCGCCGACAACCGTACCGGTCAGATGCGACGGTGCAAAGGCAACCTGGTTGAGAAAGCTCAGCGCCGCAAAGATCAACAGCACCGCGCCATTGAAATCCGGCAGCAGGTGATGCGGCTTGAGACGGGCCAGCAGCGGCGTTGAGCCATCGCGGGCGGAGACGCCGTAACCGGCCGCGAACAGCACGCCCATGGCGATGAAAAGAAGCGCGCTGACCACAATCACCGGAATGGCGGCAGCATTGAACGCGTTGCCGGTCAGGGAACGGTGGATGGCGTGTGCCGCCGCGAAGACGCAGAATAAAATCCAGCCCTTCGCGAGAAGCCGCGCTACCCCCATGCCGTAACCACCCTCTGTTCGGGGTTTAAAGAAAAACCGGTTTCAGCCGAAACACGGGTTTCAGGCAGATTGGGCGAAGCGCGTCTTCATCCGCTCCGTCCGCAAGGATTCCGCCATCAGGAAAGCCAGTTCGATCGACTGGCTGGCATTCAGCCGCGGATCGCAATGGGTGTGATAACGGCTGGACAGATCTTCCTCGGTGATGGCCTGGGCGCCGCCCAGACATTCGGTGACGTTCTGCCCCGTCATCTCGAAATGGACGCCGCCGGCATAGGTGCCTTCGGCGCGGTGGACATCGAAGAACGCCTTCACCTCTTTCAGGATGCGGTCGAACGGGCGGGTCTTGAAACCCGAACCGGATTTGATGGTGTTGCCGTGCATGGGATCGGACGACCACACCACCTTGATGCCTTCGCGTTCCACCGCACGGATCAGGCGCGGCAGCTTCTCGCCCACCTTGTCAGCGCCAAAGCGGCAGATCAGCGTCAGCCGGCCGGGCTTGTTTTCCGGATTGAGCGTGGCGGCAAGACGGAGGAGATCGTCTTCCTCCATGCTGGGGCCGCATTTGAGACCCAGCGGATTTTTGACCCCGCGGCAGAATTCGACGTGGGCGCCATCCGGCTGGCGGGTGCGGTCGCCGATCCACAGCATGTGAGCGGAGGTGTCGTACCAGTCGCCGCTGGTGGAATCGATCCGGGTCAGCGCCTGTTCGTAACCGAGCAGCAGCGCCTCATGGCTGGTGTAGAAATCGGTGGTGCGCAATTGCGGCACCGAAGCGGGCGTGATACCGCACGCCTCCATGAACTCCAGCGTTTCGGAGATGCGCCCGGCCAGAGCGCGGTAACGCTCACTCGACGGCGAACCGGCGATGAAGCCGAGCGTCCAGCGATGGACATTGTGCAGGTCGGCATAACCGCCCGAAGCAAAGGCGCGCAAAAGATTGAGCGTGGCGGCCGCCTGGGCATAGGCCTGCATCAGCCGCTGCGGATCGTTGGCGCGCGCCTCGGGCGAGAACTCCATCGCATTGACGATATCGCCGCGATAGGAGGGCAAGGTCACGCCATCGCGGGTTTCGGTGTCATCCGAGCGAGGTTTGGCGAACTGGCCCGCGATGCGGCCCACCTTCACCACCGGCATGGCCGCGGCATAGGTCAGCACCACGGCCATCTGGAGCAGGACGCGGAACGTATCCCGAATATTATCCGGGTGAAATTCGGCAAAACTTTCAGCGCAATCGCCACCCTGAAGCAGGAAAGCCTTGCCCTCACACACCTGGGCCAACTGGGCGGAGAGGTTGCGCGCCTCGCCCGCGAACACCAGCGGCGGGTGGGTTTTCAAACGGGTTTCCACCGCCTCTAACGCTTTCTGGTCGGCATAATCCGGCATTTGGCGAGCAGGTTTCTCGCGCCAGGACTGGGGGCTCCACGACTGGGCCACGACACATATTCTCCTTATCAGGGCTCGCGGTATACGAAATGGCCCCGCCCTTTGCCAAGCATGTAGCCCTTTGCCAGGCAGGAGGGGGGTTTCGGGAAACCGCCCCCCAAAGGTCAGGCCGGCGCCCTGGAGTAGGATTTCGTGCGCATGGTGACGAGTTCTTCGGCCGCACTGGGATGCAGCGCGATGGTGGCATCGAACTGCGCCTTGGTCGCCCCCATCTTCAGCGCCACCGCGACGATCTGAACGATCTCCGCCGCATCGGCACCGAAGATATGACAGCCGAGCACGCGGTCGGTTTCCGCATCGACGATCAGCTTGAACACCGAGCGTTCCTCGCGCCCCGACAGCGTGTGCTTCAACGGCCGGAAACGGGAGAGATAGACATCGATGCTGTGACCGGCGGCCAACGCATCCGCCTCGCTGAGGCCGACCGTGCCGATTTCCGGCTGGCTGAACACCGCGGTCGGCACCAGGGTGTGATCGACCGGCGTCGGCACCCCGTCATAGACGGTTTTGACGAAGGCCATCGCCTCATGCAGCGCGACCGGGGTCAATTGCAGGCGGTCGGTGACATCGCCAATGGCATAGATGTGATCGACATTGGTTTGAGAGAAACGGTCGACCAGCACCTCACCCTTGCGGCCGGTTTCGACGCCCGCTTTTTCCAGACCCAGCCCGTCGGTGTTGGGGACGCGGCCGATGGCAAGCATCAGGCAATCGGCCTCCAGCACCTCGTCATGGTCGGTGAAGGCGAAGATTTCGTCCTTGCGCTTGTCCACCCGCTTGAAGACGCGATTGGTGACGATGCGAATGCCCTTCTTCGTCATTGCATCGGTGACCGCATCGCGCATGTCTTCATCGAAACCGCGCAAAATCTTGTCGCGCCGGTAGACCAGCGTGACCTCGGCACCGAGGCCGTGAAAAATATTGGCGAATTCGACCGCGATATAGCCGCCGCCAGCGACAATCACCCGGCGCGGCAGGGTTTCGAGGTAAAACGCCTCGTTCGAGGTGATGGCGTGATCGGCGCCGACACAGTTTCCCATGTCGCGCGAGGGCCGGCCGCCGGTGGCGATGAGAATATGTTTCGCGGTGACGCGGCGGCCGGATTTCTTCAGATGGATGGTGTGGGGGTCGAGAAATTCCGCCCGCTCCATAATGATTTCGGCACCGGCCTTGGTGACGTTCTGCTCATAGAGACCTTCGAGGCGGGCGATTTCCTTGTCCTTGTTGGCGACCAGCACCTTCCAGTCGAAATGGGTTTCCGGCACGGTCCAGCCGAAGCCGGCGGCATCCTCAAAATCATCACGGTAGTGACTGGCATAAACGAACAGCTTCTTCGGAATGCAGCCGCGGATCACGCAGGTGCCGCCGAAGCCATATTCCTCAGCAATCGCGACGCGGGCGCCAGCCTGGGCCGCCATGCGGCTGGCGCGTACGCCGCCCGAACCGCCGCCAATCACAAACAGATCGTAGTCGAATTCCGTTGTCATGCTTTTCTCTCAATCACCGTGACGCCGGTCGGCCGCGCCAATATCAAAGCTTTTGCCAGGCCGACGAAGAGCCCGTGTTCGACCACACCAGGAATGGCGGAAAGGCTTGCCGCCAGCGCGGCCGGATCGGCAATCACGCCAAGCGGGCAATCGTAGATGTAGTTACCGCTGTCGGTGATGAAAACCTTATCCGCCTTCCGGCGCAGCACGGGGATGACGCTGCGCCCGGCGTCGGCCGCGGCCTGGGCGATTTTCCGCGCCGTGGTGAGATGGGCGAAGGGCACCACCTCCACCGGCAGGGGGAAGCGGCCGAGCGCGGCCACCAGCTTCGAACCATCGGCGATCACGATCATCCGCGCCGCCGTGCTGGCCACGATCTTTTCACGCAGCAGCGCACCGCCGCCGCCCTTGATCAGGTTCAGATCGCCATCCGCCTCATCCGCGCCATCGACCACGAGATCGAGCGGGCCGGTATCATCCAGCTCCGCCACCGGGATGCCGAGTGTGCGCGCCATGGCCGCAGTGCGTTCGGAGGTGGCGACGCCGGTGACGGCAAGGCCGCCGCGCACACGCGGGGCCAGCACCTCCAGAAACGCCTCAGCCGTCGAGCCGGTGCCGAGGCCGAGCTTCATGCCGGCGCTGACGTAATCCAGCGCGCGCGTCGCGGCAGCCCGTTTGAGGGCCGCAATATCCGGTGCCGTCATGAAAACCGCGCCAACAGGTGGGACTCAAGGGCCGCCACAATAAGGCAGGCCAGCGCCCTATTCCACCGTGACGGATTTGGCGAGATTGCGCGGCTGATCGACATCGGTGCCCTTTGCCACCGCGGCATAATAAGCGAGCAACTGCACCGGCACGGCATAAAGCAGCGGCGACAGAAACGGATCAGCATCCGGCACGGTGATGGTGGCCCAGACATCGGCGCCGAGGCTGGCGATGCCCTTCGCATCCGAGATCAGCAGAACCTTGCCGCCGCGCGCCATCGTTTCCTGCATGTTGGAGACGGTTTTCTCAAACGTCGCATCATGGGGCGCGATGACCACCACCGGCACATGCTCATCAATCAGCGCGATGGGGCCGTGTTTCATTTCACCGGCGGCATAGCCTTCCGCATGGACGTAGGAGATTTCCTTGAGCTTCAACGCCCCTTCGAGCGCGATGGGGAAATTGACGCCGCGGGCGAGATAGAGCGCATCGCGGGCACGCGACAATTCCTGCCCCAGCACCTCCATCGCCGGTTCCTGTTTGAGGAATTCGACGATATGGCGCGGTACTTCCAGCAATGCGGCGCAGAGTTTTTTCTCATCCGCCGCAGAAAGATGACCGCGGATGCGCCCGGCATGAATGGCAAGCGCAGCAAGGGTCGCCAACTGGCAGGTGAACGCCTTGGTGGAGGCGACACCGATTTCCGGCCCGGCAAAGGTGGGCAGCACGATATCGGCTTCGCGCGCGATCGAACTTTCCGGCACATTGACCACCGCCAATGTGATCTGGCCCTGCGCCTTCGCATCGCGCAGCGCGGCCAGCGTATCGGCGGTTTCACCCGATTGCGAAATGAACAGCGCCACGCCGTTTTTGGGATAGACCGGATCGCGATAGCGCAATTCGGAGGCGACATCGGCCTCCACATGCAGACGCGCCAGCTTCTCGAACCAGTATTTGCCGATCAGCCCGGCATAGAACGCCGTGCCGCAGGCCGAAACGGTGAGCCGTTCGGCATTGCGAAGCGCACCGGTCAGTTTTTCATCGGCCAGCGAAATCGAAAGCCGTGCCGGATCGAGATAATGCGACAGCGTATGGCCGATCACCTCCGGCTGTTCGGCAATCTCTTTCGCCATGAAGTGACGTTTGCCGCCCTTGTCCACCAGATTGGTGGAGGCACTGCTGATTTTCACTTCGCGATTGGCGGGGCGGCCCTCACCATCATAGATCGCGATGTCGGGCCCATTGACCACCACCACGTCGCCATCTTCGAGATAGGCGACGCGGTTGGTGAGCGGGGCGAGCGCAAAGGCATCCGACCCCAGATAACCTTCCTTTTCGCCATACCCAACGGCCAGCGGCGCGCCCTTGCGCGCCCCGATCAGAAGATTGTCGTGCTCACGGAAGATCATCGCGAGCGAATAGGCCCCGGTCAGCCGGCGGGAGGCAGCAAGCGCGGCATCCTTCGGCGACAGGCCCTGACGCAGATAATCCGTCACCAGATGGGCGCAAACCTCGCTATCGGTTTCGGATTCGAAGCGGCAGCCCTTGGCCGCAAGCTCGGCCCGCAGTTCGCGGAAATTTTCGATGATGCCGTTGTGCACGATGGCGACGCTTTCGGTCGCATGCGGATGGGCATTGTTTTCGGTCGGCGCGCCATGGGTGGCCCAGCGGGTGTGGCCGATGCCGGTGCGACCCGGCAGCGGATGGGTATGGAGCACCGCATCAAGATTGCTGAGCTTGCCCGGGCTGCGGCGGCGTTCGATATGGCCGCCCGCAAGGGTGGCGATACCCGCAGAATCATAACCGCGATATTCCAGCCGCTTCAGCGCCGAAAGAATGGTGGGCGCAACATCCGCCGTTCCGGCGATGCCAACAATACCGCACATTTATTTCTTGCTCCGTTCTGCCCGCTCGGCCTTTTTCCGTGTACGGAATTCTTTCGCCCAGCCCGGCGAGGTTTTCTGCTCCGCCCGCGTCAGCGCCAGCGCATCACCGGCCACCGGCTTTGCAATCGTGCTGCCGGCGCCGACAAAGGCGCCGTCGCCGATCTTCACCGGCGCGACAAGGGCGGAATTGGAACCGATGAAGGCCCCCGCCCCGATATCGGTGAAATGCTTGTCGAAGCCATCGTAATTGCAGGTGATGGTGCCGGCCCCGATATTGGCGCCCGCCCCCACCCGCGCATCGCCGATATAGGAGAGGTGATTGGCCTTGGCGCCAGCTTCCACCACCGCCTTCTTGATTTCGACGAAATTGCCGATATGGGCGCCCGCGCCGATTTGCGCACCGGGGCGCAGCCGGGCGAAGGGGCCGACGATCGCGCCCGCCTCCACCACCGCGCCTTCCAGATGGCTGTGCGATTTGATCTCCGCCCCTTTGCGCACGGTGACACCCGGCCCGAAGACAACGAAGGGGCCGATCTGCACATCTTCTTCCAACACCGTGTCGGCGGAAAGGAAGACGGTTTCCGGCGCCACCATGCCGACACCGGCATCGAGCGCACGGCTGCGCAGACGGGTTTGCATCGCGGCTTCCGCCGCCGCCAGTTCGGCGCGGGAATTGACGCCCTGCATCTGCGCCTCATCCGCCGTGACGATGGCGCATGCGACGCCATCCTTCTTTGCCAGTGCCGGAATATCGGTCAGGTAATATTCGCGCTGTGCGTTATCGTTGCCGAGATTGGCCGCCCAGCGGAAAAATTCTTTGGCATCGGCCGCCAGAATGCCGGCATTGCACAGCGTGATTTCCCGTTCCGCCGCGCTCGCATCCTTGTATTCCACGATACGGTCGAGCAGGCCGTCCGCATCCGTCAGCACGCGGCCGTAAGCCTTGCCCTGTGATTCAAAGGCGACGATGGCCATGCCGGTTTTTTCCTGCGCCGCGAAGGAGGCGGCAAAGGTCTCCGCCAGAAACAGCGGATGGTCGCCATAGGTCACGATCAGTACGCCATCGAAATCCGCCAAGGCAGAGGCGGCGGCCCGCGCCGCATCGCCGGTGCCAAGCTGGCGTTCCTGAATGGCGGTTTCGGCGCCTTGTGCCTTTGCAAAGCTGCGCACGTCCTCCTGGGCCGGGGCGGTGACCACCACGATCCGGCCGGCGCCCGCACCACGCGCCGCCGCCAGAACATGTGCCAAAATGGGAATTCCGGCCACCTTGTGCAGCACCTTGGGCGTTGCGGATTTCATCCGCGTGCCCATGCCGGCCGCCAGAACGATTGCCGCCCGATTGCTCAACGCCATGCGCCCTTCACCGTTTTTGTTGCCTTTTGCGCACCTGCCGCGGCCCGGATAACGGGACCGGATGCCGCGGTAAAGTGACGTTTTGCGACGCTATATTGCCATAGCGGACCCCAATGTGGGTTAACTGCCGGCATGATTCATTCCCTCTCTTCTCCCGCCCTTGTCTTCGATCTTGATGGCACTTTGGTGGACACCGCCCCCGATCTTCTGGGCGCGTTGAACGCCATTCTGACGCGCGAAGGCCGCGAACCCGTGGAAGCGCGCGATTTACGCCATCTGGTCGGCTTCGGCTCCCGCACCATGCTGATCGAGGCCTTTGAAAAAACCGGCGCAGCAGTTGACGAAGCCCGCCTGCCCGGCCTGATCGACGCCTATGTCGATCATTACCGCCGCAACATTGCCAATGGCAGCCGCCCTTTTGCCGGTGTGGAGCCTGCGCTGAAAGACCTGAAAGCGGCGGGGGCGCGGCTGGGTGTGCTGACCAACAAACCGCAGGAGCTGGCGGACCTGTTACTGCCGGCCCTGAAGATGACGCACTATTTCGAGGCCATTCACGGCGCCGGACGGATGGATGTGGCCAAACCCGATGCGCGGGTATTCCACGCCGTGGTCGAGGCGATGGGCGGGCCAGGCAAAGGCGCGGTGATGATCGGCGACAGCAAGACCGATGTCGCGACCGCGCGCGCCGCCGGTGTGCCGGCGGTGGTGGTGCGCTATGGCTATACGCCGGCGCCGCCGGAGACGCTGGGCGCCGACGCGGTGATCGACAATTTCGCGGAACTTCCATTGCTGGTCGAACGATTGCTGGCCTGAAACGGTTTCCGGCCTGAACGATTTCCGGCCTGAAATGAAACGCCCGACAAATGAAACGCCCGGCCAGGGGGATTTCCGGGCCGGGCGTTCCGTTGGGGCATAACTCGTGGAGTTAGCCCGAGATGGGGGTGGAGCGTTACGCTTTCAAGGGGCGGATGCGGCGCGGTGCTGTGGATAAAAGAGGCGCTGCGGCGGCTTGACGACACTTGCGAAGCCGCCCTATAGGGCTGATCCCCAAACGTGGCCTTCGAGGCCCGCCGGGGGCGCGTAGCTCAGCGGGAGAGCACTCCCTTCACACGGGAGGGGTCAGAGGTTCAATCCCTCTCGCGCCCACCATTATCTTCCTGAAATGAAAGAATGATTTCTGCTTCTGAGGTTAGCCCTGCACACCTCCCTCTTTTGGGGAAGCAAGAGGGAAGCAATTGAAGCAGATTCGAGTCGCTGGGAGGCCCATAGATTTCCTGCAAACGCACCAGCCAGTTCGAATGCAGCATGTGCACAATGCCGCTGATCACGTGCCGGCCATCCACGCGGTAGGTCCCGCCCAAGCCCGTGTCAGCAGCGTCTCAATCTTTCGCCACTTCCCATCGCTGAGCTAGCAAGCCGCGCTTGCCCAAGGCTCCCGATCACTTCGGGAATCTTGAATCACGACCGCCTATCTTACCAAAATCGCTAACCGAGCACGCCCTGGAAGGACCTCATTCACAAGAAGAGTAAGGAGGAAGCTCCCAAGGCCAGCAATGCCATTGCGCACAAAGCCCCACCTCTGACATGGAAGCCAGCGGGTCATGGTTCGGCTTCGCTGCGCCTATTAGGCTCAATTTTTGTGCGATAAAACTCTAATTGGGTGTCGCGGATGTCTTTACGGCATTACCGCCTAAGGCAGCACCAATCTGACCCTAATTTCACATCCATGTGAAAGCACTGCACCCGTTGCTGGCTGCGTTGACAGCAGGCAAGCTCTAAAGTCATCAACATTGCACGAGTGTCGAAAGCCCACGGCAGAGGCGATAACACGCAGTTCGGGTTCACGAAGAGCACCACCACTTGTGGCTGCGATTTTTTTCTTGCTACGGTGGGCCGTGGGGGATTCAATGTCAAAATCGGAAAAAAAGCGCACGAAGCGCAGGTGTCTTAGTGTAGCCCAACCGTTTAGCCCGGCCGCCCGGCTCAAGCGTAGCATCCGAAGGCATTTCACGCGGCTCGGATTCACCCGCGCCAACGACGGCACGCTTATCCTGCCCGGCACCGAAAAAGACGATGTGCGAGCTCTTCATGCCGAGCAACGCGCTGAGCGCCTAGAGCGTAACTCGCACTTCTTGAAACTCACCCTACCTAATGCTTTGAAGCATTTCGCGAACGGCGACGAAATCGACCCGTCTAAAATCAATCTCCAGCTCAAGCGTGTGCGAAGCAATAGCGAGGAAGCCGATCTATTCCGCATCGCATCGCTAACATGGTCGGTTCCCGTGTCGGCTGGATTCGGTCGGAGGCTGCGGTATCTGGTGTGGGATGCATATCATGAAAAAATCGTAGGTCTAATTGCGCTCGGCGATCCTGTATTTAATTTGCGGGTGCGGGATGACCTGATCGGATGGGACGCTGAAGCGCGCAGTAGGCGCCTCGTGGGCCTCCTTGATGCATATGTTCTTGGATCTGTGCCTCCCTACAACATGCTTCTTTGCGGCAAGGCCGTGGCGTGCCTCGTGCGTAGCCGAGAAATCTTCAATGATTTTAAGAAAACCTATGGAAGCACCGTCGGCATTATCTCTGGACGCAAGAAACGAGCGAAACTTCTGGCAGTAACAACCACGTCATCAATGGGGCGCTCCTCAATTTACAACCGCTTGAAACTCGGCAAACAGACTTTTTTTGAGCGGATCGGATATACGATTGGTTGGGGTCATTTTCATATTACAAACCGCCTCTTTGCCGACATCAGAGAGTTCCTACGCCTAAGGCGTGACCCCTATGCCAGCAATCACCAGTTTGGTGATGGGCCGAGTTGGCGGCTGCGGACGATACGCCGAGCGCTTGAAGTTCTCGAAATTAATCAGTCGGTATTAAAGCATGGAATCCAGCGCGAAGTATTCATCTGCCCCTTCGGGCCTAACGCATTCCAGATTCTCAAGACGGGAAAAGGCGAACTCGACCTCTCAACACTACAGACCGTCAAGGAGATTTCCGATTTGGCTCGAGCACGATGGATCGAACCTCGCGCGCTTCGGTGCCCGGAATTCCGTGAATGGAAACGCGAGGAGATTCTTGGCCTGATTCAGGGTAAACCAGCCGCCCCCTCAAAATCCATGGCCAAATCGGGTGCGGCACAGCCGGCGGACGTTAAGGGTGCCAACCAAACGCTGCGAAAATCTTGATGAATATTTTTTTGCAAATTCTTCAGAGAGCGCCCCAGCCTCGGACTCCCTGTTTACATTTTTGATCTCGGTATCCCGTGGTCGAAGTTGACACAATCCGTAACAATCTAGCTGATGAACTTCGGTATACTCGTGTATCGGGAAACGATTATTGGCTTCTGAACAGCCGTCCCATCGAGACCGGATATGCGCAGTGTATTGGGCGTTGTTAAAGGGTCCATAACAAGTATCTCACATTCGGAATGGTTATGACGAACGCAGGTAGGCGCTATAATTCTTCTTTAGTTTTTAGCTTGATAACTTGTGCTGGTTTCATTCGCTATGAGTGATTAACAAGGTATAGGGGGAGAGGAACATAGTGCTCAGTCTCGGTCAAATTGATCAACTCGAGCGCCGTATCCGAGCGACACTCGTCACTCTAAATAAGAGAGGGCTTGCCAGCGTCACGTTAATTGAGGCGATCGACGAAGCTGCGTTGTGGCCTGAGCCATTTGATCAACTCATACCCTTTGTGCCAACTCTGAATCTCGATGCGCTCATCACCCGATCTCCCGCATTCTTGTGCGCCATTGCTGCGGAGATAGGGTTTCGATTTGAGGGCGTCGGCACCGAATATTGGGCTAAGCTGAGCAGTGCGCTCGGCCTTCACATCAGTACGGTGCAGCGCGTACAGATCGGCGATGCGTTCGCCGCGCTTGCCGGAAAGTACAAAATATCCCGACCGTCGGAGAGCGCATTCAGCAGCCATTTCTCGATCATTTCCTGGCCGATCGCCAATGCCTTACTGCCAGTTGACTTGGTAGGGTCCGTCGCCCGCTTAATAGCGCGCGCACCCATTGGCTTTTTTCCGGGTTCCAACCGCTCAGCCAATTTTGTGAGCCTGCGTGCATGGGCAAGCGTCGCCGAGGGCGCACGCCTCGCGGATTGGCTGCGCTTCGAGGGGCCGACAGAACGTGTCTTAGAATCGCTGCTTACCGAGAACCGCGGATCAATATTACCAAATGTCAGCTATGAGCGGCTGAGAAACGCTATCAACACATCGGCAGAGGCATTCGTCGCGGTTCGAACTGGCCGGCAACGAATCCGCACCGCTAAATTATCGGCATCCATTGACCAAAACCTAGGTCGTCTCACGCTCGTGCGCGATGAGAGGAGCTTGAGACTTCTCGCGACATGGAGCGCTTTGCCACCGGGCATGTTTGACAAGGCCCGGATTGCCGCGCGTGCCGCGGCATGGCGGCCTCGCCTTTGGGGAGCCGGCCCCTTCCTCCACCCCGACACGGCACTGGGCGCGGGTCCATTTGCGTTGACGCACACCGCTGTGCCTGGTGCAGACCATCCTGCCTACCCAGATGCAGGGGTTGTGTTCGGCACCGGCAGCGACATTGCCGCCGCCATGGCCGCCCGTAGCATCGACTGGACCACGACGGTTTTGTTCGACGTAAATGATGACAGGACCCTTGGCGAGCAAAGGTTCACCCCCTTTTTAGGCGACGCTGAAGTCGCTTGGGTGGGCACGCGCGTGGATGGCTCGGCGATTGAGCACTTACGGCCGCTTGGCAGAGTATGCGGCTATCGCCTCTTCGAGGCGAACCTCGGCGATGCCGCCGAGCGAGCGATTCTAATCACTGAGGGCTTGATTTCCAACGACGCTCGAGCCTCGCTCGCTCGCCATCCGGTCGACGCGATCGCGGCTCCTCAAGCAGTCATTCGTCCAAGCCGTCCGTTCCTGCTGTTCAAAGAGGCACCGTCTCCATCTGCGGAACCGCTTCGAACCCTTAAGGCCGGAGAACGGCTGGCGTCTGTACCCGGGCCGACGGGCCATCCGGGTGTGCGATGTGAGGCGGCATCGCCAGCGAGCAGTGCGCCGGTCGAACTCAGCTTGTTCGAACGGGACAGTGCCTTTGAGGCACTGGTCGAACGGCGACTCCAGATACGGATCGAAAGTCCGATTTCGCTTTGTGACGTAGGTGTAACCGCGGAGTTGGAGATCGGTGACCAACTGGTGGTACGCAGCCATATTCGCGTTAAAGAATTGCCCTCGACGATCGATGCTGGAGAGCAAATCTTAAGAGACCTCTATTCCGACATGGCGCGGGGCAAATTGCTCGAAATAGGTAGCGGTATACTCCGTTTGGCGGTCGGGCGCTTAGTCACACTCGAAGTACCGCTCGACCGGCCTGCTACATCGGTCGATTGGTCCGGCGAGAGGCCGGAATTGATCGGCACAAACCTGGCGACAGAACTTGTGTGCGCGTCAGCGGAATCACCACATCGATTTGTTCCAGCGAATGCGGTGATGACACCCGAACGTGGCGCAAGAGCCTTTGCTCTGCGTCTAGTCGATGGGCATCTCGCCGATCCGATCAAATTACTTGCGTCAAGTAGCTTCAATCTCAACGATTTAGCCTCGAATTTTGGCGGTGACTTGGGTTCCCGACTCATGCGCGACAATGGTCGAGGGGTAGGTGAGATCGCGCGAGCGAGAGTTGCTTGGTCGCGGGCGCTTTGCCTCACGCTTCCGGCTGTTGCCGCTAAGACGCGTGTCGTGCGGCAGTTTGAAGAGCCCCTCGTCTTTGATCTATGTGGCAGGGACTGGTGCTCTATCGAAGAGTCGACGCGATCGCAACCGTTCGACGCGCGTGAAGCGCTTTACCAGGTAGCATTGGAGCGCAGCCTCGCTGCATTGCCCGAGCAAGCCTCAAAAGCTGTCTACGAACGATTTACTGCTACTTTCATTGCGCATGCTAAGATATTTGATCCTGACTGGCCAACTAGCGGCCAAGCCCCCCGAGACGGCGCGATGGATGAGGCGCTCAACGAAGGCTATACCGAAGCTGTCAAAAGTCTTCAGACAGAAGGATTACTGCTCAATATCGATCCGGATGACTGCGACTTCGGAAGCCCGGACGAAGAATGGGAATGTGCAGCTCAAGAGGCGATCCGCCGCATTAGGCGATCTGAACTCGTACAACTCATTGCGCCAAGTCTGGGCGGACGTCAACTGCGTGATCGCCACTATTTGGATGCCGGTATCGCTGAAGTGGCAGAAGACCTTGCGGCATGGACGCGAAGCTTTTCGTTGCCGCGTGGCTACTTGTCGCCCGAAATAGCAGCCGGTGCGCTCCAACTTTGGCTATCACCGGCGGCCTGCAACAACGCAGACGCAGCCGTACATGTCCTCGCCAATGATCCTTTCGTTGCACGAGCGACGCGCTATGCAGCCATCCGACTCGGGAATGCTCTCGGTGGGATTGCCTCGTGAGCGAATTTCAACGTCTCCTGCTTAGCCTCCATGCGCAAGCTCGCCGTTATGATCGCGATCAGGCGCTGCTCGGTGCTCTCGGCGTCGGCGCCTTTGCCTACACGCACCAGATCGACAACGTCCACCGGATGGCGACAGCACCGTCGTGCCGGTGGCTCCTTGCCGATGAAGTCGGCCTCGGCAAGACCATCCAAGCGATTATGGTGATGCGGGCATTGGCTGCCCAGTCATCAAGCCTGTTTAATGTCGCGCTGGTCGTTCCAGACGATCTAGTCGGTCAATGGGAAGAAGAACTGCTCGCGCGCGGGCATACGATAGCGATCGAGGCGGAAGAGTCCGGTGCCCCCGCCGGAAATCTACGAATGAGCCTCTTCCGACCGAGCCGGATAGCAGCAGGCGGCAGAATTCCTGCCGGGATCGACCTACTGCTTGTGGATGAGTTCACCAAACTTCAGGTAGCCGTCCGCACTGAATTGATCGCGGCAGCACGTAGCATTCCCAATGTTATTGCGATGACGGCCACACCTGCACTCCATGATACCCGCACCCGTCGTGAATTGATGGAAATGTTAGAGCCCGAGGCGGGTCGTGTCGCGCGCGCGACCAATCGCGATATCCTCAAGGAGCTAGCTGACCGGGAAACCACTGCGATCGACCGCTATGGAGAAGAACTTCGCAACGCGTCGCGGCGGCGCCAAGTGGAGGATGAGTTCGGCCTCTATCGACGTCTCATTCGAACTCGGCGTACTGACTATCCCAATACGCTTCCACAGCGGCGCTACCAGCCAATCCGAGTTGCACCAACCGACGGTGATGTAGGCCGCGCACGCGCGACGCGTTCTTATCTGGAGGTCGCCGCGACCGCTGATCTCGATCTAAGGCGCGATCTGCTCCTGCAGGTTGCCGGCCGCAGCCCTCAATCGCTGCGTGAACGCCTGAGCACACTCAAACGAACCGCCCTACTCCAGGAGGCGTGGCACCGGATCGACGAGGTGCTTCGGGACGAACCGGGCGATGCCAAGCTGGACGGGTTGATCGATCATGTGCGGGTCACTCTCGCCGAACGGCCGGACGCACGCATCGTGATCGTGGCTGAGGACAATCCCACGACCGACTACCTTGCAGAGACGCTTAACAAGCTTGTCGATGCGAAGATTTCGCGCAAGCGCCGCACGATGAGCGCTGCCGAGGAATTGGAGGTTCAAGTGACCCTCCTCAAGGACGCACTTGAGGAGTTTATCAACGGTGAGGCTAATATCTTGGTCGCAGCGCTCGACGCCCGCGAAGGGCACAATCTGCAGTTTGCAAACGAGATCATCTTCTTCGCCCTGCCCTGGTCGCCACCCGACATCCAGCAATGGATCGGTCGCATCGATAGGCTCGGTACGCGCGGGATCCCATCCAAACGCAAGATAAGCATCACGCCTATTGTTGTGGAGGACTCGATAGAAAATAGGATTCTCGAGGTATTGGAGGGAACCAGGGTTTTCCAGAGGAGCGAAGTGTTTGACGAGACCGAGTGGGCCGAGATCAGCAAGGCAATCAACGCCGCTGCTGATGGAATCGCTGGTGCCAGTTGGGGAGACGCAGCGGCACGCGCAAAATCGCTGGGCGCGACAATCGAAGACTGGCTTGGTTCCACCCGCCTTCCACCCAGTCCCCGCACCATGCTGGCCGAACGCCTCGACTCACGCCTGCGCAGTCGCCCCTATGCGTTGCCGCTGATTGATCCCGAAAGTAAACAACGAACAAATTGGTATCAGAGTCGAGAACGTGCAGCCGATATCATCCTCAAGCTCGCTCGCGAGGAATTTCTCGATATTAGGAGTGGTCGCGACAATGGTCAGCGGTTCAAGACTATGTGGTACAGGCCCGGCCTCGCAGGGATAGAACTCCAGATTCCCGAGATCGATAGCACTTCATCGTTCCACCGCCAGGCATTCATTTCCCATCGCGCGTCAATCGACTGCCCTCCGCGCCCCCAGGTGACCCAGAACGATGGACGAAAGCGACAACTCCACTTCTTCGATCACGGATGCCCACTCCACGATCAGTTGCTTTCTGCGCTGATCGAGAAGGCTCCTAAATCGGATATCACCACAGAGTTCGCGGTTGAGTACCCCGACGACCATCCGATCCTCGAATGGGAAGGGCGGCGTCTGCTTCTTGGCAGCAGCGGCATGGAGATGAGTACTGCTCTGTCGACGGACGTAGAGGCAGTACTTGGCCCGCTCGACAGTCGAGCCTCGAAGGCAGAACAGGACGCGCGTGCCATCGCGAAACGCTTTCTGGGCGCTGCGCTCGACGCTGACCGCCGTTGGCTCGTCGATCTTTGCCCGCCTGAAATGCTCATCATCACGCTTGTTGAGGAAGGTGAGAAGTTTGTGACCTGCGAAGCCGCAGCGGCAATACTCGATCCGGTATGGAGCGATCAGCCGGTGCGTCAGTTGGCCCGCCGCCGATCCCAATTAACGGAAACGCGACGTGATGGTGCGCGGGAAATCGCGCGGGGAGAATTGAGGCGTTTGGGGTCGGAAGTGCTCAGTCGAGCGATCGTGGCCTTGAACGGCGCAATCGACGGACGGCTATTCGCCATCGACGCAGAAAACGAGCGGCGCATTGCAGTTGCCCGCGCCGAACTGGCGGGGCTCGTTGCCAGCGAGGCGCTCAAGAGTAGGCCGGAACCAATCATCCAGGCTGAACGGCGTGGCGCCGAGTTGTCCGTTCGGCTTGCCGAGGCTTGCGGGAAAGCTCGCCGTGAATGGATTTCTAGCGCAAAAACCGCCATCAAAGGCGCCGCCACGCTTAAAGCGCCACGTTACTTCTGGGTGGTGCCAAAGCGGTCTAGCGAGGGGAACCCATAAGGGCAGCGATCACCTGAAAGGCATATTCGTCGAGGTGCCAGGACCAGGCGCTCAACTTCTCGCCTGTTAGCAGTGCAGCGCGTTCCGCTTGTATTGGGGGTGGCGTCAGGAAGTCGAGCTTGGCCTGAGCGCGGTCGTAACGCATAACTGGCTCGCCAGCGGCCAGAGTGTAGCCGACAACGCACCAATTCCATACGTCGCGGCTTGGCGGCTGCCACAGTGTCGCCTCGCGACCTCGGATGGAGAGCAGTATACTTTGGTCAGTGTAACCGCTACGGACGATTGCTGGATAGAAGCCATCGCCTCCTACGCGTTGCCAACGACCATTGAGGGATTCAGCCGAGCCAAAGAATTCCGACCGACCGCTCAGCACGGCGACATTCTCAGGCTCGTCGAGTGAGTAACGCGAGCCGATCAACGTCAGAGTTCGGGCAAAATCGGTCAAGGTGGATGCATTACCATCGGGTAGGTCGGCACCGCCTAATCCAACCAAGATATCGCGCCAGGCGGGACGCCCCAATTCATCCCGTAGCGTTGTCATCACTGAACTCTCGGCAGCGCCTTCGGTTCCCTCAACGTGGCGGACCACCTTGCTCGAAGTAAGGCTTATGCCGCCGAGTAACGCGTCTCGGCCACCTCCCCAATGTATGCGCCGAGGCGGCGTTGCGGCATAGCCGCGGCCGGCACCCGTAGTCAGTTCGTCGACGTCTCCGGCTAGCACGAGCAACCGCAGGGCGTCCTTGATCAGGGCACGCAAGACGCTCTCATCGATCCCGAGCGGGCGATAGGCTTCCTTGAGCCCACTTGTAATCCGCCCCTTGGTAACAAAGCCACCTTCGATTACGGCATTACGAATGTGTGCGACAACACTGCCGAGCAGCGGCACCCCTTCCTGATCGCGCTGGAGATGAATTGCTACCGCCCAGTCATCCAAGTTACTCATTCGTCGGTTCCGAGAGCAATCGCGGCGGACACCGCGGTATCGAGGCTGTCGCGCGCTACACGGTCGTGCGCGACGATGATCAAGTGCGAGCGGGCGCGTGTCAGCGCCACATAGAGATCGCTGATAGTGAAAAGGCCACCCAATCCCGAGAAATCGGCTAGTATGACGACATCGGCCTCGAGCCCCTTAAAACTGCGCGCGGTGCTGACAAGCACGCCGTTGCCCTCGCGCCAGCACGTTGCATCATCGATCAGTGGCACACCATCGATCTGCGCGACACCGGCCAGTGGCCCCTTCGCCTTGCTAGCGGGGCCGATGATCGCGATTTGACGCGGCGCAAGCCGGTGCTCGCTGAGGAGCGCGCGCACTTCGTGCGCAATCAACCCGCTGATCGCCGCCGGGGTTGTCGGCGTTATGATCTTTGGCGGTCGCCCGAGCGGGGCCATGTCGAACGGCTCGCTTTCGATATGCGTCGCGGTGTTGGCGCACGCCACGATCCGGCGCGTGTTGCGGCAGTTGACGTCGAGGGCAAAGCGGAAGGCGCCGGCGATGGGCGGATCGACGGGATCGCGTCGAAGGCTTTGCGCCTTGTCGAGAAATGCCCAGATCGGCCCCTTGCTGTCCCACAGATAGTCGAGCGCATCCCACCATCCGGGCGAGAAATCCTGCGCCTCATCCACCACGAGCGCCGCATAGCGGAAGTCATCGTCATAGAGGTCCATCGCGGCCTGGGCGAGAAGGTCGGGCGCTGCCTCGTCCCACCAACGCGCCGGATCAACGTCGCTGGCAACAAAATCGATACCCGCCTCTTTGCATAGGTCGGCGGCCAGGCGGTGGAAATTCTCGACGCGGATTGAGCCGCCATTCTCGACCAGCGCGTCACCCATTTCTTCACGCACCCATTTTGCGAGTTCGGCATTGAAGCAGGTGAAAAGCACCGGGCCGGACTTAGCGAACGACCGCGCCCGCTGCATCGCCAACAAGGTCTTTCCCGAACCGGCAACTCCCTCGATGATCGCGCGCGGATTGGCGTCGAAGCCGCGCAGAATCTGGAGTTGCTGCCGCGTGAGTTGCGCCAGTATCTCGGCATTGGCGTCAAGGCTTACTCGCAGCGGCTCATAGATCCGGAATTCAGGCGCCAGCGCGCGCCGGACAGCATCGATTTCCTCGACGGAGAGTTCCGCTTTGCCCCTGTCCGCCGCCTTGTAGGCGCGAATGACCGCAGCCTTGATGTCTGGCAGATCGTCCATCGTGATCACCGCCTGCTCGGGCAGATCGGTCGGAGCCTGCCCTTTGAAGAGGCAATGCGGAAAAGCCACGCCGATTGCCAGCGTCGTCCGCTCGGCGACCGCCTTGCCGCAAATCTGCTCGATCCGGCGCAGAAGCGCCCACTTGCTTCGATTCGCCTGCCGGACGGGATCCTTGATCTCCTCCAGCCCGGCCTTCTTCTGGCGGAACCAGCGCCGGCTCTTGCAGACGATCTCGCCGCCCTTCGCCTCGAGGACAAGCAGGCCATATTGGCGGTGCAGGATCAGGAAGTCGGCTTCGCCCTCACGCGCAGGCGCGCTGATGTCGTCGCGCGCCGGATTGGCCCAGGGCAGCGAGTGCATGACGATGAAGCCGGCGCCGAGGCCCATCAGCATCGCGCGCGCCAGATCAGCTTCGGAGCCGTGTTCCATCGTGTCCGGATCGATGGGCGGGATGAACAGCGCCATCAGGCCACCGCCTTCACGAGGATCGCGATCGGCTGCACCGCCGCGGCGGGCATCACCAGTTCGCTGACGCATTCCATATGCTGCGAGGCCGCCCGGTAGCGGACCCGCATACCGCCATTGTTCGTCGGCTGCAGGATGCCCGCGGTCCATTCGGCGCTGGTCGCGCCGAACGCCTGCCCGTCGGTTCGCCGCAGCAGATAGATGTCGGACTTCGTCGGCGTCCCCGCGAACGGCCGGAACAGGCAGACCGATCCCTTCGCGATCGAGCCGCCCTGTCCATCACCATTCTTGCCCGACAGCATATTGCCGGAGACCCGGAACAGAATATCGCCCGGCTCGGCCCCTGCGACAGCGAATCGCGGCGCATCGGACGAAGCTGCCAGATCCCCCGCGATCACCATCGCCGCCGTAAATTCCGGCGTCCCATCCGCCGCCGGCTTGAGGCCAAGACCGCTGTCGACATTGGGAGTCGCCACAGCGAGATTCGAGGCGATCGGCAAGGCGCGCAGCACCAGCAGAATATCGATCGCAACCGCCTCTCGGCCTTGCGCCAGCGCCTGTGCTCGCGCGCTGCAGGGCTGGCTCTCGCGGAAAGGGTGTGAAAGGCAGATTAGCCTACCAGCGGAATCCAGAAGACCGCCGTCGAGGCGGGTCGTCGAAACACCGCTCTCGGCCATATCGCGTTCCAGCCGATCAAGTGCATAGTCTTCGCGTTCTGGATCGATCGTGAGCGGAGCGCCATCGAAGCATGTCCTCAGCAGATCAGCGCCGATCCGACGGTCGAACAGGGCGTGCTCAAACCTGTTCTTGTAGGATCGTAGGCACTGATAGCAGCTATCATCGCAAGTGCAGCCTTCGAGTAGGGTGATGGCGTGCTCTACCAGTCGGCGGGGATCACGCGCCGCCGCCTTGACAAAGCCGGCGCCACCAGATGCCTGGTCGTAGAGGTAGAGATCAATGAACTGCTGTGTGCCGTTGTCCGGCGCAAAGCGGAAATCACCATCGATGTCATTGGGCTCGAGATCCTCGAGTTGACACGCCGCACGGCGGAGCGCCTCTACCGCAGACCGCGCGGCAATGGTGGTCGAAGGCCGGTAGGGATCGAACTGCCAGTCCACCGGGAGCGCCAGCCGGAAGACCGCAACGTCCGTCCTGAACTCATTGCCGAGCACGATCCGCGTCACCGTCCCACTGCACTGCTCTGGCTCCTTAGCTCGGTTGGGTCGCGGCCGGTTGTGCGGCTGGCCGCTACCCAGTTGCTTCAACGTCGGGTCGAAGTCCGCCGGCTCGATCCGGCCACATTGCGTACAATAGTTGAAGCCCGGATTGATCGCACTGAGCGACCCCCGATTGGTGACGACAAGCGACTTGCTTTCGCTCCAGCCTTCCCAACCCGTACCGATCGGCCAGACTTCTCCGCCGATGCGCGAGTCCGGCTCGAATGACAGGGAATCGAGCGTCGCCTTGGTCGGACGCAGTCGCATGCCAGCGTCGAAATCGGGTGGGAGCACGGTGATGCTCGGCGGATGGGAAAAGCCCGGCGGCCGCACCCAACGCCGGGCGGGGCCGAGCGTGGCGCGATTACCGCAGGCAGGACAATCGCGGGTCTGTTCGACATAACCCTGGTCCCAATCCAGCAGGTCCGCATAGTTGCAAACCCGGCATTGGAAATAGAGCCGCTTACCCTGATAGGCTTGACGGCGATCCTCGTCGCGCTCCGAATAAAGGCCGAGCGACAGATAGCGCTGGCCGTCGACCCACACTTCATGCCCAGGCGCATATTGGCTGAGTGCTGCATTCAATGACTGCTGCGGCGCATAGCGCCGCTTCGGGTTCCACGGATCGGTTCCTTCTTCGAATACGCTGAAGGTCGCGACATCGGTCGGGAAAGCGTATTTGGGCAGCAGAGCGAGCTTGAACAGACGATCGAGCAGCCTGCCATGATCATCGTCGCGGCCTTCTTCTTCGCCGCCAGCTTTAGCGATCTCATCCTCTACATCGTCGTCCTCGGCTGGCGGAGTCTCGGTTGCCGGTTCATCATCCCCATCAGCCGGCAAGGGAAGCGCGGTCTCTAGCACGACTGGGAATTCGTCGAGCAGCGCATTCGGGTCCAGCGCGGGGCACGAGGCAGTGAACAGCCTGACAAGGTCGCCGCGCAGTTCCTCGCGATTGTCGGCGATCCATTGCTTCAGGCCCGAGAGCGAGAAAACATCCGTATCGCCGCTTAAGAAATCGGCCACCAAGCCTAATGATGAGAACACGTCCGAACTGCCGCCTACCGTGTCGATGCGAGCCTGCTGGAACCGTCCGATCAGATAGGCGAACGCTTGGCGACGAGCGATCACCAGATTGTCAAGATTGAGGATCGGATCGGGAGACGGTCCCGCGACCATCGGTGCAGGATCGCGGAAGAAGCTCTGGTCGTGGCTGTCGGCACCGCAGAACATCACTACGGTCGATAGGCCCGCACCACGGCGGCCAGCGCGCCCTGCGCGCTGCTGATAGTTGGCGCGACCCGGCGGAACATTGCGCAACGCAACGGCGGTCAGGCCACCGATGTCAATGCCCACCTCCATCGTGGTGGTGCAACTCAAAATATCGATCGGAGCCCCGATCTGACCATCCTGCTCGATCGGAATGTCCTGAAAGCGAAGCTCATAGGCTTCGTTCCGCGACATAGCGTTGGCCATGCCACTATCGTTGAGCGCCGCGGAATGCTCCTCGGCGATCAATTGGTGCGGCGTATAACCGTCATTCTCGTCACTGAGCCGCTCCCAGAGGCGGCGATAGAAAGCCTTTCGGCTACGGAACACCGGATCCTGCGATGGATCAATGCGCTTGGCGTCACCGGTGCAATAGCCACATTTGTCGCCGAGTAGCGGATTGCGCGGCGAAATACGAGTGCAACGCTCGCACCGAATCCACTCGTCCGCGCTATCGACCCCAAGCGTGACCTTAGCGGCTTGAACAAAATAGTCGCCGCTGGCTCCAGGGGCGAACACGTCTCGGAGCACAGGCTCGCATGCTGTCAGATAATCGCCCTTCAGCCACAGCTTGAGGCCACGGGCTTCCAGCAAAGCTGCGAGTTTCCGCGAGAACTTGCCATTCCACACGCGGATGCCTGCTGAACCACGGGCACCCTCGACATTGCCGGGTGTGTGCTGAAGGCGGATGGCATGCTTGCGCATTGCCTGCCATAGCCACAGTTCGATAAGCGCGGTGCGCGCCTCATCCTCAGTCAATCCCTCGATCGCCGGCAGTTGGAGCCCTTCGACGAGCTTTTTCGTCTCCATTTTGGTAAGTTTGGGCCTCAGGATCGCCAAAGCGAGCGGAGACAGCCCGGTGTGATCGTCCTGCAGCACCGCGTAGATACTCTCGTAGACGGACAGCAGCGCTTGCTCGCTAGTCTTGCTCGACAGCGTGCTGAAATCGCTGGTCTCGGCATCCGGATCGCCGAGCAGACCTAGCGCGATCTGGCCGTCACGGTCCATGCGACCATCGTCGTCGCCAGCAGGGCGCAATCGAACTTTATGGCGCGCGGCACCGAGTGCGATCGCTAACGGAGCGTCGTCGAGCGACGGCTTAAAGACCGATTGCCTGAGCGCTGCCATGCCGGCCAGAAGCAATGGCCGGAGACTGTCGCGGAACGAGAAGGTCTTGAGGGTTCCGGCAAGACGCGAGGCCGTCTGGCGTCCATCGGAGAAGACCAACGCCTTGCGTCCCTGGAGCGGCGTCTTGCTCTGAGGCCGCGGCGGCTGCTCGAGCACCTGGACCGAGATCAGTTCCTGGAACGGCTGCTCGCCCTTGGTCTGCAGATCGGAAATACCATTTGCCGAAGTAGGACCGCTTGCGGTCTCGCAACGCGGACAAAAATCGAACAGCTTGGGTCCGAGCAAGGGCGGCAGCCATACCTCACGCACCGTGTCGCCGCCGCCATCGATCTTGCCCGTACCGAAATCGAGAAATGCCGCGCGAACTGCGCCAGCCTTCTGCGGCATCGGGTCTTCCAAGCATACGTGAACGGCCTCGATCAGGCCGGCCTCCCCTGCGTAAGCTTGGCCGTTATCCTGCCAGAGATGGTCGATCCCGGCTGGTGCGCCGATATTGGCGCGCGCCACCGACAGGCCGCAGGAACGGCAACTATAGAGTTCATAGACCTGCGAGCCGCACGCGCAATTCTGGCGCGGCTCGGAATAAAGCTTGCCGGTGGGGCCGCCGCGCAGCGCTGCATCGATCTGCGTGCAGTCCGGGTTCGCACAGGCCCACAAGCCAGGCAACCCGCGGAAAAGCATGTGGACTCGCGCCGGCAGCAGCGGCGCCGCGTCGGGTGTTGGCCGAGCGAGCGAGGCAAGCTCCAAGAGCGCGTCCGTCGCTGCTGCGCCGGTTGTATTGTCGGCGTCAGGAAACAGGACGCGCGGAAGGTCGGTGAGTGCCCACGCGGCACCATGATCCTCGATGGGATCGCTCGCGCATTCTGCGCCGCTCGTAATGTTGCGTAGCCGCGCAAGGACAGGGAGGTCTCGTAGGAGTTCCGCAAGCGTGGCTGGGAGGTCATCGGAGATGGGCCTGAAGCCCTCACTGTCGGCGGTGCCAAGCAAGTAATGACGAGCCACGCTGACACTGCCATCTGGGCATTCCACTTCGTCAACGACGAGGAAGCGCTGGTCAGTCTTGACGCTGCCATTGGCGACGACGAGCGCTTCCTCGATCCGAGTTGCTGTTGGGCCAATCCCATGAACGGTAACGAGTATCTCGCCCGAACTAGCGTCGATCCGCGTGACCGTGACGGGCGCCCCCCCTATATCAGCGCGACCCCTGGCGAGCGGGAGAACTAGGCTCGACCGATCGCGCAGCGACGAGGAATGGAGCATCGCGAGCGGCACTTCCGCCAAAGCTCTTGCCAGTGCGGCGTCACCAGGGCCTGCACTCTCGAACGCACGCTTGCGGCCGGCGAGTGACTTGATTGCCTGCGGATCGAGTCCGGAAAGACCGGATATAAATTGCTTGGCCGCTTCGGGGTTGGAGAACGAAGCGCTGGTTGCGATGAACACGACCCGCGATGAAGGCAGACCAAGCCGGTCGAGGAGGCGGCGGACCAGATAGGCAACTTCAGTACCATTGGCTCCTCGGTAGAGATGCGCCTCATCGAGGATGAGGAAGAACTTTTCCTCAGGGTGCGCCTCGAAGAAGACACGCGTGTCGGCGAAAATCTCGCGCTCGATCGGCCGAAGCAGCATGTATTCGAGCATCGAATAGTTGGTGACCAAGAGATCTGGGCAAGCTTCCTGAATTTCGTGGCGTGTCAGCAATTCGGGATCCTCAAGCCGCTCATTGGCGCGCAGTGGATCACCATTGTCGTCTTGCCAATGCCGTCCGGGCTTCCCGTACCAGTCGCGTAGGCCATCAAATGCCCCTAGATAGCTGTCGGGCTTGGCGGGCCAGCGCCCCTTATCGCGTAGCGTCCGGACCAGTTCCTGGTTCTCCTTGCTTCCCCCACGTGCGGCGTCTTCGATCTTGAGATAGTATTCAAGCGTCTTCAGCCGCCGCTGGTCACGCTTGCCGTCCCGCATGCCAGGATAGAGCGTGCGGCCAGTATAGCGGCCGAATTTTGCTGGCCGACCGACCGCGTCGGTGAAGACCTTCCGGACAGCCGACGAACCGAACAAGGTGCGTAGCCGGCCCAACTGGTCATTGACCAAAGCGTTCATCGGATAGAGTAGCAACGCACGCACTGCACGCGTCTTAAAATGCTGCGGTCGGTGCAGCGCCTCGTCCGCCAAGCGTGACAGCACAGGCAGCAAGAAGCTCTCAGTCTTGCCCGAGCCAGTACCTGTCGTTACTACAATGGCGTAGCCGGCAGAATTGGGCTGCATTGCCGCTTCCAAAGTATCCGCTTGATGCTTATAGGGCGGATCAAATAGAAGCTGTTCTTCCTTGCTCGCGAGGCTGGTCAGAAACGCGCCGACCTTATCCGGAAGAGCGAGATCGGCGAATCGTCGATCGCCGAGGTAGAGAGGTGTGCTCTCAATGTAGGGGGTTTGAGCGACGCCGCCTTCGTGTAGCAACTGGCGTCGGAGTTCGATGACCTTAGGATGCGAGAGGTGATAGGTGGCCTCTATGTAGGAGGCCAATGCCTCACGCATATGATCGATTTCTGTACGCACGCCCCCCCAACTCCTCCCTTGCCATCTCAAGGACGATGCACATCGCATTGATCATCCATGGCGCAGCCCTCCAATAAACTAACTGACGGCACGGTGTATTAGAAGTTGTAAATTTCAGGTTATGAATACTTGCTCCCGACGGGGGCAGGGACTGATTGTCCTCATCCAAATGGAACGTTGCTTGAACGCTGGTTGGCCAGGCTCCGGAGGGTACGGAGAATTTTGTCGCCCGGTCTCCCGGACTCAACCAACGCTCGCCAAGCTGCACCTACGGCAGCAACGCTAGCTGAGGATCGATTCAATATCGTCGCGGTCGGCCGGTTCAGCCATGGGCAAAACCCCACTGATGAACGCAATGCTGAATACCGAACGCTGGCCACTGGAATTGTTCCCCTCACATCCGTGGTCACTGTCGTGCAGTATGGTCCGCCGCGTGCGTGCAAGGGCGCGTGCGTTCGCTCACGGCCCTTGCAGTGCCGCATCCCGCCGGATTTGCCGCTGCGATGATGAATGTCTCCGCGTAGCTCAAGCGCTCCTGGTATGTGTATTTTTTCCAGTTGCGGGACCTGGCCGATGCCGTGATGGAGCACGGGTGGGAATCCATGCTCGAAAGCCTATGGCAGAGCTGGTCGCCGAATTGGCCTGCGCAGGCCGAGGATCTGGCACAGATGAAGGCTGTGTTTTCCAAGCCGGGCGTTATGGAGGCGGCGCTCGCCTATTATCGCGCCCCATTCCAGGCCGATCATCCGCGCGCCGCAGAAACCGGGCAATTGTGGTCGAATCTTATTCCCGCCGCGGTTCTGGGATTGACAGGAACCATGGATGGCTGTGTGAGCGCCCCGGTTTTCAGAGCGTCCATGGCCCCATCTTACTTCACGCGCACACCCACTCTCCGGGAATTCGAAGGGCTTGGTCATTTTCTACACTTGGAAGCCCCCGAAATCATACCTTGCTCAGCGGGTGCGGAACCTCGCATCCCATAGATCGCCTTACAAGTTGCCCAGCATGAGATGATTGCCCGAAAGGGTCGGCAGGGTATTTTCGCCCACGGCGAGCCAGTGTCGAAACGTCAAAGAATGCCGTCCAGAACCCACCGGTCATCAACGCGGGAAACATCGCGCGGCTTGTTCGGCAGCAGTGGCGCGATGATCAACCATTCCTCATCCGGCGGTTCGTATCGCCGCCGCGTCATCAAACGTCCCTCGCAATGGGAAGTCTGAAGCGCGCAAGTCAAAAAAATCTCACGGCCGTTTATGAGTTTACGGCCTAGTTATGCTTCTCCCGGGGACGTGCGTTGGCATCGTTCATGCGGTGACTTATTGAGGGGGCGCCCTCGCTGTCGTAAAGGCCTTCGATCACGAAATGGACCGGCAGCAGGTCGGCTTTGCCGTCAACGGTCTGAATGGCTTTCCCGAAGCCTCGATCGAACAGTTCACGGATAGCCGCAATGCGCGCAGAAGCCGACGCTCTTTTGTTGTCACGAATCTCGACGAGAGCCCGCACGTTTGCTTCGGCCTGGTCCTGAGCCATCTGCCGCAGAAGTGCCGTGGTCTTCGGCCGTCCGCCAGGATTGCCACTTTGCCCAGGACGAAACTTTGCCATAGGCCTGTTTTGCCCCTGTTCTCAGATCGATTTCAAGGCACTTTGCTGTATGGGCAGAGTAGACAACAGCCCAGTAACTTCACCGATGCTATAGCGATTTGACGTCTCAAAAATGCAAACTTCCATAGCAAAGGTCTGGTCGGCATCGATCGAAAGAAGCGGGAGCTTCGTATAAACCCCGTCTGTAATGCTCGAAACGCAGCACTGGGATTTCACCTCAGCTATCTTGCCTGGGTATTCCAATGGCGCACCTCAGCCCCGCCTAACTCAGATAGTAACGCGGTCATTCAATTGGTATCCTGCAAGCCGAACGCTGCGGCGGCGACTGCTACGGTTAGTGTGATCATTAAAAAAAGCCCGAGGACATCATACCAGGTACCGTCCAGGAGCACCGCGATAGCCGCAGCCGGGACAACGCCAACACCAACTACGAACGTAGCGACTAACAGCGCAGTTAGTCCCCAATAGGCATAAACCGTAATCAGGCAACTAACCCAAACCAGAAAAGCCAGCAACGGAAGCGACAGCATAAACCCCATAGCAGCTGCAGGACGCGTACGCTGGAAACAGGCTAGTGGCATCAGTACGAGAAGCGCGATAATGGCCATCCATCCAAAGATTGCCGGAATGGCGTTGATAAACGCAGCCAACAAAACGGCGGCATTCATGGCTATTGGCAGTTCGTATAGGCATAACTGCCGACATAGTTGGTGATGCAGCTTGTTGGTGTCGTGGGCCGCGGCTGCTGGTTTGCCCGCGATAGGCCCTGTTGCGTGATGCGCAGGCTCTCCGCCGTGTTAGTGCCCATGTTTTGGATCATTCGGACGATAGCGGCCCGCTGTTCCGGCGTTTGATTCGCACTGCTGGCACAGCCGCACATGATCAAAGTAGCTGCGATGACAAATAGCTTGCGCATGAACAACTCCCTCTGGCGATCGGGGAGTTGAGAAAGCCACGTTTACGAGGCTCGCACCGGCCTTTAGGCTTTCGCCCTGAACATGCGCCGGTGCCTCCCCGACCATAGGGTCGAGGAGTGCGGATTACGGACGCACCGATCCGGCAAACGTGGGGTTCTCACGCCCCAAGGCAGCTATTGAGCCGCCTCAGCGCGGACACTAACCCGCAACCGTAATGAAGTCATTAAGGGTTGTTTTTGGGCCGCTTCCGGGCCGTTAACCGGTGTGACCTGTTTCCGCCGCTCGGGTATCTTGCCCGAAGCGCTAACACCCCTGAAAAATCGATCGACGGAATCAGATGAATAAATCGATCGCTAGAGTCGAGCGACGCCAGAGCTTCGAAAGCTAGTCCGCTGGCGCTTATGCCGCCGGACCGAGCCGCAGTAGACCCGTGCCGGTCGAGTCGATAACCGCGATCGGGACGAATGGGCTCGCAGACGACACTGGGTACGGGCTGCCGTGCGCAAGGGGGGACCGGAACGTGTCGCCCCAGGCAAGCGCCGGCCGTCCGATGCAAGGGCGAAGGCATTGTTCGTGTTGGCCGCGATCGCAACGATGCCACTCAACTGCCCATAGCCGGATTTGTCTGCGACCGGCGCGTCATACGGACGCTCGTCCCTGCCCCCCCGGTCAAACCACGCGGTCTTCTAAAGCTCCGGGATGGATCCTTTTACACACAGATCCCCCGAATGGAGGTCCCATTGCGCGCTAATCATCATCAGAGGAGGATCTCCTGAGCGGCTCAGGGGCATGTAGCCTCTCGCGAGTGCTGAAAATACCCTCCTGCACAATGCGTGCGTTGCTCTGGGAGCCGAGCCACACAATCACGGTAAAGTGGACGCTGAAGCGCGGCTCAGAACGCCTTCGTTGCTATCGTACCGCACGGATGTACTGCTCCAGCGTCGTGGGGGGTGGACAGTCGCTTTGGAAGTCCGGCAGCCCCGCTCCAGTTACTTTCCCTGCGGGACGCAGGTTCTGGGAACGGCCAGTCCGTTTGCCGCGAATGCGGCCCTGCGGGCTATGGTTGATCCCAGCCTTTTTGCAGAAGCCGGGATCCGAGCCTTTCAAGAGATATTTCACGGCCCCTCCGAGGCCTTTATCGAGATAATCATCCACGCGCGCGCTCAGTGGTGAGCAATCGACGTCCTTGATCTTTAGCACTCCATGATCCAAACGCCCTCCTGCTTTCTCGATCCATCCAGGGCAGCGCCGCCGAAAATCCCCGCATTGATGATAGGGCACGTGAAGTAGTGCGTGCATGTGCAGGCCCTTGTCGCCCGGGGACTCCAGAGCCCAGACATAAGACCGTGGGACGTGTCCCACGGCACATAGCCAGTCACCGGCAAGCTTGAAGAAGCGTGTGATGAAAATCTGCGCGTGCGCAGGTTCTATGTCCGCTGCACGAAAGTGGATTGTGAGAGAGACGTTGAGAGGATAGCCCTGCTCAAAAGCCGACAGGGCCGCCTGGGCTAATTGCTTTGCGGCACGTGCGGAGATGTGTTCGGTGAGGTTACGACGGGCCATAGCACGTGCTGGTGGTGGTGGTGGTGGTGGTGGTGGTGGTGTTATTATGGAATCGGCAGAGGACTGATCGCTTATGACTGCCATTGGCAGGTGACTGAGAGCTTCGAAGAGTTGGCGGACTGGCGGACTCATATAGAGTGTAAGATGCCGCCGCTTAGAGCGGGCTAAACCGCCAAATAGCGAGGAATAGCGCGCCGGTTCCCGTCCGAATTGTTCTTTGCAAGACCGCAAGACTCGCATGTTTGGAGCTTCAGTCATGACGGCCGCTCCGACGTTCTCGCCACGCGAGCGCAGACTGAAGGTCCTTTATCCCAATCGTATGTTCAGCCAGGCCTCAGTCGGCATAGGCGATGCGGCCGCGCTCAAATTTTGTCTTGCATGAGCGCGAGCAAAACATCTGGGGCTTGCCACCACGTCTTCTGACGAATTTCTCACCGCACCATCTGCATTGGCCGCAATCAGCCTGTACGTAGGTGTTTCGAGTATTCATTGAGGCCGAAACCTGGGGAGCATCAACTGTCATAATTCATCTCCTGCTCTGATCCCGGGGGCACTGCGAGGCATGCAGACACGCCATCAAATCCTCTGCGACGACCGCTCACCTTCTGCTCGCGGAGCCTCCACAGCTTTTGTTGAGGTCGATGTCATCAGCGGCGAGAGGATTCTCCGTGCCCACAAATCGAGTTCGGAAGTTGGATAAAGCGGAGTTTTTCCCGCTTTTCGGAAGTTCGGGCCGCCGCCATTACTGGCAAGTTTCGCCAGTGTGGAAGGCGCTCGGGTTATCCCGTGCACTTCCTTCAGATAGGCGGAAGCCTCTTTGCGGTTCAGATAGTGAACAGACTCAACCATGGGTGCTCTCCATTGAGAGCAACACCACAATCGGCTGATATTTAAGCGGATAGCCGCCACTCACCAGCCAAGCGGTGTCGCTTGTTGCGGAAATCGAAATCTCTCGCCGGGTCTAGCTGGTCTGACTGGGGCTAACTGGTCTAGCTGGGGCTAACTGGTCTAGCTGGGGCCAATTGCGCACAATCGGCGTACGTCATGCATCTCACGAATCTATCGAACGCGCAAGACAAACTGTTCCGTCAATTTCCGCCCGTTCGTCACTCACGCTTCTGGAGGTCGCATAAGTTTCTCCCTGCGCGCGCACGGGCATCGGAATGACTTCCGCCACCTGCAAGTTTCCATCCAGCGCTGAAGCAATAATCTTTGAGACGTTGTCGGCTGCAGCCGCCAAAACAGGGTCGGCCCTGCGAATGTAGTGCCGTTCCGTAACCCCGCGCCGGGCGTGCCCAAGAAGCTCCCCAATCGTGGCGTCACTAAGCCCTTCATCCGCCGCCAAACTGGCGAAGGTGCGGCGAAGGACCTGCGCACGGACACCTCGAAGGCCTGCGTCTTCGAAGATTCGTGCCATCCTTTTCTTGAGATCGGCGGCCCCCGAACTGCGCTCCGCCGCAAAAACGAACTCGGATTTGCCTTCGGGAAGCGATTGAAGAAGCTTCATAGCCTTCGAGCCGATAACCCGTGTTGACCGTCCTGTCTTCGTGTCTTCCAGACGCAAGCAGTGGCCGTGTTGATCGATTTCCCGCCATTTCAATTGGCATGCCTCCTGTCGCCGGAGGCCCGTCAACGCTATCAGTCGAATAACGGCTACCGCGGCCGGTTGGTCGTATTCTTTGTCGCGCAAGACAGATCCCAGTCCTGCGAGTTCCTCCCGCGTCAACACCCGATCCCGGGTACCGCTTCCCACCTTCTCGATTCCGTGGGCAGGGTTGGTGCCGTCAACCAGCCCGCGCTTAATGGCCCACGTCCAGATGCCGCCCAACAATCCAACAACCCGAGCCGCGGTACCCGCGCCGCCGGTAACCACTGCTTTGCCGCGGAGTTTGCCTTTGAATGTGCCCGCCGTTTTGCCGGCAGAGATGGCGTCCGCCATTTTCTGAACATCGACACGGGTCAGCGTCGCAGCAATCTTCTGTCCAAGTATCGGACGGATGTGGCGATCAATGCGCCCCTGATCAAACTGGACTGTTGAATTGCGTTTGGAACGGCCAAAACGCGTCAAGACCAAGCCCGCCCGCGCCGATTCCAGATACTGGTCGCATAATCCACCTACCGTCAGTGCGCGCCGACGCTCATGCCGTTCAGAAGAGGGATCGTTGCCACGTTCAACTTCCGCCAGCTTTTCTCGGGCCAGCTTCCGTGCCTCATCGGGCGTGAGCGTAGTAATTCTTCCTATGGTGAGACGACGGGTACGGCCGTGATCCGTACGATATTGCACCAGATAGGACATAAGCCCGGAAGGCTTCACCCGGATGCCAAACCTCTTCAACTCCGAGTCCCACACGAAATATTCGTTTGGGCGCGGCTTTAACGCTCGAACAACGCGCAACGAGATTTTAGGCATGAGGCTAACTTTCGACGATACCCCGCGCCACTTCTCAAAACTCGGGGGAAGCACCGGGGAAGCAGTTGCGGTCAAATCCTATCTCTTGTCCGCCAACGAAGGAAAGTCTGAGGTATGAAAAAACCTTGCTAAATATGGGAAACATCCAACTTCGGTAAACTGGGGAAATCTGGAAGAAACGATATCACTCCCCTTCACACGGGAGGGGTCAGAGGTTCAATCCCTCTCGCGCCCACCATCCAGACCCTTGTATATCAAGGGTTTTCTGGCCGTTCCGTTTTGTTCTATTCGGCACAAAAATCATACAAAAGCAGAACTCGGCACACGAATCCGTGGAAAATCCGTGGACTTCACTACCGCCATATTCTGACGCATCTGGTAAAGTGACCGCGATTTTGAACGCGAGTCGTTTCATGAAAGCCTCCGATTACCGCTTTCTGCTTTGGCAGCTTATCCGGCAGGCGCGATATTTTCGGGGCTGGACGGCGCATGCGAGGCGCACAAGGAGCGCCTGCTTCCGCGCTACTGACGCATTGTGCACCAAAATAAGTCTGACCGGGGAGGCATTTTCTACTGGAGGGGACTAATACTCGTTCGTATGCCGCCGCGCTACGTGCTGCCGTACAATACCTGGTGATAAGCGCGGGATTTGCATTAGAGGTCGTTTCCGCCTCCGGGATAGGGGCTTTATCGCCTCCACCCTCCGGTCTAATTTTACCCCGTCTAGGGGGCCTAGAAGACCGGTCGCTTGCCATTGTCACCGGCAGCCCACGGGCCTAAATCCGGTTTCAACGCAATGAGACACTACCATGCCGCCCAAGACAGTCAAAACGCCGTCGTCCCCGCCACCGCTTTCCACCACGGGCGCACAAGCCAAGAAAAAGGCCAAGGTTAAGAAGCCTCGCGCCTTCGAGCAGAAGTGGGGTGACACGGTTCGGGGGCTGGGTTTCACGATGGTGCCGTCGCTGCTGTTCAAGGCGCAGGCCCGACTTGGTTTGTCGCCGACGCAGTTGGTGGTTTTGTTGCAGCTTCTCGACCACTGGTGGGACCTCGAACGCCACCCGTGGCCGTCGAAGGAAACGCTGTCCAACAAGATAGGCCTAAAGCCGCGTCAAGTGCAGCGCGTGGTCGCCGAATTGGAAAAGGGTGGGTTCCTGACGCGGAAAGATCGCTTCCTGCCCAAAGGAGGTAAGACCTCCAACGAGTACAACCTGACTGGGTTAGTTGAGAAACTGAAAAAGATCGCCCCCGAATTCAAGAAGATCGAGGACGATGTGAAATCCAAAAGGCGCGCGGTGGTCCGCAAGGGTTACAGCCGCAAGCCCGAGGTAGGGACTCCGGCGTAGGCTCTCCGCCCACGCCGTGGCACCGTACGCTAAGATCACAGCCGCCCATGTTGCCTGTCAAGGGGATACGGGTGGAGATGTTTCCGGGCCTTCGAGTCTCTTTTAGCAACCCGCGCTCTCCAACTCGAGCGCGGCGCGGCATCAAGTTCTGTGGAAAATCCGTGAACTTGCCAGAAAACCGAGCTATTGTTCAATAAAATCAAAGGGCCGTACAGCCCTTCACATGGGGAGGGGTCAGAGGTTCAATCCCTCTCACGCCCACCATTATCTTCCTGAAACAGAAGTGAAATTTCCCTGCCGTCCGGGCAAGGCCCTTCGTCTTCGGGCGAGGCATGCCGCAGTTGCGCGCAGGCGAGGGCTCAGTCGTAATGCTGCCCGGCGGCGAGCCACCTGACGCTTCCCGGCGGCGCCCTGCCCGCGCTGACAAAAAGATCGAGGAGCACGCCATGGCGCAACTGAAGCTCAGCCACGTCCACGCGGCGATCGGCGTGGTTCGCTATGCGGTCGCGATCGAAGCCGGGCCGCATCGGCTGACCGCCGACGAATCCGTCAAGCTTGGCGGCTAGGGGGCAGGGCCTGCGCCGTTCGACCTTGTGCTGTCGGGCCTTGGCGCCTGCACCGCGGCGACGCTCAAAATGTATGCCGAGCACAAGGGTTGGCCGCTGGACGCGCTCGACGTCGACCTTGTCCTGCTGCGCGACGACGGTGGCGACCGCATCGAACGGACACTGCACGTCCACGGTGCGCTCGACGATGCACAACGCGCGAAGCTGGCCGATGTCGCCGAACGCACACCGGTGACGCTCGCGATCAAATCGGGCCTCGCCATCGACACCCGCCTCGCCGCAGAAGAAAGGCCATGACGCATATCATAGGCATCGCCGGCACCTGCGCCGCCATTCCTTCAATCTCGGCCTTCTCCGCGCGGCCGAGGCGGTGATGCCGCCCGGCGCAACGCTCGACGTGCGGACGATGCACGGCATCCCGCTCTACAATGCCGACGAGGAAAATGCGGTGGGCCTGCCCGAAGCAGTCACCCAGTTGAAGGACGCCGTCGCGAATGCCGATGGGCTGCTGCTGGCGACCCCGGAGTACAACAATGGCATTCCGGGTGTGTTCAAAAATACCATCGACCGGCTGTCGCGGCCCGCGAGCGATATCGGCCGCATCTTCGGTAACCGGCCAGTCGCGATCATCGGCACGTCGCCGGGCAATTTCGGAACCTTGCTGGCGCAGAACGACTGGCTTCCGGTGCTTCGCACGCTGGGTGCGCGGCCCTGGTTCGGCGGCCGCTTCATTGCCCCGCGCGCCCAATCGCTGTCCGATGGCGAGGGACGATTAAACGATGCGGCGACGCGCGACCGGCTTGCCGCCTTCATGACCGGCTTCGTCCAGTTCATCGAGGGAGTTAACAAATGACCGACATCGTGAGCGCACATGTTTCCGAGACCGGCAAGAGCACCTTTGCAGTAGAGATCGAGACGGGCGGACATAGGCTTGTGGGAGACGAGCCGGTTGAGACGGGCGGTGGCGGCCTTGGCCCGTCGCCCTACCAACTGCTTGCCG
>Ga0209930_1001228_pt1 | contig 43547 bp, 46 predicted proteins | sample ThiBiot_500_biof_2_FD_183948 | JGI IMG/M metagenome (GOLD analysis project Ga0209930, IMG submission 183948) | Wastewater bioreactor microbial communities from Cape Town, South Africa - Thiocy_cont_500_biof (SPAdes) | ecosystem: Engineered > Bioreactor > Thiocyanate-remediating >...
CACGTCATTTTACAGTGTGCGATGCTACAAAAATGAATACATACCACCGCCATAAGAAGATAAACCGCCGAAGCCGCCGCCCATAGATTATTCACATATCAAATCGTCAGTTACACTTCAATGATTTCATACTCGTAGAATAGAAAAAGAAAAGATGCGTCGGTTTATTTTCACCATGATATGACACATACGCGTTGACGCAAAATACGAATAAATTCTCAATGGTAAACCGCCGCCATAACCTAAGAGTTACAGCAAAAATTGCATTCTCATATTTTTAGACTGAAAATTATCTTACCACCGCTGAATCCACCAACTGGAAGACCGCCTCCGAAACCACCTCCGAAACCACCTCCTGAAGCGCAGCATGGATTGCCTAGACCGCTAGAAACATGAGAAACGAAATTGTCTTTAGAGCATCTATTTTCTTTTGTTTTAAATCAATGGTCTTACGCGCCACCACCTTGTGGGATGAAGATAGCACGAACTTTAGGTGCAAGACCATATGATGGTCCAATTGGTGCGATTGGTGCAGCTGGAACGACAGCAGTTGTGAGGTATCCAGTGTATCCACCGGTTGGATAATAGCCACTATAATATTCTAATCCACCATATGGATCATAGTATCCTGTTCCGTAGCCTGGAAGGCCACCAACTGGAGTTTTCGATTTACCGCTTCCCATTTTATATTGTATATATTAATATAATATGAATCGAGTGCCTAAAAGAAAATATAAACAGATTAATGTGATGATTCTACAATGATAAAACTAGTAGCATCTTGACTATAGATAAATATAGATCGGGATGCTTTTCGTAACCGTAATTTCGTGCACTTCACTTACTTTTATCCAAGTGACGACTACGACGATTGTCGATCTCAAGTAATCGATACAGCGTAAATGTTACAGATTTTATAGGTAAGCGGTTTCACCTTAACTACTTAGACGATAATAAGAAAAAAGAGAGAAAAAGAGAGAGAAAAAAATAGAGAGAGAGACTATTTTGCTGAGAAAAGAAGCGGCGACGGTTGGCCCTTATTTTGAGGACGGCGTTGATCGGTAAATACAATTGGTTTATCATGTTTATTGCCTAGTCGTCCGTGCACTAGTCAATGACGCGTACAAAAAAAAAGAAGGTTTAATGATGGTAATGATATAAAGACAAAAAACGCATGTTTTTCACTATTAACCATGGCCGTTTTATTCAATATCCTATTGGAGAGAACAAAGATAAATCTCTCTTTTTCTACAATAGACATTCATGGTCGACGAGAAAAAAAATTATATTCGCTATCGACGTGTATCGTTGTCATTGATTAAAAAAAAAGATGATTAGCTGTAGTTAGAATAGATAGATTGAAATATCGCGATTAACCTTGAGTTTGTTTTTTGTTGATGATTTACGGCAATGATCTATCCTCGAATATGTTTTGATCTATCTCAAAAAAAAGATGAAGAGAGAGAGAGAGAGAGAGAGAGAGATGGAGAAAAAAAAAGATATTCATTGGGAAAATTATTGTTTTATTTTATAATTAGCAGTCATCACTCTTGTGGTTTTCTCATTATTCATTCATAAGAGGTATAAACCCAATAATTTCAAGGTCGAAATACAATCATCATTTGAAATAAAATAAATGAAATGTACTGTTTAGTCATTATTTTTTAGAAAAAGCTATATTTTATATCTAAATTTAAACTAATTTTCGAGTGCAAATCTGCTTATTGTAAGCTTGTTTGATATAAATGCGGTTTTATCTATATGGAAAGATGCAATCATTACGTTCTAGTTTATGTCATTAAGCTTTTAGAATGTCGAAAACTCGGTACAAAATTGAGTGAACAAAATTTGTCGAGATAGTATTCGTTTTTCTGCTTTGAATACGCATAACATTCTTCTGAAGCATAGAATTGCAATAGAAAGTGTTGATCTCCATAACATATTTCACACTTTTTTTTCTCCATGTTTTTTCATTATAAAAAGTACATTTAAAGAATGATTTCTTTAGATATTTCTTTTTCTCGTTGCTTTTCATTCATACGAAATCATTCACATAGTCATTTTTTTTTATCAATCTCTTCGTATTACATCTACTTATCGCGAATGCAAACTAAGTTGAGGGGTGAGCATCCCACGGTTGACTGCTTCACACCGCAACGTATATGCCACGTAACCGCGCACTGTCGTCTTTTTTACCCTTGCTCGTATCGATCGATTTTTTCGTTTTTTTTTCACACTAGTTTTATTCTCTCTCTTTTCGTGTCTCTTTTTTTTCTCCTCTCGGTTTTTTACGCTTGCATATTTTACATTCGATACACAATACTGCGCACACAATCAATCGATCACTTATTCAGCTTTCAAATAGATACGATAAAAAGCGAATAGAGATTCTCGTTTCATACATTTATCTTCTTTTTTGATTTTTTCTTTGTTGAATACAGACATATTCATTCATGTAGATATATATGCACATATATACCTAGAGATATATCTTATAATATTCACATTAATATTGCTCATTTGCGCCCGTTTTTTTTGCCTTTCTCCCTCTCTCTCTTTCTCGCGCGCGCGCATGTCCTCTCTCTCTCTCCCTGCCTCTTCTCTTACTCTTTCTTTATTGTCCTCTTTTTTTGTGTTCGTCAGATATTACAATCAGTTATACATAGATCAACGACCATAACAAGTGCGAAAAAAACTGCATAAAGGTTAGTTATATCCACTCTTGCGCGTGTATTGTCAATAAGACGATTTTTAAGTACAAATCTTGTTTTTAGAATGGGTGGAAGCAAAAGTAAAAATCAAGCTTTGTACGGAGATCCATATTTGAACGCGTGAGTTCACTGTAAAGTTTACTTATTTAACAAGTATTTCATTTCATTTAGATATGGACCTAGTTATGGTTACGCAGGCCAACCAGGACTTGCTGGTTATGGTGGTCCAGGTTATACCTATACAACAGCCGGAGCCGTTATTCAAGAACCATGGGCTGTAACCCAATGGACTGAATACTACGTTCCAACAGTCGGCGCACGTGCTAAGCGTCCAGTTATCTATGTTGCTGCTCCATTACCAGCTGCTGCTGCCAATCCATGTGCTGGTTTCGGCGGAGGTTTCGGAGGCGGTTTTGGAGGTGGTCTCCCAGTGGGTGGTTTCGGAGGTGGTCTTCCAGCTGGTGGCTTCGGAGGTGGCCTTCCAGTTGGTGGCTTCGGAGGTGGTCTCCCAGTGGGTGGTTTCGGAGGTGGTCTTCCAGTTGGTGGTTTCGGCGGTGGTCTTCCAGCCGGTGGCTTCGGAGGTGGCTATGGTGCCAATCTCGGGTATCAAGCTTTACCGATGATGACCGTTGCCTACGGTGGTGGTATCCCACCACCAGGTGGATTTGGTGGATGTGGAGGTTTAGGTGGTGGCTTACCACTTTTTTAAAACCTAATAAACTAATTTTCTTTTCTACGCCACAAAAAAAAGTACGTTTTCTTGTTCAATTCTACTTTGCGCAGATTCCATTTTCACGTTTTTCTTGTTGACGCGTTTCTTTATGTGTCTGTATGTGTGAATATCTACATCTATTGGACATTTGAAAAATCTTTTCTCTCTTTTTCTTTTTTCTATTTCATTCGTTTCTTTCTTTCTCTCGATCTTATAATACACCTAGTGATTATTATCATTGAATTTTGCTTTTTTCTTTTCGTAGTATTATTTTATGATTCTTGCTTCTCATTCGTATTATTTTAGTGTATGTGTTTTGCGTATATTTGTAGTTCACAAGTGAGAGAAAGAAACGAAAATAGAAAAACTTATATCATTCAGGCGAATTATAGAATAGCTTTATTTATATTTTGTGTCCTTTTTTTTCATTTATTTACAAACAGGATAATTTCAATCGAATAACCACAAGAGCAAAAAAAAATATATCTGTATGACTCATCCTCTGGTTTACATTACAAGATAAACTACAATCTATCATCGACGTTGACGTCTATTCAAATGATTTTGACTTTTCAATTCGATTAATATTTCATAATTGAAAAAGAAAACAACAATCCATCAATCAAAGTGAAACCCATGAGATTTCCCGATCGATGTTTTTCTTTTCTTTTTCGAAACTAAAAACTTCAGTTAAGTCAACTCATCTCATCACTTCTTTGCGTCTTTGTAAACGTTAATTAGTTGCAACCTTGAATAAATTATAGTAAAAAAATAAACATATTGATTCGGCCGTAAGAAAGAAGGTCATTGATTATATATCAATGAGAAAAAAAACGTAACGGCGTCTGTTAGCAAAAAAAAAGAAAATTATTCGACTGTAACGAAATGCAATTTGAAGATTCTTTTTTCTCTTATTCATATTATCATATCTATCAATCGCTAATGACAAGGAAAAATTTGACGGTAAATAAACGTAAATATATTTTTTTCTTCGTTTAAATGAAACAACAACAACAACGACATATCATAAATCAAAAAATAAATTAAAATAATATGTTCACAAAATATCATTTCGAAAGAAGAAAAATGAAAAATTTGACTAGATTGAAAATGTTTGACAACAATGAGAGATTAAAATTCAGTTTGTTGAAAAATTGATTTACATATTCACTGACAAGACAACAGATCATTACAAAACAACGAAAAAACTATATTGTCGAAAGAGATTCTTTAAGAACTGATTAAAGACGATGTACTGCCTGATAGAAGTCGTTGAGTATCATTAATAAATCGTTGAGAACTATGCCAAAAACCATAGAATCCATAGATTAAAAAGCCTAGATATAATCAAATAAGAAATACAGTTAAAAAAAACGATCCTTCGTTTGAACAATTCTCATTTACCGAAGACCATCCAAACGGCAAATCGTATCCAAGTTGCGGGCGATAGTTTCAAAATTAAATATGTATTTATCAATACACTGAATATCGGAATGTACGGAACGAGTGGTGTCTGATAAGAAGAAAAAAAAAGATAAGAAAATTGAAATAGTCAATTAACAAACTTGATGAAATGTTGCCTAGAAAACAAAATCAATTATTTTTCTTTCTTTTTTCAAAACTTTTTTAATTGACCTCGAAGTATGTTGTTTTGTCTGCTCTTGGTTGTCGAGCAATGGCTGTAATCAGGAGGATTTCAGTGAGAAAAAAACAACTGAATAGAATGACAGTTCCCGATTCTTTCGCAGCAAGACGATGACCAGCAAAGATTTGTATTGCACAAACAATGAAACCATTGATAACTATTTTTAAAAAAATATGAAATCAAATCTTGTTTTCGAATAAATTCGATTATTTTATACTTAGTAAACCAATAAGATATTTAGTAATTTTTGCTGAATAAACAGTTGGATGAGAATATGTTGGTCGAAATAATTCTCGGAAAAACGATGGATTATCCGGCGTATTTGAACGTAACAGTGGATCGTCAATAGGTTGATAACTAAAAATCGAAATCAAAGAATTTCCATTTGTGCTTTTGTTTTCTACCGTAGAAATAAAACTGAAATCGAAACTAATGAATATGCAAGTAATGTTCCAATTGACATCATTTCAACTAATTTCTTTATATCAAACATTAATGCCATCAGTGCTAGAGACAAAAAATGAATATTTGACTGTTCTTTGTCGAATGTCTTTCCTACCAGAAGCTATTCCGCCGAGAATTGTTGCAACAATTGGCGTTTGTAAACGTGGATGAATCCATGAAATAAATCGAAAGATTAAACCATCGGCAGCAATCGCATAGAGAACACGTGGTAAAGGCAAAAGCGAACCGAGTAATGAAGCAAAAATGCCTGAAAATAAAATTTTCCGTTGTTTTTTTTTTTCGTCAAATTTTGTGAAACTGACCAGTCAATGCTCCAGCACCGATTATGTATTTAAATGCTGGCAATTGAACATAACGAAATGCTTCAGGAAAAACGGCATCAGGATTTAGTAAATAATAAGGTACCTGAACAAATAGAATCGTATGTTTTCTTTTTAAAATCTACGTCTTTTCCTCTACGTCATCGTAGCATATGGAATAGAAATTTCTAAAAAAAAGGAAAAGAAATCTTACCATCAATGTGATTATGATTGATACGGCACAATAGATGATCGAACAGACGAGTAGTGTCAAACAGATTGACATTGGAATTGCTCGTTGAGGATTTTTACTTTCTTCACCAGTTGTAGCAACAAGATCGAAACCAACGAACGCATAGAAACATGTTGCTGCTCCGGCTAATGTACCTTCGATACCGAATGGAAAGAAACCACCTTTACCAACATTATATGTCACATTTGTTAGATTTCGAATTTCATTTGGTGATATATGCCAATTATGTCCATGAATCTTTGTTAAACCAACAACAATGACGATTGTTATTACTGTTAAATTGACAAACGTAAAAGCATTATTCAATACAGCTGATTCTTTGATTCCCACAATTAGAAAAACTATTTAAAAAAAAAATTAGACACAAATATATATTGATTTCCTTGATTTAAATATAATTACGCGTTATGACCAAACATAATGTCATGGCGAATAGATCAGCATAGGGTGCAAACGTTTCGGAATGTAGTGGAAAATTTTTTGTAAAATAATCTTTCATGACGAAATTTATCAAGGAATCAAAATATGCACTTAACGCTCGAGCTGTACTAGCGGCGCCTAATAAAACAACAAAAAAGAAACAAATTATTTTCTTAAAAATTTGTCATTCGACGAACCTATTACGTATTCCAGGATCATATTCCAGCCTAAATAATAATAATAATAATAATAGTTTTTCATGGTTTTTGCTCTTACCGATGATGAAGGCCATAATTTCACCGACGCTCACATAGGTATACGTGTATGCACTACCAGCACGCGGCGCCCGTGAACCAAATTCAGCATAGCAAATACCTTGAAAATACAAGGAGAAAAAAACAGAATAGATAAAAAATAATAAATCAATTTCAAATACCAGCAAGAACTGATGCAATGGCAGCAATAAGAAAACTAAGAATAATCGATGGTCCAGCTGTTTCATGAGCAACCTGACCGGTTAGAATGTATGTTCCTGTTCCCAAGGTTGAACCAATACCTACAAACATGTAAATAGTAAACAAATCATTTTGATAGATGTTTGGTTTTTTTTTACCTAATATTGTTAGATCAAATACGGTTAAACATCGTCTCAATTGAGACGTATGCATCGATTCCGTGTCATAAGTTTTCTTTCGTGTTATGTTCTCATAAAATCGATGAAGAAAACTCGACATTACTGTCTTTTTGTATTGTCAATCTTTAAAAAAGAAAAACAACAACAACAACAACAATTCTCAACATCGTTTTTTTTAACCGTTTGATCAGTTTCTAATTTCTCATAAATATTATTATTGTCCTTGTTCTTTTTCCCTCGCTCTCTCTTATTCCTACTCGTATTAGAAATGTTCTAATTGAATGTGTGAGAAAGAATTCCAAACAGAACCGAAAAATTCTCTATCTCTCCGAGAACCCATAATTGCTAGTTAATATTATTATTTGCGGCTATAAACCATATAGAAAAGAACGTCTAAAGATGTCGTTATAGATAAGGAAACACTTCTGGGATTTTCCCAAGACATTTTATTGAATAAAAACAATCAAGATATTTTACAAATAGAATGTCGATTTAATCGTTATGATAAAAAAATTTTCAAAGAAACATTCGGAAATATGCTTTCGAAAGAGATCGATGATATAGATAGCTATTGATTTTTCTTCTTCTTCTTCTTCTTCTTCTCTTTCTTTAATCAATGTAGTTTCATGGTGTTAATTCAATAGTTTGTACAACACGATACAATCAAACATCTGTTCAAAGTCATTAATGATGATTACTATTGAAAAAAAAACAACTTGAACGGATTTTCCTGTGAGAAGAGCATCAATGAATTAATCAATTATTGTTGTAAACGAAAGAAAGAAACATTAACTTCATTTATCTTTTGACTTTACAACGATGTTATCAGAACAAAAAAACTAATATTTAATTTAACATTTTTTACTTCTAGACTATTGTTATGTTATTCTTTTGCGCATTTCATATAAACAAATTCAACGTAAAAACGAGCTATGAAAATCATTCATCATCATGTTCGATGATTGTATATATACGCAATGAAAATGATACATATTGCAATGTCTCTCTAAAGTATAACTTAACTGATAAATATGTATACACATTTAGCAATAAGAAGTGGCAGAAAAAACATAACATGAAAGAAGAAAAAAAATGATGATCTTCATCGTTCCGCATTGACTTAACGAGCCACTTCGGGAAAAATCAATCGTTCTCTCTTCTCAATTCAATACCGGCAAATCTAACCTTGTTGTTCTTTATGTATATATATCGTCCTGCTTATCGTCATCGATTCATATGCAGAGACAGGATTAATGTTCGAATTGATGCAGATGCGCTTCGAACATAGGCAAGGCAAAAGTCATTAGACAGCATCGATCATCCATCACTTTGTTTTTTATTCATTGCCCCCATCATCTCGCAGTCGAGCATAAAGATAGATAGATAAATAGATAGACTCAACATTCGAGTCAATTTTAATGTTAAAGATGTCTTCGCATTACCATCATCAGCTTGTTTTGTAAATCAACAGATAAATACTTATACAATATGTCACTGTGTGTAAAACATGTCCGAAATCTCGTTTATTTATTAGACAAAAAGAAAAAGTGAGACGATAATTTGATTTAAATAGGCGTGGTTTGTCCGAGAATAAGGATGATTTAACTAACAAGTCAGTTGATAATTGATGCAAATTAAAAGAAAAGAAGACCCGATGGAGAATCGATACATTGGATTCCATATACGAACAACAACAACAACAACAACAAAAAAAAAGAAGCGAGTGAACATTCGAATTCAAGTGACCTTTCTACAAATTTTTCGTGTTCTCGCTATTTTGATTGTCAATGATGCGCAACTGAACAAGTCAATCTAACTAAATATTGTATTCATTAAATGGCAAGAGAAACAACAAATCTAAACTACAACATCATCAAACGGATGTTGCATTTGTCCGTATCCGTCCGGTCGTCGAGCAAAAGTGATGATGAATGAATTCACACATGCAAATTTCGACCAGCATCAACTACTATAGTATTTGCATTGATTAAATGTAGCATTACACAGTAGTCATTGTAACAGACCATAAGACAAGACACCCAAAAAATACTCCTCCCCTTTTTCCTTCCTTATACACATACATATATATCAATACTTTTTATTTCGTTACACCATTTTTGCTCTCGTACCCCCTGATGAGTTGTCGCCTGAAAGAGATAGAGTAATCAAATCTATGCGTTGTCGATTCAATACGAAAAAAAAAACGGAAAGCAACAAAAAAAAAGAGAAAGATTTGATCTAATGAAGTGTTTCATATTGTAATTTTCTTCTCTTGTTCAATTAAATAAACAATTGGGATGAAAAAAAGGGCGTCAAAACTCGGTTTTGCCTCAAACTTCGATCGAATAAGAGAGAGAGAGAGAGAGAGAGAAACAGACTACATCTATCATATCTTTTTCTCTTTTCCATTTGGAATATCATTAAATCTCATTAAAAAGACTTCATTTGAATGCAATAATAATATATGAATAAGAGTAAAAAGTAACTTAGTAAAGTGAAAAATGATTAACATTTTCTCGTTTTTTTTCTTCTTTTCGATATGTCTCTCTGTCTCTCAAGAGAATTCAATGTGCCGACATATATAGAATAAGTGAGAGACAAAACTATTGGTGTCATTTTTATTGATGATGATGATGATCATGATGAGATAAGAGAAACGTACAGTATTTTTCAACATAATCTAACAAAACAAAACGAATATGATTGTGGATCAATATTCTCGATTAAATATGAGGTTAAACGATTTCCATGTAAGATTTTTAGTCGAGTAAAATCTCATTTGTTTATTATCAATGCGTTCTTTTTTTTTATTCTTTCTCCTTATTTCTGATTTTTGACATTCGTCCATATAAACCAGACTCAAAGGCATTTTTCGTACGAAAGTCACGTCGCAGCGATAACGCGTAGACAAGATGATAAAGAGGCTTCTAATTGTCCGATGACGTTCTCTCTCTCTCTTTTGCACATCCATATAGAACAATATCCGATACAAGAGCTACCCACGGAGCAAATCAGATTTATTCTTTTTAATTCTCTCTTCTACACACACGATTAATAACAAGCAATTCTCTTTTGCTTAAATCTAGTCTGTTTATATGCATTTCCTTTATAATCACATCTCCCTTTTTTTTTCGTCTAATATGGAATGTATTTCTCCAGTAAAAAAACTGAGAGAGCAGAAGAAGAAGAAAAAAGACTCGAAGAACGAACAGATAAATATTGAGAATAGAGAGACAGAGAGTGCAACGAAAGGGAGAGAGAGAAAAAAAGAAAGAGAAAGTAAATGATTCTTCTTGTTGTTCTTTTTTCTCTCTCTCTCTCGTTTTTTTTTTATTCTTTTTGCTTCTTCATCTTCGTCGTTTTTCTTTCATTGAAACAAACAAACGTTTATTCAAAGAAAATCGATGGCAACTTGGTGGCATCATTCTCAACAACAACATACTCCTCATCATCATCAACAACAAACAAACGAATCGTTCGACTATCCTTCATCAACACAGCCAATGGTTCCTTCACACTTTCATTTTTATGATCCATCAATGATTATGGTTGAAGGTAACACCAACGATGAATATCTTATGCATACAACAAATAATGCAAATCCAAATGAAACAAATTCAATTGATTATCATACGCGTCGACCATGGTATAACGGGTAAATATGAATTTCTAATTCTTGAGCGTCTCATTGGATAGTCATCGATGACAATCAACCATTCAGATTGCTTGATCTGTTCTTTTTTTTTGTTGTTGAAATTATAGAGCAAATAATGATGATCGAAAAGCTAAATCTCGTGTCGCAGCTAAACATCGTCGCAGTGCAGAAAATAAAGAATTCACTGATCTATCGAAATTATTGCCTCTTCAACAGCAAATTGCTGCTCAACTTGACAAAGCATCGATTATTCGTCTAACGATTAGTTACCTGCGTTTACATGAATTTCTCTCACATGGTGATCCACAATGGCCAAATGAAATCAATAGTAAATTTCGTCTTTTTCTTTTCTCTTTATCTTGCTGTTAATCCGATAGATTTCGAAGAGTATTCTCTCTAGATGAGATACGAAAAATCTCTTGAGATAATTGATCATCATCATTATCATTTCTTTCTTTCTTTCTCTTGATTTAGTACCATCAAGAAAACAAGCATTGAAATTATTTAATGCCGATGAAGCATCACAATTATTACAGGTAGATTTCTCGTCAAAGTCAATCGATTGTTGAGATTGTCTTCGATTGAATTTAGTCACTCGATGGATTTATATTTGCATTGAATTCTGATGGACGAATTTTATACATATCGGAATCGGTTTCGAGTAGTCTCGGTTTATCAATGGTGGAAATGACAGGCAATTTTATATTTAATTATCTTCATGAAGACGATAAGAAAGTATTTGCCGATGTTTTGGGTTTTGAATTATTACCACCGTCAAGTCCAACAACAAGTTCAGCACTTGATTTTATGAATTCAGCTAATAATGATCCGGAGCTTATGGATATTCCTCGTAAATTGCTCTTTTTTTCTTTTGATTAAAGAATATTTTTTGTCAAATTTTAGCTGATCAATGTCCACGAATGCAAGCACCAACTGACAACAGTCGATTTCAAAAGAAATCTTTATGCGTACGAATGCGTTCGAGTCTAACAAAACGAGCACCGAATATGAAAACACCGGGCTATCGAGTATGATTCAATCGTTTGAGAAAAATGATTCATCAATTCGACAAATTTAGTCTGTACAAATCATTGGTGAATATCGTTGGCTTCATCCTGATCATCGTCGACCATCGCATAATAACGATTATCTACTAGGCTTCGTCGGCACAGCGATTATACCGAATTTAAGTCCATCACAAAATGAATTTCCCATTCCTGAACATCAGAGTATCATTCGACTCGATGAAAATCTACATATAACACATATGGATGATAAGTAAGTCGATTTTCAAGAACAACAATAGAAAAGATTCAAACTTTTCTCATAGATTACAACGAACATTAAACTGGAATTTAAGTTACACAACATCATCACTTTATCTCTACATACATCCAGATGATTTGCCTTCATTGGTAGCAGCACATCGCGATTGTAAATCTGAAAAAGAAAACAAGAACATTGATTTCGACATCATTCTTCTTCTTTCTTTTGTAGTACCATCTCGGCAACAATTGGTTCTCAATGTTGTTCGATTACAAATGAATGTTATTCCAGCAAATACATGTCAGCAATCGACACGTAAATCGAATGGAAACAATTGTCAAGGTATAATTGAACAAAAATGGATCTGGTGCGATCTGTTAGCTACAATGATGCAATCGAAAACTAACGAAGAAAATTTTATCATACTCGTCGTCGAAATTATCGGGTACGACGAACGCTATTTTGTTTTTGATGGTGATTTTGAATTTTTGATTTCGTAGAGTCGACGAAGGTGTTGTTGTTCCAGCGATCGATGAAGAATTAGAAAATGGTAAAAGTATAATAATTAAAAGAAAACAGATTAAATATCATTTCGTTTTGTTTTGTTTGGTAGAATATGCAACTCGAATGTCATATCGAGCACAAGTCAGTCCATCGGATGTTGTCGAATCATCTCCACCGACAGCAACATCTCGAGTTTCAATTAAACAACAACGACAAGAATCTCCCTATCCGAGTGACCAGTCACAAGCATGTTACTATTCATCATCATCTCCTCCAGCTTCAGTTCCAGTTCCTCCACCACCACCGCCACCATCATCGACAACAGCCTCATTTCCCTCTTCGTCTCCACATCATCGCCATTTATCTTCAACATCAAGTCCAAGTCCGTCATCTCCTCATTCGCCTCTTCCTACAAATCGACCATCAGTTATCATGACGAAAAACATGCATCATTATCATCAACAACAACAACAGCAACAAGCTCATTATCATCCATATGCGTCATATGATTGTAATACATTTCCTTCGCAACAGTATCCTCTACCTCCTCCAACAACAACATCAGTCGAACATTGGTATTATCAACAAGGAAATATGCAAAACGAGAATTTCTCTCTATATCAACATCCAACATCTCATCAATCGAGTTAAAAGAAAAACAAAACAAATTTTCGACCGTCCTTATTTTTTTCTGAATCAAAAACAAAGCAAAACTTACAACACATACACTCACACACAAAAACAAAAGTTCTTTTCGCATGCTCATATTGTGATTGATCGTTTTATTTCTCTCTCTCTCTCTTTTTTTTCTTTTATCGAGTTACTAACTGTTTCTCTTATCATCTATACATATTACTCCTTAATAATGTCAATGTATTCTCTTTTTTCTTTCTCGTTTCGTTTCAGTTTCTTTTTTCGGAGTGGAACAGTAGCAAAAATTAACATTATCTAGACTCGAGTTGTACATTTGTTTTTCTAAAAATAAAACTCAATCATCTGAATAAAGTGAACAATACAGCAAAAGAAATCTTGACTTGGAAGAAGTAAAATATAATATTTACATAATAAATATGATTATATGCCCATACGAAGACGAAGTTTTTCCTTTGTCATAACATTCAAAGAATATTTTATGAGATTTACAATTGACAGGATGTCCATTTAATGGCATAAGATTTTTGCAATGGTAATCACTATGTTACAAATGGAACTCGAGGCTATATTCGAAGTCAGACTCAAGAGGTATTTCAATAGATGCCACCGGCTGTTGGTTCAAGAATGAATACATTTCATGTTTATATTCTTTTGATAAACAATCACTGAATCAAAGAAGTTTTCGTCAATGTAACAAACGTATAAATAAGATACTAATTGATAGTTTATTAACTATTAAAAAACAACATATTTGTTTATTCATTCATAAACTGAAAAAGGACATCATAATTGGCGTTTTCTTTCAAACAAAGACGAGTTTGAATAGTAGAAGATATGTCTTCTGTTTAATGTCTCTGTCGCTTTCTTTTTCTATTGACCATTGACGAAAGTAAGTGGCAGGCCGTATTTGACATATGAACTCGTCGTTCATTCTCTCTCTCAGCCTCGCGTTTTTCTTTTCTCTCATTTTTTTTTCTTCCTTATTCACCCATCATCGTTCATTGCGTGTGCGACAGAAGGGCTAATCACAAAAAAATATCGTAACAGCCGGCAGTACTCCTACTTCTCGCAGCTTTTTTTTTGTTCTCTTCGACTAAAAACAGAAAGCAGAAGAAGAAGAAGAAAAAACGCGGCGCTAAGAAAATTCTTCTATTTCTCTTTTTCTCGCTGTTTTTCTCCTCGAAGAAAGTGACAATCGCATTCATATACTCTGTTGTTCTTTTCGAATTTATTCAAATCGATTTGTAATCGTTATATACGTACATAAAATGACAACAGAAGATACATCATTATCGTTACAAATGCAACGTAATACAGCTAAAGAAAGACGCAAAGAATGGCGGGTAAGAGAAGACCGTTGTTTGTGATTGATGTCCTACACTACGCGTATTATGTGTCGAATGTATTCGGGTTCATTCGTCGTTAACATTTTCTTTTTTGTTTACATCATTTTTTTGTTTCATCGAATCTTTCAATATTCATTTAGAAAACTATGTCTGATCGAACATTTTCTCTCGAAGATCCACCAAACAACGATGAATTAAATTTGTATGCTAATTAATCATTTGAATATTTGATTTCATAAATAATTCTAAATTTAAGTTCTGCATCAAGTCAATCGTCACTCGAATGTCGTATCGAACATATTCCAATCTATTCATGGATCGAATCGAATCTTTCGAATCTACGTACGAATCTTTCCAAACGTGGTCTTAATGAAAATGATCTCAATGAAAAAGAGCAAACAATAATTAATAATTTAAAAGTCTCATTTACAATTTTTTTTAATTCGTTCTCGTTTTCATTTTGAAATTCATTTAGATTCATTTACAAGATTTAATCGAATTCGAAGTAAAAGAAAATGAAAATCTACTCAATCAAATTCAAACTATCTTAAATCAATGCAGTAATTTAAATCGATTACTTAAATTAGATTTTAATATCGAAGTAACTGAGAAACGAAATCAAAATCAAAATCATTTGTTTTTTTTAAGGGAATTGAAAATGATAATTTAACTTTATTCGAACAATTGAGTCAAGCAAATAATCTTCTCAATAAAATCAATGAAATTCTTCAAATCAAACTCGAAGAAATCAATCAATTGAAATTAGTTGAACAAGATTTATGTCAGAAATTAAATGAAAAATCGATTGAATTTGAAAATCAAGAAATTCCTTACGATCAACGACAAGAAATTCTCAAGGAACATATACAAAAACTGCAAGATCTACAAGTAAAATATGTCTTTATCGTTGATAAACAAAATTCGATTTGAAAATGAATTCAGAATGATCGTTTGTCTTCAATCGAACAATCTCGAAATCAAATATGTCAACTACAAATCGAGCTTGAACTCGATCAAGTAACTGAAAACACTCAATTACTTGATCTTCTCAATAAACCTGTACATCTAATTGAATTATCCGAAATGAATGTTCAACAATTACTTGCACTTGCTCAACAAGTAAAAATTGATTTCAACTAACAAACAAATATTTATATTTGATTTCAACGTTTTTTTCAGTTGGATAATGTCTATCAAACAAATCGAATGAAAGCCGATCAACTTGTCAATACTTTACATGCACTTTATGAACGATTGAATTTAACTGAATCAGACAGATCTATTAAATTACCACTTGAAAATCCTCAACGACCCGAAAATCTTCTTCTAGTAAATAAATAATGACGAAATAGGAATCGATATGCATCGTTTGTTCTAGTTGGAAAAAGAAATCGAACATTGTAAAGGTTTACGACGTGAAAATTTGAGAATTTATATTGAAAATCTTCGAGATGAAATCTTTGCTCAATATGAAAAATGTTTCTACGGTCGAGAACAAATGGAAAGTTTTCTTCCATTATATTCAAGTAATTTTACTCAAATTGAAAACGAAAAAAAAGTCAAGAAATTCGTTCGTTCGTTTGTTTAGATGAATTTACTGAAGATTTATTAGAAGAACACGAAAAAGAATTAGAAGAAATCAATGTTTACTATAAACATAATGAACAATTATTTACAAATCTTGCACATTGGCATGAAATCTGGGCTGAATATCGAGAATTTCAAGTAGAATAGTTTGAATTTTTCGTTGATAAATATTTTCTTTGATTTCGAATTTTAAAAAGAAACAAGCCAGTGATCCAGATCGATTCAAACGTCGAGGCTATTCGGCTGTTCAAGAAGAAAAACAACGTAAACACTTAGAATTTACATTGAAAAAAGTTCAAGATACAGTTTTACAATTGAGCAAAGATTATGAACAAGAATTCGGCCGTAAGATACCGAAATTCAACGAGTTTTTCTTTTTTATATTTCAATTTTCTCGTTTTTCAAGATCAATTTCTAGTCGAAGGTGTACCTGTTCAAGATTTTTTCAATCATGAAAAAGAAAATTACTCTCAAGAAAAAGAACTCGAAAAAGCTCGGAAACAATTAGCACGTGGGCAAACCCCGACAAATATCCATTCGCAAGGCAATATTAAACGTTTAGAAATGAGCACAAAAACACCCGGCCGACAACAACAAAATAAAGAAGTCAATATACATTTCCGATAATCGAACAAAATCAATTGAATCTCGTTTTTTTTAGACTGAAATCAAAGCACCAACACCATTTCGACCAACGAGTGCAATAGGAAAACGTTAGAACCGATTTTGCGTGTGTGTATGTGTGAATGACATTTCTTCTTTTTCTTTTTTAAATTGACTTGTATTAATAATCATCTTATTAATTTTAAATAAAAAATTCATTCTAATGGGATAGAACAAACACGAGAGCTTGTCGCTAATAAATTATATGTCGCTAGTTTATTTCATTTCAGATTTGAAAAACGAGGAAATTTATTTATTTATGTATGTGTTTTTGTTTTTTCAACAATAACAATCCGAAAAAATAAATGTCTATTCGTTTCGTGAGAAAAAAAACAACAACAATCACGAATTTTCTATTGGTCAAAATGATCGATTTGAAAGAGAAGAAGAAAAAACAATCGATTGTAAATAAAAATGAATGAAAGAAAGCAAACAAACTCAATTTTTGAATGATTTGATTGATATCACTTGAAATATACAAATGTATATAGATGAATGAAAATGCCCTTGTCTAATCATTCGTTTGGTTGAACCTTGAATAATCAATAAAAATGATTTTTTTTTCTTTTACTCACCTTTTTCTTTCGTGTCCTTCAGATCTCACGGGCAAGATGAACCATCTACGTAATTTAGACCCACGTCGAAAAAATTCCGATCAAAAAATGCACCAAATTACCTCAGTAAACGCACCCTCAACATATTTGTTTTATTTCGCACATATTTTTTCTTTTGAAGACGATATCAGCTAGTAATTCACCGAGTGGAATCGTGCCATCATCGAACGGTGGTAACAATGAACAACAACAGCAGCAGCAAGAGCCGAGACAAAAAGTTTCGAGTCTTGTTTTTAAATTCGGTGGCGATCGTAATAAGAAAGTTCCGACTTACACATTCTCACCTGGTAAATTCAACGAGAGAGTTTAGGTTTTTGAAATAAATACGTCTCATTGCAGCTGAACAAGCAACGATCGATCAACAATCACGCGCTCCACCGTCGCCAACACCGCAGATTTCACCACAAGTTCGAACTTATGTAAATGAGAAATGATGAAAGAGAGAATGTTTTGCTTTGAAGAACGTTTTTTTTTTATTCTTTCGAATTTCGATTAGATCGAACAATTGGAAATAAAGAACAGTGAATTAGCACAGAAATTAAATGAACAATATCAACAAATCGATCGAGCCGAGAAAACTATTCAGGATTTACAAGATTTTTGTAATAATTTACAAAATCGGTATGTTTTCTTTTGTTCGGTAAACTAAAAAGGATTTTGATTTCGTTTCTTTTCGAAAAAGAGTGAGCCAAGATTCACACAATCCATTGGCTGAACTGGTTCTCAATTTCTGTCAAATATCTGTAAGCATCTTGAAATTCTCATCAAAATCAAACAATTCGATTCATCTAGCCCGACGAGCAACATTCTCACGATCTCGTTTCATTATTCGAATCGAAAATTCTCGAATGTAAAAAAACCGAACAACAGGTAAACTATCTTTAAGTTCTTCTTCAGTTTTCGACTCATTTTTATCGTTCAGATGAAAACTTTAACGAATACATTGAAATCGAAAGAACAACGTATTACTGAACTCATTAATGAGGTCAACGAATTGGCTACAAAAGCAAATACAATTCCAACACCGATTTCAGCGCCTCGTTCGAATTCATCCGTTTCGACGACGCCGATTACGCGAATCGATTCGGCCGATGAACGTAGGGCGAAGAAAACTTGTTTAGTTTGAATTCGAATTTGATTTCTAGTCGATTCGATTAATTTACGTCGAGAATTATTTCGTACAAAAACTCGTCTCAAAGAAGCCCAACGTGAACTATCATCTCAGAATAGTCTTTCAAGACATTTATCGACCAATAATCTTCTTTCATCCGAGAATTTAATTACTGATTTACGTAAAGATATCAACGACATGGGTTGGGAAATAAAAAATCTCCAGAAAACAAAAGAAACATTGAAAAATGATGTCGAAAAATTAGAAAAAGAAATCGGAGGATTAGAATCGCAAAAGAAATCCGTACGTTTTTAACTATCAAATGCAAAAGTCATATTTCTGTAATTTTCTTCCGTTCAGACTGAAGAAGCAAATGCAATGATTACACGAGAAAACAAAGAATTACGTGCTACGATCGATGAATTAAACGATCAAAATCGAATTGTTCTTCAAAATTATCATAATCACGTTAAAAATGTAATCATTCAAAGTCTATTTTCTTTTCACATTCTTGTCGATTTCAGTATGCAATTCACGAAGGTCTAATGAGTAAATTATACGATTCAATGGCTCAACTTGAAAAAGAAAATAATCAATTAAAAGAAAAAGTATTTAATTGATATATCGATAAATTAAATTAAAGACAAAAAAAAACGTATATTTCTAAGGTTGTCTTTCTCGAAGAAAAACTCGAATTAAAACAAATCTCCTTGGTCGATAAAAATGAATTAGAAAAACTCAATTCATCAAATCGTGTTCTAACTCTTCAGTATGATTTCGAAGTTGCTAAACGTGAACATTGCGAACGACAATTAGCTCGTCTACAAGATACAATCAAACAATTACAATCGGAATTATCCTATATGGACGAAAAAGTCAAACGTGCTGATGACCAAATGAAACTAGCTGATCGATTAAATCGAGATAATAAAGATGAATGCGAAATCTTACAATTGAAAATCATGGATTTAGAAAAACGTTTGAATCTAACCGAGAAAGATAAAGATATAATCGAACAAGAATTACTAATTGTTAAACAAAAAATGGAAGCAACAACCTATCGTATTCAACGTTATAACGAAGCATTGGTCAATGCGGATAATGATCTCGATCAATTGTCGGATACAAGGTATGAAACAAATTGAGGATAAGATGTTGAGAGTGTTGTCTGTTTGATTTAGTTTTAGCGAAGATGTTGGAAGTATCAATGGTACAGAAACAATTTCGATTAAAAGTCGAAATTCACATCCAACACGATCGCAAAGTGAAGTTTGAAATGAAATTCTTTCGCTTGCTGTATATATTTTCGATTTCTGTACGTGTGTGTATGTGTGTATTAAAAACAAATATTCAGATTTTTTCATTACTAACGAATTCAATGAGCTCATATATTCATAGGTTTGAAATGTCCATTAAATCTCATTTATCTTTTTTATACAAAAACAAACAAATATTAGTGAAACAGTATTTCGCTTTTTCACTACAATCATTCCATATATTGTTCATTTTACATTCGATCTCATCTGTCCAAGCGTTGTTAATTGTTCGTAGATTTTCTTTCATTTCCTATTTCTGAGAAAGAATTCAAAATTTTCTCAACGTTGTGAAACTTCTTTCTCAGTACAATCAAATCTCTAGTTGCTTATTCTTAATGCTTTACTTTTCTTTTTCGATTAATTAAATTTACCTTGTTGTTACGCTTCTACTGCTGCCTTTTTTTTGTATAGTTCTAGAGTGGACTTCTATATAAATATATTATATTCAATCAATAGAAATGTACTTTGTGATTATTCTTGTAGATAAAGGAGAATATGTTGAGTCGAGTTTTGTTTCAATCGACGTCAAGATTTAATCGATTGATTATTAATCATTTGCATCGACAGAATAGAAATGCTCAAAATTCTTTCTCTGTAATACGTTTTCTATCGAAATCAACTAAAACTAATAAAAAATATCAAGTAGGACGTTTCTATTTGATTTTTAAGTTTTTATACGCCGGATTTTTCTATAGCCAATGGCCTATGGACCGAAAAGTAAACGACCGATCATAGAAGTTTATCATAAAATGACTGTGAAAGCACTTGCCCAAGCGATGGGTATTAATGTTGGTTCGTTTGGACTCATTTTCTATTCAACTATGTTGTTTGTCTACTGATTTTTTCGTTCAGATCATGTTTATGACTGTCTGATTCATATCAATGGCGGTGATAGATATTCACAAGATACTCAAGGTTCGTATAAGAAAAAAAAACAGTTGAAGACAAGGAAAATTCGTTGTAGAAATCGATGATTTTAATGTTATTGTCGAAATTGTTCATGTATGCGGAGGAAAACATCGATTGATTCCATCTCCATTCGCGAATGAGAAGAAAAAAGTGCAGACAAATGTCGTAAAATTTGTTCGAACGTACGCTTTTTCATTTTATTGAAAAGAAAAAACTATCCTTCTCTTTATTATTAGACCGATGCCACCGCAAGACAAACTCAAACCACGTTCGCCTGTTGTCACTATTATGGGTCATGTTGATCATGGCAAAACAAGTCTTTTAGATGCATTAAGAAATAGTAATATTGTTTCAAGTGAATTCGGAGGAATAACACAGCACATTGGTGCATTTATTGGTATAAATTCAAAAAAAAGCAATTATCTTGAATATTGAATAAAATTATTTGTTTAGTTCCGATTTCGAAAACATCGACAATCACGTTTATTGACACACCGGGTCATTTAGCATTTGCAGAAATGCGTGCACGTGGTGCGCAAGTAACGGATATTGTTGTTCTCGTTGTTGCTGCTGACGATGGAGTGATGCCGCAGACATTAGAAAGTATTGCTCATGCAAATCGAGCTAAAGGTTGATTGAATTGAAAAGAAAAGTTCAAATAGTGTGCATTTCTTTTTCATCTAGTTCCGATTGTGGTTGCAATCAATAAAATTGATAAAGCAGATGCAAATATAGTGAGAAATTCAATAAAATTGCTTTTTTTTTCGTGTAGGATTAATCGATTTCATTTAGAAACGTACAGAGTCCATGCTTGCTGAACATGGTATTCAACTAGAATCGATCGGTGGTGATGTTGTTGGCGTACCGATATCAGCATTGAAAGTAAAAACTTCATTTTGCGAAAAGAAAGACATTGAATTTTATAAAATCGATTATTAGAATACGAATATTGATAAACTACTAGAATCTATTCAAACTGTAGCCGAACTACAACAATTACGTGGCGATCCGAGTGGACCTGTTGAAGGTACAATATTAGAATCGAAGAATGAAGATGAAACGAATGAATTCAATAGTAATCAATCGAGGGGGTGAGGCATAAGAAAGTGAGCTATTCGAACTGGATATGTTGTCTATCTTTTTTGTTTGTTTCTTTTTGTTGTACAGAAATCTTGCGACTATTCTTGTTCAACGAGGTGTTGTGAAGAAAGGAACTGTTCTACTTGCTGGTCAAAGTGTTGCACGAGTAAATCAAATTCATTTGGAATTAGATAAAGATTGAATTTTATGTTTTTTGAACAGGTTCGTGCTTTGTATAATGAACGAGGTGTACAAATTGAACGTGCAAGTTTAAGTACGCCGGTTCAAGTCTCAGGATGGAAAACATTGCCTGCTGCTGGAGATGAAGTTTTCGAGATTGAAAGTGAAGTAAACGAATGAGATATATTTTGAGTAAAATAATCACGTTGATTGCAATTGAAAATTAGAATCTAGCGAATCGAATTGCTGCTCAACGTAAAGCCGATGAGACAGCAAAGAAAATGGAGATGGATGCTGTTGTTATAACACAAAAACATGAAGAACATTTACAAAAATATCGGTTTGAATAACGAGAGATTTAGAATTCAGGAAGTTTGACGGGTATCGTTTTCTTTTTGTTTAGTGCTGAATTACAACGTCGAAGAGAATTAGGTATTGTCTTTCGAAAACGAGACAAAGGTTCAGGACAACATATTGAAGACAAGGAAGAGAAATTAAAATATTCGATATTACTTAAAAGTAAGAATTTCATTAATCGATTGTTAAACGAAGAATTTGTTGCATCTTTTGTTTCAAAGCTGATGTTTTCGGAACGCTAGAAGCTTTAACAAAAATTATTAATATGTACAATGATACACGTTGTCCACTTGATGTAGTCGAATCTGCTGTTGGTCCCGTCAACCAAGACGATTTAGAAATCGCTCAGTTATTCAATGGTTTGTCTATTTCAATAGTTTGCTTCGTATATTTCCTCTGTTTTTTTTTATCCAGCAACTATCTACGCTTTTAATACATCTATCAGTTCATCCATTGCAACTGAAGCACATCAAGCGCGTGTTCCTATTCGAACGTTTAATGTTATTTATCATATGTTGAATGATATCAAAGATGAATTGACCAAACGAATACCATCGACTGAAGAAGATGTTCAAACAGGTTCAGCTGAAGTTCTACAAACGTTCGAAATCAACGAACGAAATAAAAAGATTCCTGTTGCTGGCTGCCGTGTACTCGATGGTATTTTAGATAAAAAACAATTGTTTAAATTAGTTCGAAACGGACAAGTGATTCATCGAGGTAAACACGAACACAATTTTAAAAAAGAATTTATTTATTTTTTACTTAATTAGACACCTTATCATCGTTGAAACATGTCCGTGATGATGTTCAATCGATCAAAAAAGGCATGGAATGCGGTCTTGCCTTTACCAATCATGAAATCAAATTTCAGAAAGGTGATCAAATTGTTTGCTATACAATTCGACATGTTTCACAAGAAGCTAAATGGGATTTTGGATTTTAGTCAAATGTGTTTTTTGTTTGCAGATTTAATAAAAGAAAAAGAGAAAAAAAAAGAGAAAACGAATATGTTCTAATGTATTCTTGAAATCTGTTCTTAGAAAGAGACTCAGACAACTTTATGTTGTCGTCGGTTAACTGCAGCAACTAATTGCTGTTCTTGTTCGTTGGTTATAGCCGAGGGTGAGGAAGTTGAATCTTCGCAATTTAAATGAACGAACGCACGTTCAACTTCGGGCAATGCTTCGATTTTTTGTTCGAGACCAATACCAACATGAACAGCTTCACGAAGACGTAAACTCTCAGGAAGAAGAACGTCGACTTCGACGAGAAAATGTGTACCGAAATGATACGCTCGAACAGTATCAATTTTACGGATCAATGGCGAATGATGAAATGCGACCCATGTTAATTGTTGAAGGAAATCTGCTGGCGCTGTATAACCAGTTAAATTTCGAATATGAAGACGAATTTGAGGAATCCAACAGATGATTATATAGATACTAATTGCGACTGCACCTGAATGAGAATCATGAAATAGGTTTTAGATAGAAATTGTCAACGTACCAACTGGATCAATGACAGAAAGTTCTCGTGGTTTAATTTCGCCATCGATAGCTTTCGAACCTGAAGAAAATGAGAATATTGTCTCGGATTTATTTTGATTTGCTTCGAAAATTTACCAATAATGCCGAATATTAATGCGACTAATGTTGCTACAACATCATTTCGATGATCAGCAGCTAATGCTGACATTGTTGGTGTTGAAATTCGATAGCATAATATTGAAAGTACAATTTTAATAACTACAAAAATTTATTTCTAGAAGAACAAAACAACTCAAACATACCGATTGTGATACACATAATTGTAATCGCAGCTGGATTAATATCAACCGGTGGTTTTTCATAAGCATAACCGCTTACATTACGAAAATAATTGACATCTTCAATGACAGATCGAACACCTTCGAGAATAACTTGAAAATTAGCAGCACACATAACAATACTGAGTATGATGATGATAATGGGCTCAAGTCGTGTTCGTCCTAGATGCGAAAATGAGTTGTTGTTTTTCTTCATCAATGATATTATTCAGTACGAACCTTGAGGATAAAGATATGGATTTCGTTTTCGTATTGCTCGAGCTGCCCACCATATAGCAAAATTTAACAGGAGATCAACAGTACTTTCGATAGCTGATGATGCAATTGAAAGTGATTTTGATATAATAGCCGAGAATATTTTACCAACGACAAGTATCTACGTCATAGGAAATCGAGAACAGTGCACCTTAATAATAAAATGTCAAGATTTTCATACGATATTTGAGATAAGTGTAGTCTTAATCAAGATTAAAGACCAACGTTTATGTCGTTCTGCATTTTCATCATGTGACATACCAGCTGCATGTCGTTCGTTCATATTTGAAAATTGATCAATAATTTCATCTTGCCTAGCATAAAATTTTCTACAATTCGAAGAGAAAAACAAACTAGAAATCAATCAAATTCATTGTCAATACCTAACTGGACGTGGCAATGCTTTATCATCAACATGTTGCCCATGTCTATACGAAACCATTTGTTCTAATGAATATCGATTATCATCTTCTACAAGTTACAAAATTACAAACAAAGTCTCATTCATGCATTTCTATATAGATATACCGTCTGTTTTATTTTCTAATTCTGCTGATGTTGAACTTGGTTCAGGAATTGGAATGTTAATATTTCCTGGACCATTATTAATGACCATTCCCGGTGGTACAGTTGTAGTTATTGATGGTCGACGTCGATCTCTACTATACGATGGTAAAATAAAATCATAACGAGGAACTGTTGAATCAGGATTGACGTCGATTGTATGACGACGTGTTGGTCTCTCTGGTGAGTTCGGTGCTTGAGGATTGTCCATGAATGAAATTTGTCGGTAAATCTGCTAACTTGAGATATACTCATTCATGTAATGATTCAAGAAAAGAAAATGTATGAAGATTTTTATTTACTTTATCAATTTTAATTATAAGATAGCAAAGATATAACCTTTGATTTGCAGAAACTTTCATTGATAGTTTATTGTAAAAATAAATGACAGAAAATGTAAACGAAAAAGTCAAATAATGCACCTTGAATTTCATCTGTAAGATTGTCGACAAATATTTGATAAGGTCATGTCTATCAAAAATCAGGTTAAAAAAGAATCTGACAAAGGCCAACAATCGATTGACAATGAGATCCTATATCAATACTTCTTTAATTAAATTACAATATCCATGCACGACTGACCGACGTTTTTCTGTATCGATCGACTCTATGCGACATCTATGCTAATTGCGTTCATATATAAACTGTTTTTAAACTATAGACATGATTTAATTTCGATTGTATGCGACGAAAAACATGTTTTAAATGATGTATTTTAAAAATAAAATCGATTTCTTCATTAAAAAAAGTTCCATTAGAGAAGTCTTACGGACTTTAACATTTCAAGATGGCGGCTCGTACGTATGAAGAGAGAAAAATAAGTTGTTGAGTTTTATCGCTCTATGCTGTAACCGGTTCTTCCAATATATCTTGTCATTATTTATAGATTTGTTGCTTTTTTTTCCTAACATAAACTTGGTTTATAACAATGCTTCGGGCAGCTCAATTGCCTCGTTCACAACCAGCCGTGTTAAATCTTCTGTTAACTACAACGAAACGATGGCAACAAACGCCCGCTTCACCAGGTCAAGGCGCAACTGCTTCTACTAAATCAACACAATACGCTGCTACGACAGCAACAAAACCATCATTGAATGCGTCCACTGACCGAACCAGTACTCCTCCAAACAAAACACCTTCATCGTATATTCCTCCATCGTCATCAAGAACTGGTCCAGCACCATTTCGTGTACCGCCTCCTAAATCCGGAGGTAGTGGCACGGGTAAATTAGTGAAAGCTATTGTTTATTCTGTTGCTCTTGGTCTCACTGCAACATTAGTCTATGCTGAATATGAAAACGGTCCATTCCGTAAACAACTCGAATCAACTGTTCCATATAGTTCGACAGTTTTGGGTGGTATCGATGACTTTATTAATCCAATCATAGGTCGAAATAAACCATTTTCAACTGAAGTCGTCGATAAATTTCCCGATTTGTCCTATGTCAAAGATAAAGTACCTAACAAAGATCAAATTAAAACAGTTGGTCAACAAATTAAAGATAGTGCGACTAATGTTCTAGACAAAGTAACAGAAAAAACTCACAAAGCTGGTGAACAAACCAAAGACGCTATCAATAAACTAACAACAACCCCAAATAAAGTCCAAAAGACGATTGATCAAGCAACTGAAAAAGTACTTTTCAAATCTCTATGAAACTCATTTCAATTGATTTCCTTCAGGTTAAAGATGCAGCACATACAGTCAGTGAAACATTACCAAGTACGACAACAATAAAGAAAAATCTAACGAATGCTAAAGAACAAGTTGAACATGCAGCACAAACGGTCAAACAGACTGTCTTAGAATCTGCACCATTAGCTCCCGGTCGTTCCGGTGAACCGACAAATAAAATCGGCGATCCCGTATTTATTGAAGAAGCCGGTGAAATCGCTGTACCACCACCATTGCCTCAAGATAAATACAAACAGTAAATAAATTCCACACTGATCGATTGATTGATCTATCTGTCTATCTTTTGTTAGACTTGAAGAAGAAATTACACATTTATTTGCTCCATTATCGAAGCAAATCGATGAAGCATTAGCCTCAGCACGAGAACATATTTCTCACATGAAAACAATCATTGACAATCCAAATGTCTCGACGAATGATCATGAAACATGGAAGAAAGCTGAACATTTACAAGAACAAGCTAAAACAGCCTATGAAAAAGTCACTGAATCCGTTCGTCAATGGAAGAATAAACTAATTGAATACACAACCGCAACCGACGGTAAAATTCATCCGGAAGAAAAGAAACTCGATTCGAAATTTCAAGAATTACACAAAGAATACACGACATCGACATTCGTTCGAAATTTTCGTACCTATATCGATGAAGCAACGAAAGCTTTTCAAAAAGAAATTGAAACCATGTTTCCAAGTTTAGCCGGCAAAAGTCCAGCTCAACTAACACACGAAGATCTCCAAGCTTTATTAGTTCACGCTCATCGTCGTATTGTCAAACTTCAAAATGACATCGCTCGTATGCGAATCAACGAATCGGATTCAGTTCAAGCTGCGATCGACGTTGCACGTACCGAACTCGATCGTGTTGTTGAAGAACGAGTTCAACAACGTGTTCAACAAACAGCCGCACAATTAACCGACGAATTACGTTCGTACGAGAAGAATCTTCGTCAACAATTCGACGAACAACTAAAACACGAGATTGTTCTTCAACATCAAGCGCTCACACAATATCTCGCCGATGTTCTCTCTCGACAATATCAAGAATGGGCTCGTGAATACGAGAAACAACTCGAAAACGAATCGATTAAGATCAATCTTAATCTACAAAATGAATTACGTGATACATTAAATCGTTTACATGCGATCGAACAAGCGATCGAAGCGAACTACGATAGTCAACAACGAGGCCGACAAGCTCAACAACTCTGGATTCAAGCTCAGAATCTTCTCAATCAAGTTGTTCACGGCACAACAACGCCGAATGATCTTGATTTAATATCGAAAATCGTTCCTAACGAACGATTTGTTCAAGTGCTTTTAAATGAATTGAAATCCGACGATTCACCTGTGACCAACGAAGAGATTCTTCGTGAACGTTTCTCACGTGTCAAAACCCTCTGCCGTCGTTTAGCTTTAATTGATAACGAACATAATTCGTTGTGGAATTACTTTCTCTCCTATGTTCAAAGTTTATTAATCGTTCGACAACGTGACGATTCGATTCTCAACGATGATGCAATCGATCTCAATCGATTGGATACATTCGCCATTCTAAATTACGTTCAATCGTATTTAGAACACAATCAATGGTACAATGCACTACGTTTAATGCAGTTGCTCACGGGCGAACCGAGAAACGCGGCACAATCGTGGATCAATGATACACGAAACTATCTCGCGAAAAAACAAACAACTGAATTACTTGAAGCGTATTCGAATTCGATTGGTCTTGGTACACTACCACGCACAAATTAGGCTCCTTTTCCGTGTGCTTGTCTCTCTCTCTGTTTTTCTTTTGCATCTTAGTTTCACGTATAATTTATATATATTTTCGCGAAAAAAAAGAAAAAAAAAACGCCAATGTACCAACAGAGAAACGTTGAGATAAAATTAGATTTTATTTCTTTTTTTTCCTGTTCATTTTAGATTTCGTTGACACGAGACATGAATCGAGCGATTCTGCGAGTGTTTTCATCGCCATCGGCTCGATTAATACCGAGAATTTACGCATCGTCAAAAGCACCGACAACATCGGCAGCTGATCATCATGCTCATGCTCACGATGATCACGGTCATGGACACGGACACGGACATGGCCATCATCATCACGAACCTGAATTAAGAAAAACTCAAGCATGGAGACATCATTCAGGAATTCAATCGAAATACGAAAATCAATCCGAAGATCACGGAATTGCGTTTGCTCAAGGTCTGCAAAACGAAAACTACCGATAGTCAATAAATAAATTCTCGTTTGTTTTCAGAACGAGCGAATTACTTCGATTATCGTCCAGCACTCGGTCAAGTTCCACTCACGATTCCCTATCGAACTCAAGCTCATCTCTACGAAATGTGGATGTATCATGTTGCATTGATTCTTTCGATTTGGTTTTGGTGGTATGTCACTTGGCGTTTTATTAAAGAACCGAGTTGGTTCTTCGGTCACGCTCATTATCCTGATATGTCGAAATTTACCGATGAAGAACTAGGTATTCCACCGGACGATCTCGATTGAACACGAAAGACGACAACCATCTAACTCGTAGTTGTTATTATATGTTTTAAAGCTGATGTCTTTCTTGGTCTTTTGTATTTTTCCTTGTTTGTTTCTTTTTCTTTGCCCAGTTTTTTTTTTCTATCCAATCAAACAGTTCTAGCTTCAGACACTCGAAAAAAAAACCAACAACAACAACAACAAATTTAATTGATGATTTCTTTGGTTTTTGTTTTGAATATTATTAAAAAAATTTGAATCGATTTGATTTAGAGAAATTATTTTAGGTTCGAATCTCGATCTTTGAATATCTCGATGATGAGAATTTGTCATAAACATGAATATTTATTGATTATTAAACGATTAGTCTTCCTGAGAGATATTCTTTTAAAAAAAAAGCAAAAACATAATTCAATTATTTTTCGTTTCTAGATTTATCTTTTCATTGATCTAAAATTTACAGATGGCCCAACAAGTTGGTCGATCAGCTGCATCAGCCGTATCGCGATTTACCGGTAGTAAAGTCGATTGGAATCATTTATTTAAATTAAGCGGTGCCAATACAGCAACTGTTTCGAATCTTCAATCGAAATGGAGTCAAGCCGCCGTCAAGTAATTTGTTTTCTTTCTTTTTTCTTCTTGTTTTTCCTTATTCGTGAATAGAATGAATTCTTTGTCCGATTCATTACCAAAGATTGACTTCAACTACTACCGAAAATTAGTCGGTGATCCAACACTTGTTGATAAACTTCAAAAAGAAGTAGGATTAAGAAAGTGTGAGTTCGAATGAATAGACAAGCGTCGTTTTTTAGTATGAAAATACCCAAATTGCTTATCCAAAAGATGCAGCCAATCGATTTAAAGAACTTGAAGAATACGCCAAGACTGAAGTAAAATTTTTTCCGAGAGTTTTTTTGTCGTAATTTTTTTCATAATGAATATGTAGGAAAAACGTGCCCAAGAATTTATCAAATTAGCCGAAGCTGAAGTTGAAAAACTACGTAAAGAATTCGATCGATGGGATAACGTTCCTCCAGCTGATGAAGTTACTTATGAATTAGGTACAATGACCTGTCAAATTTCGACTAAATCTTAATTTTCTTTTCTTCTCTTAGCTTCGTTCTACATGCCCGAAGCCGTTTTTCCACGTGTTTGGGAAAAAGATGAAAATGATAAACAAAAGGATATTCAATTTTTACCATACGAAAAACGAGACTCATTACGTTGGTGGGTTGAACAAGGCGGTGAATTATCACCACATAAACACGAATGGGTCGTGCCTGATGAAGCTGTCGACCCAATCGGCGCTCCACCACGACCAAACAAAGCAGTTACTGACGCTCACGGACATGGCGATAGTAAAAAACTAGCTGCTGGCAAACATTAACAAGGACATCCTTAAAATCCCGTTGATTGTCTAACTTTCATCTTCTTCTTCTTTTTTCTTCTTCTCTATTAGTATCAAACCCAAATAAAAATATCTGTGTGAGAACAACGTTTAAAGTTTAGTAGTTGAATCAAACTCTTTTCTCTTCTTCATCTTTTAAACTATGTATTGGATTTTATATACAAAACACAAACAGTTTAGAGAGTTTATTATTTAGTTTTCTTCTCTTTTTTTGATTCAAATAAACTAAACTTGTAACACTCATAGTATACTGAAACAAAGATGATACCATTCGAACTGTTTATCATTGGACAGCTGTTTCAACAAAAAAGAAAATCTGTGCATTTGAAAACTAATAGACTTCATAAGTGTCGAATAATTGATAATTTGTAATAAACAAGTGAAGAGAAAGCTCAAGGCAAATGTGTATAGAAATCTCTGATTCACACATTGATATATGATGAAAAGAAATAAATATTAAAAAGCTCATTATAATATATACATTTGTTTGTCTTCGATTACAATGACAATTTATTGCTCAAAGGTAGTATCATTTCTGTTGTTCATCAAAAATAAATCTTCGATTACTATTTGTATACATTGTCTCGTCGATTAACTTTCATATAGTACGTATGTATGCATACGTATACATGCATATTCATAGTACATCATCTTTCAACACGTGTATACATGTGCATGAATAGAAAAAAGATAAACAAATCAAATCTCCTAAGAGACAATCTAACGTGATAGACTTTCATTTAGATTTGTTTCTTTCAACTTGACCGCATCGACATAAAATGAAATAAAAAGAATGACATTTCTTTTACCGGATACTGTCACACGTCTCATTGCCATGAATGAAATAACTTTTCAATGTCTCTATTCACGTTTGTATCTTCCATCCAACCAGATGGCCTCATTTAAAACAATTAACCATTTTTATAGACAATGTGTCACCGTGTCAGATCTATTAAAACAATAAGAGGAAACATATATAGACTAATGACATCGTTTCTATACGTTCACAGTCATTAAACTGTTAATCTTTTACATTTCAAGTCAATCGACATGCCGTTACAATGGTAAATAGGTTTTATAACTTCGTTTACATTGATTTCTTTTTCGAACAAAAAAAAAACGAGAGAGAAGACAGTTGTCTATCGATAGCAGATGCTGACACAGTATAAGAAGGAAAAAGTTTCACTAGTGCCATTTGAACTTCTTCGATTGATGAAAGTGAAAGTAGAGAGTCCTTCATAAATGAAACTTGAAAAGTGATGTAAACGTGTGTATGTGTATATGTATGTACGTATATGGATGCTTATATCAATCAGTTACTTGTCCATCAAACATTCATGTTTGAAAGAAGAGGAACGCGAAGGAGGAGAAGGAAAAGAAAAAAGAAAAGAAACCTTTTTTTTTTGTTTGTTGTACTCATCGTATCATCAGAGAGAACAACGAAAAAAGAAGAAGAAGAAAAGAAAAGAAATCAATTATTGAACATAATACAGAATGAATGATTGACAATGAACGATGAGAAAGATAAACGAACTCATTCGAATCATACTGCACATGTATCTTGATTGTTTCTTCATCTTGTTTTAGAGATCATTGATGACATTTAAAAGAAAACAATAGAACAAATCAATATGAAAAGAGGTATGTCAAGATAAAATGATGATGACTTTTTGTGACTTTACTTGTCTGTATTTAGATGACAAATGAATAAGTCATGTGGAATATTCGAACATGTTAATAACATTTCTTATTTTCTTTCTTCTAAATATTTCTTTGATTTATTCGAAACAAACAATTGATTACGGATGTGAATTTAATTCAACAACATACCGAGTAAGAGACGATTCTCGTTTATGTATATTCTTTCGATTTTGATGAATTTCGACTGAAGATTAATGCCGAATGGACATTATCTCAATCTTGTCAAATATGTAAATGTTTACCAAATCAAATTATTATTTGTCGAAATCGAACATGTCAAATGCCAAAAGATTGTCCAATGGTAAACGAAACGAAATAATACGAGAAATCCAAAACTACTTCATTTTAGGGTGAACAATTAACAATAAAAACAGATAGTTGTTGTCCTGTATGTTCATCTGTTCGTCGTTCCTGTCTATACGATAGTACTGCAATTCTTGTATGTGAATACCGATTGATTTGTTTTGACCTTTTCATGTATATCTTTCTTAGCATAATACCATATTCTATCCTAAGCCATGTCTTCAATGTCGTTGTCGAGATGGTCAATTGTTTTGCGATGATATTTGTCGTCAATCAATCTTACAAAGTAGATCATCTGAATAATATAGAGTAGATTCATTTGTTTGAATTCTATAGACAAATGTTCATTTCATAATGAACTGCATGATATCAATGCTGTTTGGTCACCATTGACGTGTATCATTTGTCAGTGTACACAAGTAGTAGAAAATCAAAATGCTTCTTCGACTTGTTATATAAAACAATGTCCGAAGCTCGCAAATTGTCTTGGAGTAAGATGAAATGATTTGCGATTTTAGCCAGAAAAAAAGACAATTTTTGTTCTTTAGGATTTAGAATTTCTTCCAGGACAATGTTGTCCCGTATGTCGGAAGAATATTTGTCGCGATACAAATAATCTTATCTATCGAGTAATTCATCTTTAAACAAAAAAAAAGAGATTTCGAATCTTTTTTGTGTTAAGAATGGAGATGTTTGGACGCGGAGTAATAATTGCACTCATTGTATGTGCAAAAATGGTTCGATTATATGTACAGAAGAAATTTGTCCAATTTTACAGTGTGAATCTGTATGTGAAGATTTTCTTTTTCAATAAGAAAAAAAAACTTGTTTGATTGCGTGCGTATAGAATGAAAAAGCTATTCGTCTACCGAATAGTTGCTGTCCAATTTGCAGTAATAGACATATATGTCGTTTTTACGGTAATAAAGGTTATCAGATCTATTATGAACATGATCTATGGTATACATCGGCATGTCAATATTGTACATGTCGACGACATAATCGTATTATATGTAAAAGTATTCAATGTGAACATCAATTTTGTCTTGAACATGAAATTCAAGAATCACGTTCGGACAGTTGTTGTGTATCTTGTCGACAAGCTCGACAATGTACATTCAATGGTCATATTCTTAAAGTAAAAATTACCGAATACGAAAACAGTTTTTATTTTGTTCGATTGATTATTCAAAGGAAGGAACATATGATAAAATTGATAATTGTACACTATGTACATGTTCAGCTGATCGTCAACCTGAATGCTATTCCAATTGTCATGATAAAGGTTATTCAGTTATAAAACTACGAGCATCAAATTTCCAACGTAATCATACGATTACCATCACAGATAGTTTAGCAATGATTATTGCTCGTAATTATAATCATACGAATAATTTCGTCTTGTATTTCAATTCAATATGTTTTAGATTCGAAATCCGGCTCGATTATTCCTTCATCGAAAACACGTTCTCTTCTATTTCAATTTCCTTCCTCATTTACAAAAACTCAATTGAATGCAGCCATTCTCTTAGGTGTTATTCATAATTCAACTCGTCAAATATCCTATCGACTTATCCTAATCAATTTCGATCCATTAATTAATTCGACAAAAATAAATCGTAGTCTGTCGGATGAATTACGTCTTTGGGCACCACCACCATCATCATCACATGCTAGTAGATCCTCATTGTCATTAGTAGAAGAAGAGAAAGATTCCGAGCAAATTATTTTAATCGTTTTTATTATTATTCTTTCATCGATTTGTTTTGTATTGGTTTTAATTATTATTTTCTTATGTTACCGACGACAAGCAAAATCTATTGAGCCAACAGTTAGCTTAAAAAGTTTCAAACGACCTAGTTCAGCTGTGTCGTCATCATCAGTTGTCGAGAAATTTCAAGCACCAGATTTAACAACAAAAGTAACGCTTCTCTCACAATTTCATCTCACTGAACTCGACTTTGGCACTGATGTCTAATAATTTCTATTCATATTTTGTTTTTTTTCTCTTCTTCTTCGTCTATCGAAATAGGAAATAAAATAAAGCGTTTATGTTTATTTGAGAAATTTTTAGTAGATAAAGGATTTATTGTAAGAAGAAGAACAGGAAATTAGAAGCATGAAAGAAAAAGTTTATTGTCGATCGATAAGTGAATCGAGTGGAGGAATTTGTTCTGGCAATGATTTACGTAGTCGAGTTTCGCTTGTTATTTGTGCACATTTGCTGTTTGCTTCGAATGGTTCGCCAGGTAATAAAGCCCAATGATCGAATTGACATTGAGGAAATGCCGTACCGCTCGTCATTTGTCGTAATTCGCCTGTAAAACCGAATGATTCATTGACAGGTAGGTAAGCTTTGATTCGCGAGAGTGTTGTTCCGCTCAAAGCGGCTTCCTCATTGATTTGACCACGACGTTTATTCAATGTCGAATAAACTTTACCGATCATGTGTGTTGGACATTCGATGTCGACTAAAAAGATCGGTTCGAGTAAACGTGGTTCAGCCATATGTAAACATGCTAATAGACATCGACGAAGAGCTGGCAGCAATTGATCAGGTCGACGATGAGCTGAATCTCGATGAATTTCAGTATCCAATAATTCAAATCGAACACCACGAAGATTTTCTCCGGCAACAACACCTTCGAGAGTGACCCATTGAAAAGCAGCCACAACTGAATCTTGAATATTCGCCAGACCATCAACACCTCGTGTTGAATCAACTAAAATATTCGGACCATTATCATGTGGACCAAATGCCCAGATTTTCTTGGTTGAAGCTAAATCCCAACCGAATTCATCGACTAATATTCTCGATCGTTCTTTCGGATCTTGTTTCGATGAGATACGACCCGATTCGATGGCTTCAGCTAGGCCTGGTTCCAACGGTGATGCACGCATAAAGAATTTGTTGTGTTTGTTTGTTGTTTTTGTGAACGCAACTTGTCGTGATTCATTTGAAATTGTTTCACGATAGGTGACGATCGGCGTTGCTACTTTCAGTGGACAACGTGCGTGTGTTTTTTCGAGATCAGCTAGACAGATTTCTAAATGTAGTTCACCAGCTGCAGCAATAACTTGTTGACCATTCTCACTTGAAACTTGAACGAGCGAATCGTATTCGACTAATTTCTTGAGACCATCGATAAGTCTTGCGTGATCGGCTGGATTTTTAACATCGACAGCCACACGAACAACTGGACTTACCGAGAATTTCATAACACGGAAATTATGTGCATCAGGACTTGTTGTTACTGTTGCTGTTTTCAGTAGACATCGGTCAATGCCCGTCAATGCAACGACATTACCAGCTGGTACATTTGGCATTGATATGCAACGATCACCAACCATGACACCAACACTGGTGACATTTTTAATTTGTAGATCAGTTGATGAACCTGGTTGATAATTCGGACCGAGAATACGTACATTAGCGCCTGACGTAATTGTACCCGAAAAAATTCGACCAAAACATAGAAAACGTGAACCATCTTGAGTTGGTATTTTTTTACTGATATAAATCATGACGTCACCATTTGGATCGCATGTTTTCATTGAACAAGCGACTTGATCGTCTTGTGGTCCTTCGTAGAGATGTTGAATACGATAGGCTTGGGCTTGAATTGGCGAAGGAAGATGTAGTACAATTAAATGTAACATAGCTTCACCGGCTGGTAGCCAACGTTTCATTACATTGGACGTGATTGTTTTACTATCGAGAACTGACGCATCGAGTTTGTCAGCCGGTAGTTTAACATCGATCTTCGATAATAATGTACGAACTTCGTCCATATTTAATTTTTCACAAGCAGTAAGCATTTGATAGAGTGGTTCAAGAACGAATTGATTGAAACCACGTTTAGCATCGTCGACTGATCGTGATTGTTCGTACGAGAGAAATTTTCGACTCGATGATGAATAATATGATTCGCCCCAGAGACGATCAACATATTTCTCTTTCGATACTTTCGTTTTTTCTGCTAGAATCGTTGCAAATTGAGCCAATGTAAATGCCCAACCTTGTTTACCCGAAGCAAACGCAACATTACCCAATTTCGGATTGAAATGTTCGTCCGAATAGATTGCATCGTCCGTACTACGATAAGTTGCTACTAAAGCATTACATCGTGCAATAATACCGGATAGTTTTTGATAGAGTTCTTCGACTTCTAATTTTTGTTCCAAGATACATCGATCGACTTTGTTAATAACTAAGGCTAATTGTACACGTTCGGCAAGAGCTTGACGAAGAACAGTTTCAGTTTGTACAGATACACCTGACACAGCATCGACTACAAGTAAAGCACCATCGGTTACACGCAAAGCAGCCGTAACTTCCGATGAAAAGTCAACATGACCAGGAGAATCAATGAGATTGACTAGAAATCCTTGTCCATCACGTTTGAGATCGCCTAAAACTTGATCATCCAATTCATAGTACATACTAACAGCCGATGCTTTAATTGTAATGCCTTTTTCTTGTTCGGCTTCCAATGAATCCGTAAATCGACGTTGACCCGATTGTTGTTCGGTAATAATACCGGCTTTACAAACCAACGCATCGGTCAATGTTGATTTACCATGATCAACATGTGCAATGACACACATATTACGAATATTGTGTGTCTTGGACATGGCATCGGCGACGGCTTCAGTCCGTTGTCTCGACATAATCAAACGAATGAATATGAATTTGTATTGAAATCAAAGAAGATTTGGAATAAACACGATCAAGTATTACCTTGATATGAGCATGAAATGTGAAAGAATAACGAACTGAGAGAATCTTACATTCTTTTATACCGCCAAAGTCGTCATTGCGAAAGTACTCTATTGCGTTTGTAGAAAATGTCGAAATTACAGCAAGGTAATTTCGCAAGAGTATACAGAATAGACAAAAATAGAATATTACACGAGTAATGGAAAGGTTTTTGTATGCATTCAAATGACTCAAATGTATTGAAACAAGTCATTTTGAGTCATTCGGTAATATTTAGTTCTTCGGCTATTAGCGACGTTTCACAACAGAAAATTTTTCTTCGTCATAGATATTCATTTTATTTTTAACGCTTAATTCCTGATTAATTTCTAATAAAAGTTCACAAATGAGAATTTAATAAGGATAATGTTTTCACATTGATTTTTTTTTTGACAATTGAATGCGTAAATCTGTTTTCATTTCTTCGAGCGTTGCATTCAATTTACTCATATCATCTTGTATGATTCGTATATCTTCCGTTGTATCACTCGCGTCTGTCAGATGTTTATCCGTTTCTTCGCTACTCTCTTGTCCAATGGATTGTCTATAAGAGAATATTTTGTTCGAAAAAAACAACGTTTTTCTTTTTTTTTTTAATAAAAATTACTTTTTTAACTCTAATTTAGCGAGTTTAACTTGATAATGACTGTATTCATATGTTGCTGCGCCTTCAAATTCTTTCCAGTCTCTAACATGTTCTCTATTTATTGGAATGATTTCTAAATAGAATTGATTCGATAGGAAATTATATTTCACTGACTGAGTGCTGAATACATACTGAAGACTGGTTGGTTTCGATCGCCAGTTTTATGCAATGCTTTTCGTAAAGAAAAATATAATCGTCGAAATAGATAATAGAAATCATATCCAACACTGAATGGTGGAAAGAATGGTGAACGAATATAATATTCTCGTGTATACAAATATTTTTGATAGAGCCAAATATTTCGTGTATCGTCATAGACTTCTTCAAATCGTTTACTTGAAGAAGAAATACGAAAAAGAATCGAAATGGTTTTGTTTTGTTTTTCGATGACAATACCTGAACATAGCAATGAGCAAATTTGTTAATAAAATATTGACAAATAACATTTGAGCAGCGAATAGAACGTAACTTGTTATTGAACCTGCAGCATTTGCATTTTCTATTCGAAACAAAAAAATATATATCAAGCAGAAATACATCTCATTTGACATACTGTTAAGACTGTCGAGTTCACTGCCGATCTCTCCATGTAGAAAATAATAAACTGGATAGAGAACTTGTCGAAATACACTTCGACCATCGAAACTTGTATCAATTGTTCCATTGTCTGCTAGAGTCAGTCCATATTCATCTTGATAAAAGTACATCGAACGAGTTGTAACACCATAACCAATCATGACAATTAAAATAATCAAAATGAAAAATCCTAGATCTCGTATCTAAACAAGAAAACATTTAATCTCAATATAAAACTATACAAAATTAATTCAGTACCATTTTTTGAATTGCCACAAGATGTGGTCCAAGTTCAGGAATAACAATAATAAAACTCATTAAACCCAACCACCATAGTTCGATATCATAAGCCATGACAACTCTAGACAGGAATTTTAGTTTCAATAGACTTAAGTTCAATGAGGAAAAAGAACTAACCGAGCTGCAATAAAGTCCTGTTCATTATTAGCACGTAGAAATCGTAGAAATAATCCAATATAAAAGAGAATCAATGCGAAAAAAGTTATCCATTTGTATATATCGCGAAAGTAATGTTTTGTTTTGCCCCAAATTGTTAAACTTTCCAGACTGACAAACTAAAAATCAAAGACGAAGATTTTCATAAATTATTTTTGAATCATCGAATTTTTCGATAGATACATAACGTAATTCTTCGATAAACATGCATGAAACAAGAAGAATCGATAGAATTTCTGTCCAATCAATCGATGGTTGTCGGCCAGTTGGTGGCGAAAATTTAAATAAAAGTACATAGGAAAATAAAAGTAGAAAAAACACATAAGTAATCTGAAATCGAGGGTGATTGTAGTTTGTCAAAAGTTGCAAGAAATTCTTACGAGATGATAAGCAAATTTAACCATTGGTGCATGATGAAAATTGGCTATTTGATGCCAAGAACGATTGATACTATGATGATTACCAAATCTTCGAGGATATTCAATAGGATATGGATCAGAATAATCGATACCACATGAACGAAATCTGAATTAACAAAAATAAACAACAGATCATTCTCATTCTCAATGATACATACTTTTCCTGAAGACTTTCGCCTACTTCTCCCTAAAAACACAAAATACAGTATAAAAATTTCGGAAAAAAACAGTCAAAATCTGTCATACTCGATCACATTTTCGAAATTTTAATCCTGGTGCAGTTAAACCAAATGTCAAAATCGCAATGATAAATTTCAGCGCATTCCACATTGTTTTTTGCTGTGGTACGAGCTTATCAGACCAAACATTAGATAGCACTTGGCCACAGCATGCTTCTCCAAGAAATTTCTTATCGTGTGCAATGGATGCAACCTTGTTATTTTTTAAATAGAATTTAAAAAAAAAGAATCAATTTAAATTTACTTGAGCACATGTCACATAGCCATAGACTTCATTTCGTTGTAGAATAATCTCAAAAGTTTTGTCAACATCGATATCATCACAATAATCCACACAATCTATTGCATATTGTTCGAAATAGGTCGCATCTGTTTTATACTGGTCTTGTTTGTCACTAGCTGCCGTTTGAGCTTCATAGGCTTTGAGAATTTTCGATGCAATCAACGCTGGACAAATACGATATTTCATAAATGACAGAAGTACCTTCGCCATATCAATATAATTCATAAGAATTGCCCAGAGAAATAAATCACGCATGATATAATCACGTGCTAATTCTTCGTTGAATTGAGTCAATGGATTTTCAGCATCGTGAGACGAGCCCGTATGTTTTTTGTTCGATTTTAATATCAAGCCATCATGTTCTCGATCAATATATTCATCTTTAGCTGAATCATAGTACAATTTATGCATAAAATCACCAATTAATTCACGGAAAATAATATTCAAATCTGCAACGGTTGTTATTGTCTTTTCTATGAAACTACCGTTATTTTCCAGCAAAACTAACAGATCAGTTTTAGCTTGTTCCTTTAAGAAAAAAAGAAACCAAATCGTATTATTTGAATAATCAAATGTTGAATTTTACCAGAACATCGTTTGCGTACAAATTTTTGATAAATTCGTCATAACGTTCTTTTTTGGTGATAAATGCTCTGTTTGAAGAGAAAAAAATTTCCGTTGGATCAAGTCCTAATTTCAGAAATTCGTAAACGAATGTGAATAAATTTCGTTTCAATGCTTCAATGAAAATGTCCGACATATTCTAAAACGAATGTTTACCAAAGAAATTCTTACACGAAACGAACATACTACGGATAAATCTGCGAGTGAATTTTCGAAAACAAATTCTTTGGCAACATCAACACAGTTCCAATCCATAGCTAACCCTAGTAATGTCTTGCGAAGTGTCTCTTTGGAGGCATCGTTGTCCGATGAGGATTTTTGAAAAGCTGAACAAAAAGAAAAATAAAATTTCTTTCAATCAAATCGAGTTCTTCGGACGTTTTACTTTCGGATATGCTTCGAAATAGAGTTTCGGATAAATCACTATCACAATTGGGATTGAACACTGTAATCTTCGAACAAACCGATGGTTGTAGACAATACATGACTTTTTGACAGAGCAAGTTGAAATATTCATTGGACGTGTCAGATGAGAAACTGAACAATTCATCGGGGTAAAGAACTTGAGCTAAGTCTTCCTGTAATTTTTGTTTATATGGCGAAAATACGTCCGAAAGTCTAGATAAAAACAAAGAAAATTAAATACTGAGTTTTAGTATAAACTTACTTTTGCTCATTTAAATGGACATGTACTTGATGAACTTTGAGACCTGATGGTGTTCTATTCATAAACAAAAAAAAGAACTTGACACTTTTTTTTCAAGAATCGAGATTTTTTTACGTTTCATGGGTTGCAGAAATAGTCGATTCTTCAATCTTTAATACTTGAGTCTTGGTTTTTAATTCTTCAATTCCAAATACAACTTTACTTAATTCTTTTGAATGTTTTAAATCTTTCGTATAAGTTAACCAACGACTGAAAAAATCTGCTACACGTCCACTACCCTATTCAAATAAATCATTGATAAATAATTGTTTCTGTTTCTTCGATTTTCTCATCTTACATCGATAATCACAATAGGAATATTAGCTCTTAAATCATTGTAGATATTTTCAATTGTTGAATCGCCACCTTCGATAACAATCGTAACGGTTGGAACTAAATTCAAACAATTGCCTTTCTTTCAATTTGATCGATACACAAGATTACCTCGATATTTGTCATCCGATTTTTTATTCAAATGATCGCCTAAATAATCGCATAAACGTGTTCGAAAATCTCCCAAATTAAGACCATTATAGATTCCATCATCATAAAACAGATAATGACTTAAATTCATATTTAAATTTCGTTGTTGTTCTTTTCCTGCATGTATCTCTTCAGCTTCATCACTCGAACTTTCAGATGTATCTGAATGTTTTTTCTAAAAATGAAAACTGTTCAAATGCCAATCGAGTTTGTTTCCTTTATCAAACCTTATTTTGCTTATTTTTCTTTCGTTTGAGTAATTTTTCTGGTGCTTTAATACCACTCCATTTGCAAATACCAATAGCAGCGGTTTTCCTATCAAGATCTCGATATTGTGCTTTATGAATAGCTTGACCAATCAATTGAGCAACACCATTATCATATCCATTTGTTATCAACCATATGTCTGAAAATGAAACAATTCATTGAAAACAAGCAAATTTTCTGCTTGAAAATTTAACCTGATCGACTTGCAAGACCGATAATGCCATTCGTAAGATTAGTTTCAAGTCGTTCACTTAATGTAAAATATTTTGTACCACCGATAACTGACAGAATCAGTTTTGGTTGAGTTAAGTCCCATACAGAAGTTAAAACGTTTTGAATATCATCGAACGAAGTTTTTTTGGCGAATCGAATGAACTAAGAAGACGAAAAATAATTTCAAAGATTTCGTGCATGTGTTTTGTTCAATACCGAAGCACCGTTGATAAGCTGACCGACCGCACGTTCATATTCACGTGTAAACTTATGTTTTCTATCGGATGATTGAGATCTTATAGCTGGTAATGTCGATTGATTTTTCCTTTTGCGTCTTTCTTCTCGAAAATGTTCGCTTTCCGGTCGATTACATACGCAAATTGATTTATCATCACTATCACTTCAATAGAAATGCGCAATGCTCTTTTTTTTGTGGAAGAAAATCAAAATTTCCATTACTCTTGTCGTACAAAATTGGCACAAACAGGATAAAATATATTCAAATTTTTTAAAGCTCCATTGTAACGTGTTTCCGAATCATCCTAAACATTTGCATAGAAGATCAGTTAGTTTTTCTTTTTATTTTAACAGATTACCGAGTCATTTGCGGATGGCATGTTCAACTATTTCGAATTTGTTTGATAACTTTGTGTAATCAAATCAGTGTTACTTAGATTAATTCGGTTCTCGTTGCGTTAATGTTATGACTGTCTAGCAACCATTCATTTTAATGTTTCGTTGTCTTGAAAACGAAAGGAACGAAAAGAGAGAATTATTCACGGTTTTTTTTGTTCCTTCGTTTTTTTAAGTTAGTTGTGTAGCTTCGCAGTTTATTTACATAAGAAAGTAAAAAGAAAGGAGAAAAATAAGTTTCTATAGCATTTTATTTTTAACTACCGAAATTTGGTTGAGTTGGTTACAATACTTGAATATATTGAGTGCAAATTATTTATCAAGATTAAGATACGTAGATAAGTATGACCTCTCAGAACGATGGAAACCTATGGGAAGAATTACAAATTTTCTTTCGACTTGAATCGAACGTTATTTCTGATAATAAAATCACTGGTAGTTTGAATTTTACACCTGAACATGCATTTAAATTAATAAAAAACTTCGAAGTAAGTTTCAAATCAAGATCGATCATAATCATGAGTTTTCATTGAAGTTAATCACCAGTAATGGGGAAACAGTAGAATTCAATAGAGACTACCGTAATATTTCAGCATCTGGCTTTGATCCAAAT